>OKGF01000518.1_pt1 | contig 8570 bp, 7 predicted proteins | sample 1614741 | NCBI WGS metagenome assembly OKGF01 (sample SAMN04436966, study PRJEB24849) | human gut metagenome | biome: human gut; feature: NICU; material: stool | host: Homo sapiens | place: USA: Saint Louis, MO | collected 2010-03-25 | reverse complement strand
ATTGACTAAATACTAAATTCGTAAAGTCTAAAACGTCTTTGCGGGAACGAAAATTTTCAGCTAGAATAATTCGTTTGCCCTCTTTGCCTTGCCCATACTGATTGTATTTTTCAATAAACAATGTAGGATCTGCCAAGCGGAAAGAATAAATAGACTGTTTCACATCTCCTACCATAAAAAGGTTTCCTTCTGTGCTAAGCGGACGGCGCAACCAATACAAAATAGATTCTTGTAATTGATTGATATCTTGGTATTCATCGACTAACACTTCATCAAATTTTTCGCGATAGTAAAGAGAGGCTTCTGATGCTTGCCAGCCATCTGCCTGATTTTTCGCTAAAATAGCTAACGTATAATGTTCTAAATCGTTAAAATCCACTAAATTTTTAAGCCGTTTTTCTGCGCCATAGGCCTCCATAAATTGTTTCCCCACGTGAGCCATTTCTTGAACAATGGGCGTGGCCTCTTTCAAGACTTGTTTCATGGCATCTGGAGAAAGTGTAAACAGTTGCTTTTTCAAATCATTTAACGCTTTTTTATTTTGTTCTCGTAACTGTTTGGCTTGTTCCGCGGTTGGTTTCAACTCTTCGGCACGAACCGTTGGGTAGCGGTCAAAGCTCAACAATTCAGTCAAATTATAGGCGCTCTCTAAATCATTTCTCTCTAAAAATTGTAAAAATTGTTTTGTTTGTTCCTTTTCATTTTGAGCTAAATACCAAATCTTTTGAAGTTTCTCTTCGCCTTCTGTTAAGGTCACCATTTCTTCGTAACGCTGAAGAGTTCGTTGTAACGTCTCAACAGCTAGCGGTTTTAAATACGTCTGAAATAACGTTGATTCGCCTAGCTGATTCCCTACTTCGTAGGCTTGTGTTAAGCCATTAATCCACGCCTCTGGATCAGGATTGGCTTTGGCAAATTCATAAAAAGAAAAAATTAAGTTAGTGAGTCCGTCATCACTACGGTCATTGGAAAAATTCGCTGTTAATTGGTAAAATTCTTCTTGATTTTCCGCATAAAATTGTTCACGTAATGCATCCCAAACATCTTCTTTTAATAACAATGTTTCTGTTTCATCTGTTAACATCCGAAAAACCGGATCTATGTCAATTAAATAATAAAAACGACGAATAACAGTTAAACAAAAGGCATGTAACGTGCTAATATTTGCTGTTGGCAAAAGAGCAATTTGACGAGAAAAATGCCGTCTTCTTTCTGGATCTTGTTCTTCATTCATTGCCTTTTGTAAAGCCACTTGGATCCGTTCTTTCATCTCACGGGCGGCGGCTTCAGTGTACGTCACAATCAAGAGACGATCGATATCGACGCCGCTTTTGACTTTTTCAATGACACGGCGGACTAAAACGGTGGTTTTTCCTGAGCCAGCCGAAGCAGAAACTAAGATATTTTCATCGCCATCAAACACCGCTTGCCATTGACTGTCGGTGAATTGCTCATTGGCTGGACGTAGTGGAATTGTTTTACTCATCTTCGGTTGCTCCTTCCTCATCTTTGTTTAACAAGCGCGCCATAATTTCCTCTTTGGATAAATTCTCAATACGATGATAATTATTTTCTTTTAACATCACATCAAAATCACAGACACTTCGAAACGGACAATAGCGACAAGCAATCCGTTCCTTGCCTTGATAAGCGGGATTAAGTTGAACTTCGCCGCCAATAATTTGGTGCCATTGTTACCGTACTGTGTGCATTTGGCGATCCCACCGGTTGCCACTTTCAACCAGCCAGCCCCCGTGACCACGGTATTTTCGGCTCTTGCGCCAGCTTCAACTATTAACTCACCTTCAGTAAGTTGCGTCGCGCCAATGACCTCGCCGGTCTTAACAATTTGCACGTTCCCGTCGCTCATCAAGTTTTTCGCATCAGATCCCATGATTTATTCCTTTGCTGCATCTGTGTGCCTTTATTGCTACCTAAGTGTAAAGGCTACGGAGGATTTATCCACGACAGATTTTGAGATGGTGGCAAACAACTCTGTTTAAACTCTGATACACAGATTATTGGGTTGTGTCAGATGTAAATGCGATCCTGAATAAAAATCGCCCTTGCAAATCAACAAAATATAGCCAATTTGCTTAAAAGCTCTGCAAACGGTCGAAATAGCGCAGAAAAATACGTTTTGCCTCTTGCCACCTTCCCACTCTGCCGCTAATATTCGTCCCCGTTGTCACCTACAACGTTGCGTTCATAGCTCAGTTGGTTAGAGCACCACCTTGACATGGTGGGGGTCGTTGGTTCGAGTCCAATTGAACGCACCATCATGCGTCCGTAGCTCAGTTGGTTAGAGCACCACCTTGACATGGTGGGGGTCGGTGGTTCGAGTCCACTCGGACGCACCAGATTTTCTTAATCTGGTCTTCTCCTTTTTTCCCTCTGTTTCTTCTATGTATCCAATACGTTAAAAGATCTACACTGTCTTCGTATGCGTTATCAGAAGGAGAATCGCTATGGCAACTTTGTTACAACTTCATTTTGCTTTTAATGGCCCATTTGGCGACGCAATGGCTGAGCAGCTTAAACCACTTGCTGAGTCGATTAATCAGGAACCTGGTTTTCTGTGGAAGGTTTGGACAGAAAGTGAAAAGAACCACGAAGCCGGTGGGATCTACCTTTTCTCTGATGAAAAAAGCGCCCTTACCTATCTGGAAAAACATACTGCCCGACTGAAAAATCTTGGCGTTGAGGAAGTTGTCGCCAAAGTTTTCGATGTCAATGTGCCACTGAGTCAAATCAATCAGGCAAAACTTGCCTGACAGATTTTAATCAAGGGCGGTTAGTGCCCTTTTCATCCCTGTCTGAAATTTCTCAAATTCTAAAAATCTCAACCAAACTTACCTGATAACACTAAATTCGAAAGAATGCGTACAGGTAAGTAACAATGAAAAAAATTGCTATTGTGGGTGCCGGGCCTACAGGGATCTACACCTTATTCTCGCTTCTACAGCAACAAACGCCACTTTCTATTTCTATCTTCGAGCAGGCTGACGAAGCCGGTGTCGGGATGCCATACAGTGATGATGAAAACTCAAAACTGATGCTGGCAAACATTGCCAGTATTGAAATACCGCCGATTTATTGCACGTATCTCGAATGGCTACAAAAGCAAGAAGCCAGCCATCTCCAGCGTTATGGCGTTAAAAAAGAAACCTTGCACGATCGTCAGTTTTTACCGCGAATTCTGCTGGGCGAATATTTCCGCGATCAATTTTTACGATTAGTAGACCAGGCACGACAGCAAAAATTTGCAGTGGCTGTTTATGAATCATGCCAGGTTACCGATCTGCAAATTACAAATGCTGGCGTCATGCTCGCTACAAATCTGGATTTACCCAGCGAGACGTTTGATTTAGTGGTGATCGCAACGGGGCACGTCTGGCCTGATGAAGAAGAAGCAACCAGAACGTATTTTCCCAGCCCGTGGTCAGGCCTGATGGAAGCAAAGGTCGATGCGTGTAACGTGGGTATTATGGGAACATCCTTGAGCGGACTGGATGCGGCAATGGCAGTGGCTATTCAGCATGGTTCGTTCATTGAAGATGATAAACAACACGTCACTTTTCACCGCGATAACGCAAGTGAAAAGCTAAATATTACGTTAATGTCGCGCACAGGTATTTTACCCGAAGCCGATTTCTATTGCCCTATTCCCTACGAGCCCTTACACATCATCACCGATCAGGCATTAAATGCTGAGATTCAAAAAGGCGAAGTGGGCCTTTTGGATCGGGTATTTAGATTGATAGTAGAGGAAATCAAGTTTGCTGATCCAGACTGGAGCCAACGCATAGCCTTAGAGAGCCTGAATGTCGATTCCTTTGCTCAAGCCTGGTTTGCCGAGCGCAAACAACGCGACCCATTTGACTGGGCAGAAGAAAATCTCCAGGAAGTCGAACGCAATAAACGAGAAAAACACACTGTTCCCTGGCGTTATGTCATTCTGCGCCTGCATGAAGCCGTACAGGAAATTGTTCCACATCTGAATGAACACGACCATAAACGGTTCAGTAAAGGCCTTGCCCGGGTTTTCATCGATAATTATGCGGCAATCCCTTCAGAGTCTATTCGTCGACTATTGGCCTTACGTGAAGCGGGAATCATTCATATTCTCGCTCTCGGTGAAGACTACGAAATGGAAATTAACGAGTCGCGCACCGTCCTGAAAACGGAAGACAACAGTTACTCGTTTGACGTTTTTATTGATGCCCGCGGGCAGCGTCCGCTTAAAGTGAAAGATATTCCTTTCCCTGGACTACGCGAACAATTACAGGAAACAGGGGATGAAATCCCTGATGTTGGCGAAGATTATACGTTACAGCAACCCGAAGATATTCGTGGGCGCGTAGCGTTCGGCGCGTTGCCCTGGTTGATGCACGACCAGCCTTTCGTTCAGGGACTTACGGCATGTGCAGAAATTGGAGAGGCGATGGCTCGGGCGGTCGTAAAACCTGCATCCCGTGCTCGTCGGCGTCTTTCGTTTAATCAAATGTAAAGCTATCAGCACTCAACAAACTGATGCTGTTCATTAAGGCGATAGCGGACTCCGGCTCGAATATTGTTTTCACCTTCAATGGCGACGGCGAAGCGAACTCTTTCGCCGTCATGATATGCCAGTGCGGCGCTTCCTCCTGGCCCGAGAATAATTGAGTCGACCACGCCCGTGCTCACTACCGTTGAATTTTCACCGCTGGCAATGATGTGTACATTGTCGCCGCTGTTGGCAATTCTGGCGTTTGCGCCAAAGCTGGCGATTTGCACCAGGTCACCATTACTGGCGACATGACACCGTTCACCCAATGTACAAACGCGTACTCGCATTCCGGTATTCGCAATCCGACTACTATCTCCAGCGCTGCTTATCCACGAAGAATTACCGGTTACAGCAACCCGTGCGCGTTCACCGGAGCTGCCAATGTGACTGTTAAAGCCGACACTTCCAATCCGCACGCTATAACCCATACTGGCAATTTGCGCGGCATACCCAGCAGTTGCGATTCTGGCATTATCCTCACAACAGCCGATGCGAGCATGATCGTCGCTGCGGGCAAACTGACTGCAAAATGCTCTCTCTCCGGGATCTGTGGCCAGTTTTTGCATAGAAGAAACTTCCTGATGCGCGAAGTTTTCATCCGTCAGCCATTTTTTCCACGCATACTCAACCAGACTCTCCGCCCAGTCCGTATATCCTTCCTCAATCAGTGCATGATGAATATCGGCATAACTACCGCCGCGTGGGAAATGGCGCAGAAACCAGCGATACATCACCGCTCCGATACGCCATTCTCGCAGGTCTGCTCGTGTAATGATCATTCGTTAGTGCCGGTGATAGCCATCGACCATGCTTTTAAAGGTTTCGTGTGGCGTACGCCCCGTGGTGCAAAGATAAAGATGACCGAAGATAAAAAAGAGGCTTATAAATGCCAGAGCAAAATGCGCCTGCAATAACCAGTATCTTACGCCAGGAAACACATCTCCCACGGCTTGCGGATAGAGACACAGCAGCCCCGTCAATAGTAACAACGGCAGCAATCCATACATGACACCAACATAGGCAACCTGCTGTAAGGGATTAAATTTAGACTGGGTTGTTGCCGGGAAAGGATGTTCTTCCCCCTGCATAATGCCAAACAAATAGAATCGCGTTTGTTTTGCCGCTCGCTCCAGCCACCCCTGACGACGAATGCGATAGTGGTGACCATTACCCCCAACGGCATTGATCAGAACAAAGCCGAGCCAGCATGCCAGTAACAAAAATCCGCAAACTTCATGCACCGCAACCAGACTTTTAACCGCAGTTGCGCCCACCAGCGCAAAGTGATTTATCAGCCCACTTGCCAGCAACAATACAAAGAGTAACGCATTCGACCAGTGCCATAATCTGACCGCTTTGCTGTAAAGATAAATCCTCTCACCATGATCGGTGGCTGATTTCTTCACGCCACGAGCACGAAGCAAGGCATGTAGCCCCAGCACCAACCACATCCCAACCAGCAATAGTCCGGCAATGATCAACCACACCGGCCAAAATTGGGGGGTGAACTGTGGCACATAGTTCGCCAACTGGCTCTGAAACTGTTCAGCATGTTGCGACGGGTTCATACATTTTCCTTTTTAATCAAATGTTGACCGAACCGGCGATACAGATGCGGTTTCCCGGCGCCAGGTAGCTGATATTGATAGTATTTATTTTCCTGCAACCACGCCTGAATTTCTGGGCTATCTTCGTGACCAAAGATCAATGCGTGTTCCGGGCAGGCACTGACGCAAATGGGCGGAAAGCCTTTTGCCAGTCGGGTCTCAGCGCAGAAATCACATTTATCTGCCACTTTAGTGACAGGGTTAAGGTAGCGAACCTGGTACGGGCAAGCGCCAATGCAATAACTGCAGCCGATGCACTGCGATTTTTCTACCCGCACGATCCCCTGCTCATCACGCCACGACGCCCCTGTCGGGCAAACGTCGATGCAAGGAGCATCTTCGCAGTGCTGACATGACTGGCGAAAAAAGTGATACTGCGTTCCATTGTCGTTATCGATGACTGGAATGTGTGCCATCGATAAACGGCTTCCCTGAGCGGGGACGTGGTTAGTTTTACGGCATGCGCGGGCGCAGATATTACAGCCATTGCACCGTGACTCGTCATGAATCATGGCATACCGAACTTCCTTTTCTTGCCTCGTATTCGCTAACAGAGAAGACGCAGAACCAGTAAAAAAGATTACTGTTCCCATCCCCAGAACAAATTTGCGTCGAGTGAAGGACATCTGATTATCCCCTAATGCAGTGGCTGCAACTGTCCACCCTATCCATGACATCCCCCTGAAATTTCAGGGGTTCTGAAACTGCTCTACCTCGAACCATTCGCATAAGCCATACGCCTTGCCATAGGTCATAAATCGCTCGCTAAACAAGTACAACACTGCCGTCGATGACTCCACCTGCCGTATATCGGCATATTCAGGTGCAACATCCATCGTGGCGATCGCGGCTTCAATCTGCGCTTCCTGGAAGTAATATGGCGCTTGCATCAGCATGGCGACTTTGTAAGGACGAGGATACGTCTGGCACTCAAAACGAACGGCGTGTGCAATGGCGCGACAAATGTCCTGCTCCACAACTTGCAAAGACATCGCCGCGTAGTTTTCACTCATGGCCTGCGTTGAGTAATAGTAATCATCCTGGCTTCCCGTCATACAAGCGATATCCGCGTAGTCTCCGTTCTGCTTAATGTTTTCCAGCAAAACTGACAGTTCCTCTTCTGCAACCGAATAGGGCGGCGAGAGAAACACAGCGCGCGCCACCAGCTGCCCAGCCGCAGAATGCTGGCGAATGAACTCTGCCAGGATTTCAGCCGGTTCTGGTTCGGTTACCGTATCAACGGGGTGACGCATCCCCTGCAACCATTGCCGCTTCGCCTCATCAATTTCGCTGACTTCCGCTAACGGCAATTCATCCTGATGGTTCATCTCTCCCATTCCTTACGCAGGCAGTAGATTGTGTGCTGCCAGATCGGCGGCAATATCTTCCAGCCCCAGACGCTGCAATGTTTCGCGGGTCGGACAACCAAGCTGTGGGTCCCAGCCCATTTCTTTGTAGAACATCGTGAGCGAAGCATGCATATCGTCACGATCCATTTTGTCTGTACCTTCAGTAAAGACCGGGATCTGCGGATCCTTGTCGAATACCCAGGAACAGATAAGATCGTGTTCATTACGCATATCTTTGGTTTGCATCAGTTTTACCGTGTAGGCGCGATGCAACGTAAAGATACGCTCTGCAGCTAAATCTAATTTTTCCTGAGTCATATCTTCGCCAGTGATCGCTTTGAAGAATTTGGCTTCAAGTGCCAGATCGCCCCGGTAATTACGGCTTTTCAGCGGCGAAACGGTCATTGGCCAGACCCAGTTGCACAGGGTGACGGCGTTATGCAAACAGACCCGCAACAGCGACCACTTAGCATATTTAATTTTTGCGTCATTGATCGGTGTGTAGTTTTTGGTTTCATCGTAAGCATCTTCAGAACCAAAAAGCTCTTTCGCCACTTCACGCTGCAGTTTCAATGGCAAGCCGGAACCAATAAAATTGATATGGGTATGCGTCATGCAGTCACGGTTGAACATACAGTTAACAATGGAACCGACTTGCGCTGACGCTTCATTAGCATGGTGAACCGGATAGCCAAACGGCGACCAGAGTTTATTTTTCGCGTAGCCCCAGTACTCTTCACCCAAATTCCAGCGTTCTGCGATGGCATATGAACCATCAGCCAGGTGACTCAACTCACCCACACGATGCGCCAGACGGTAGTAAAAATCTTTAATAAAGTTAACGTCACCCGCTTCCAGTTGATCCCAGCGAATTTCCGCATACTCTTCAGCAGGCAGAACACGCTTGAACACACCTTTGCTGTAACAATAAGTAAAGTCGCGATGCAACTGCCCGTAGTTACACCATAGGCCGTAGTCATCGAACAAATTCAGACCAACCAGGTTACCAATATGGCATAAGATCGGAAGAGCGTCGTGTAGGAAAAGAGTGTAGATCTCGGTGGT
>OKGF01000509.1_pt1 | contig 8662 bp, 6 predicted proteins | sample 1614741 | NCBI WGS metagenome assembly OKGF01 (sample SAMN04436966, study PRJEB24849) | human gut metagenome | biome: human gut; feature: NICU; material: stool | host: Homo sapiens | place: USA: Saint Louis, MO | collected 2010-03-25 | reverse complement strand
TCATCATGAAGCTGGGTGACAACCTGACCAACCCGATAGTTCTGATAGACCAACTGTACGCCAACGGCGCCGCCGCAGTAGTGCTGTTCAACCGCTTCTACCAGCCGGACATCAACATTGAGAAAATGATACAAGTATCCGGCAACGTATTCAGCAACGAAGCCGATTTGTCTAAAGCCCTGCGCTGGATAGGCATCGCTTCGGCAGCCGTAAACAAGCTGGACTATGCCGCTTCCGGTGGTATCCACTCGCCCGAAGGCGTTGTCAAGGCAATATTAGCAGGTGCTTCGGCCGTAGAGATATGCAGTGTGCTTTATCAGAATTCAGCTACCATCATTGAAGAATACATCCGCTTCCTCAACTTGTGGATGGACCGCAAAGGTATGGAAACCATCAGCCAGTTCAAAGGTATTCTGAACGTAAACGACCCGAAGGGAGTCAATACTTTCGAACGTACACAGTTCTTGAAATACTTCTCTTCACATGAATGAGACAAAAGGCTGACAAGAAGACAATAAAATTGAAAGGGTGATAACACTACAATACGTTATCACCCTTTCATTTTATACTATACCGCTATCTTTTTATTTCTTCTTATCCAGCGCCTCAAAGCAGGAATTCTTGCTCACGAATTCCGGAACAATATCCTTCATGGCAGCAACAATTTTCATCTGGTCATAGGTGTAACTTACATCAATCAGCTTCTGGATACGCTCCTTCACCTCGTCATAGTCATACTCACGCACCGTGGCAATCATAATCTTCTCATGGTAGGTGGGTTTTGTAAGCTCCTTCACATTCAAGAGTTCCTCGTAGAGCTTCTCGCCATGACGGAGACCGGTAAATTCAATCTTCACATCCGTACGTCCGGAAAGGCTGATCATACGCTTGGCAAGGTCCACAATCTTCACCGGCTTACCCATGTCGAAGATGTAGATTTCACCGCCGTTGCCCATACTGCCGGCCTCAAGAACAAGGCGGCAAGCTTCGGAAATGGTCATGAAGTAACGGATTATCTCAGGATGGGTCACTGTCACCGGACCGCCACGCTGAATCTGGTCGCGGAAACGGGGAATGACAGAACCGTTGGAACCCAGCACATTGCCGAAACGCGTAGTGATGAACTGAGTGGCATGGCCTCCCTCCTTCTGCAACTTCTTCGCAAGAGACTGCACATAAATCTCGCAAATACGCTTGGAACAGCCCATCACGTTTGTAGGGTTAACAGCCTTGTCCGTAGAAATCATCACAAACTTCTCGGCACCGTATTTCACGGCAAGATCGGCAACGGTGCGCGTGCCGAATACGTTCACCTGGATGGACTCGGAAACGTTGTCCTCCATCATCGGCACATGCTTGTAGGCGGCCGCATGGAAAATATACTGGGGCTTGAACTCCCTGAAGATATCCTCCATGCGCGTGGCATTGGAGATGTCGGCTATGATGGTCTCGGCATCGATGTCGCGCCAACGGTCCTGAAGTTCCAGACGGATGTCGTGCAGAGGGGTCTCGGCCTGGTCCACTAAAATAAGTTTATAGGGATTGAACGAAGCCACCTGGCGCATGATTTCACTGCCGATGGAGCCGGCGGCGCCCGTAATCATCACACGCTTGCCCTCCAGATGAGAGGCAACCTTATGGATATCTATCTCGATAGGATTGCGCTGAAGCAGGTCCTCAATCTGAATTTCCTTCAACTGTGTGCGGCTCAGCGCCTGACCGTTCCACTCGCTCAAAGGAGGCGCGGTCATCAGTTTGATGTTGTGCACCAGCAGGCGGTCAGCCATGTCGGACTTCTTCAGTTCCTCCATCTTGGCAGGAGAAATGATGATGGTCTGCACATCGCGGTCGTTCAGCACATCAATCAGCGTATCATCGTTGGGGAACACCCTGACACCCATCATCACCTTGTTGATAAGCTCAGGTTCGTCCGCAATGAATCCGCGCAGACGGTAGTGGTTGCGCAGATTGACACGCAATGCCTTGGCAATATTGACCCCGGCTTCCTTGGCACCGTAAATGAACACATTGGCACTATGGGTGCCGTCGAAGTTCAGCGCCTCGAAGAAAGTCTTGACAATCACACGGGAACATGCCATCATGGCAAAGCTGATGATATAGGACATGAACAGCACGCTGACCGGAGCCAGGTTAAACTCCAAATAGCTTTCCGTCAGAACGCTCGTTATCATCAGCAGTGCATACGACACCGTCAATGACACAAAAATGCGCATGATATCCACAAAGGAGGAAAAGCGCAACACATTGGAATACGTACGGAAAACACGGAAGAAAATCAAGTTGACAACAACCGTCCATAAAATGGTCTTGTCAATGGTAGAGGATTCCAAAAAAATGCTTCTGAAATCATATCGGAGAGCATAGGCCAACAGACTGGATATGACGATGATAAATACATCAATTAACAGAATAGTCCATATCGGAAGCACTTTCGCGGAAAGATACCGATGAAAAAAATTTCGCTTCATTTCGCTTGACAGTTTTGTTTTAGGCGAGGCAAAGATACACTATTTTAGTCAAAACAGACAATAAATCGATAAAAAAATGTTATAACAATTATTTATCGTCTATAAAGAAACCATCCCACCTCCCCCGTTTTAACAGTCAGAAAGCGGGATAGAAATAGTTTTGCCCCGGAAAATGCGGTATCCGCTACATCAGATTACTTGCCAACTCGCTCAACTGGCTGCGCTCCCCTTTCACCAGATTGACATGGGCAAACAAATTCTGGTCTCTCATGCGGTCTATCATATAGACAAGCCCGTTGGACTGACTGTCCAGATAGGGTTGGTCTATCTGCTGAATATCACCGGTAAACACCATTTTTGTACCTTCGCCGGCACGGGTGATGATGGTCTTAATCTCATGTGGGGTCAGGTTCTGGGCTTCATCGATAATACAGTAGGTTTCGCTCAAGCTGCGCCCACGGATAAAGGCTAATGCCTCGATGACCAATTGTTCACTTTTTTGCATATCCTCCAAGCGTTTCACTTCAGAGGAATTGGCAGCGAACTGATGCTTGATTACATTCAAATTATCGAACAAAGGCTGCATGTAAGGAGCCACTTTCTCATTGGCATCACCGGGAAGGAATCCAAGGTCTTTATTGGATAAGGCCACGATGGGACGTGCCAGAAGAATCTGCTTGTAGTCGGTAAGTTTTCCCAATGCGGCGGCCAGTGCCAGCAGGGTCTTACCGGTTCCCGCCTTACCGGTCAGGGCAACCAGCTTGATATTCGGGTCGTTCAGCACCTCAAAAGCAAAGCTCTGCTCGGCATTACGCGGTTCAATGCCATAGTTCTTTGTCTTGTTGACCCGGCAAATCGAATGGGTAAAGGGATTATAACGTGCAAGCACACTGCTGCGGTCACTCTTCAGCACAAAGCATTCGTTGGGACGAATGATGTCCTTAAAATCGAACTCGTTGATGTCCAGTCCTTCTTTGGAAGAATAAATGCGGTCTATCAGCGCAGGGTCAATACCCTCGAACACTTCATTCGACTTTTCGAATATATCCACATTGATTACCTTATCATTGATGTAGTCTTCGCACAGCAGACCGATGGAACGCGCCTTCATGCGCAGATTCACGTCTTTCGTGACAAGGATGGTTTTCATTTTAGGCTTTTTGGTGGAAAGCCAGTCCACTACCGACAGAATCTGATGGTCGGGGATGCGTTCGGGAAAGGAATCACGTACCCGGGGAGAGTCCACCATGCCTGCCACCACAAACAGACGGCCCAAGCCCTCTCCCAATGGCGCCCCTTTGGTGAACAGATTGTCATCGGTAATCAAATCTAGCTCACGGACAAACTCACGCGCATTGAAATTAATCTGCTCATTACCTTTCTTGAATTTGTCCAGTTCTTCAAGGACTACGATGGGAAGATAAATGTCATTCTCTTGAAAATTCTTCAAACAGTTATAATCGTGAAGAATCACATTCGTATCAATCACAAAATTTTTCTTAGCTCCCATACACGTTAGATTTAAATTGTTAATACCTTTGCATAAGCTTAAGATAAGCTACACTGCAAGCAATTTCAAGCAAGCTTGATTGCGTCCGGTTTGCATTATCTTTGTCGCTTTTAAAGATAACAAATTAATAGGGAGAAAGGATTGCTTCTCCGTTAAATATTATAAAAGATGGATTATCAGGACACTTTAACTTACTTATATAACAGTGTGCCCATGTTTCAGCAAGTGGGCGGCTCAGCATACAAGGAAGGATTGGAAAACACTCTGACCCTGGACGCACACTTCGAACATCCCCACCGCAGTTTCCGCAGCATTCATGTGGCCGGTACCAATGGAAAGGGTTCCTGCTCGCATACGCTTGCCGCCATACTGCAAGAGGCAGGATACAGGGTCGGGCTCTATACCTCGCCCCATCTGGTGGATTTCCGGGAGCGCATCCGGATTAACGGACAGCCTATACCCGAGGAATACGTCATCCGTTTTGTAGAGCAGGAACGTGGCTTCTTCGAACCCCTCCATCCCTCTTTCTTTGAGCTGACCACCGCCATGGCCTTCCGCTACTTTGCCGATGAAAAGGTGGATGTAGCCGTAATCGAGGTGGGACTCGGCGGACGCCTGGACTGCACCAATATCATCCGTCCGGATGTATGCATCATCACCAACATCAGTTTTGACCATACCCAATTCCTGGGGGACACCTTGGCAAAAATCGCAGGAGAGAAGGCAGGAATCATTAAAAGCGGTATCCCCGTTGTAATCGGCGAGACCACTCCCGAAACGAAACCGGTATTTCTGGAAAAAGCACAGACAACGGGTGCTCCCATCTACTTTGCCGAGGAGAATGACCGTGAAGACTATCCCGGAATAGAATACGAACTGAAAGGGCTCTACCAGCAGAAAAATGCCCGGACCGTACTCACCGCCCTCCCGCTACTGAAAGAAGCCGGCTACCGGCTGGACGGACAAGCAGTGCGCAGTGGCTTTGCCCGTGTGGCGGAACTGACGGGCTTGATGGGACGCTGGCAAAAACTGCAGGACTCGCCCACCCTGATTTGTGACACCGGCCACAATGTGGGAGGCATCACCTACATTACAGAACAACTGAAGCAACAGACTTACCGACAGCTACACATCGTCATAGGCATGGTGAATGACAAGGATATACGGGGGGTACTGGCCTTGCTACCCCGGGAAGCGACCTACTACTTCACCAAAGCCAGCGTGAAGCGGGCATTGCCCGAAAGCGAACTGCAGGAGCTGGCCGCAGCAGCTGGCCTGAAAGGGCATTGCTATCCTGACGTACCCGCCGCCGTGCGGGCCGCACAAGAAAAAAGCCTCCCGGAAGATTTCATCTTCGTGGGAGGCAGCAGTTTCATTGTGGCCGACTTGTTAGCGAACCGCGATGCACTCAATCTCTACTAAGGCATCTTTGGGCAACGCCTTCACTGCCACAGCCGAACGTGCCGGGAAAGCACCGTCAAAATAGGTGGCATATACCTTGTTCATATCAGCGAACAAGGACATGTCTGCCAGAAAAACGGTTGTCTTCACAATATTCGCCATGCTCAGACCTGCCTCTTCCAGGATATGCTTTATATTCTCCAAGGACTGGCGGGCTTGCGCTTCCGTACCTTCAGCCATCACTCCGGTAGCTGCATCAATAGGCAACTGACCTGATACAAATACCATTCCACTGGCTTCGATAGCCTGGCTATAAGGGCCTATGGCGCCCGGTGCCTTCTGGCTGCAAATCACTTTCTTCATGATTGTCAAAGTTTGTTTTTATTAATAATCGAGTCTATTTTCTTTTTTGAAATAAAAAAAATCCGAAGTATATGCAGTATTCCGGAAATCCACGCATTTTATAAATAAAACAACGTAATTTCACTCATAACCTGTTATACCTAGACTTAACTCATTTAACACGGGGGAGTTCCCCAAAACAGAGGCTCTGCTTGCGAAAGCAGAGCCTTTATTCTATCCCATCCCTTTACTTGCAATGCTTCTCAATCAAAGCATCCACATTGGGGTCACCCAATTCCTTTGCCTTGGCAAAGCTGGCACAAGCTTCCTTGTCCTTCTTCATCTGCAGCTGGGCGATACCCATCAGACGGTAGGCCTCGGCATACTTAGGGTCTTTCTCCAGAGCAGCCTTCAGCACATTCAACGCCTCTTCGTAACGTCCCACGCGAAGATTCACCACTGCCAGTTCGGCACGGTAAGTCAAATCCTCCGGATTCAGTTCGATGGCTTTCGCCATATCGTCCAGCGCACGCTGGTACTGCTTGGCCTTCAAAGCAGCCTGCTCACGGTAATAGTAGAACATGTCGTTCACTTTACCGTTCACGGCATTGTAATAGGCATCATAATCCAACATGGCATTACGCGCCTGGTCTGCATTCATACGGGCTTGGGCACGCTCCAGCAAGTAAGGGGCGGCTTCCTCCGTATAGGGCTGGGTAAAGCGGGCCACACAACTGTCCATCAGAGCCAGTACCTCTTCGGCAGGCGCCTGCATCAGTTCCTTGGTCTTGGCAGCACTGAAGAAGGTAGCCGGAGAGGCCAGAATTGTCTTATTCACTTTATCATAGCTGGTAAATGCCGACGGATAGTCCTGCTTGGCAAACAGGATGTCACCCTCCAACTGGACATAAACCGGAAGCTCGTCAATGGCTATCGCTTTCCGTACCTCGTCCAGAGCCTTGTCGAGCGACCAGTCCTTATAAACTTTCTCGGGCTTGCCCAATGCATAATTATAGATTATCTTGGCCCGGTTGTAATACACATCATCTTTCTTTGCGGCAACCTCCAAAGCCTTATCCATATCTGCGGCGACCTTATCCATGGAAGCATCTTCACGGGACATGAACAGATGCTGGGAAGCACGGCGCAGATAACCGTCGGCACTGGCAGGATATTGTGCAATGAAATCGTTCAGAGTCTCCATATACTTCTCCGGAGACAGTTGGGAAGAAGCCATGTAGAGGAACACCAAAGCCTGCTCTTCGGTATCGGGCAATGCCTTCTTGATACCGATGCCCTTCAATGACATATCTCCATAAGACAATGCGGAGATATTCTGCGACATGGCGAAATTGGCATCAATGGCATAGCAGATGGTAGCCGTGTCTTGTCCGGAGGACTTCTGCGCCAGGCCGAAGACCTGCCCGTCCACAGTCATCAGCGGACAGCTCACCATCTTGTCCTTCAGACGCATATCGAGCGTATAATAGGAATAGTTGCCGGAAATCTTATCAGCCTCCTTTACTTTCCCGGTAGTAAAAGAACGGTCCTTCTGGGTGGAATAAGGCAGCAAATATACATCCGCGCCGACAGCCGGAGCCACAGCAGCCAAAGTGAGCGCCGTGACTTTCTTTCCGGGGATGCCGACACGGAACTTGACAACATCGTACATGTCATCAGCTCCCATAATGGCCTCCACCGGCATCTGTGCCCCGTCCGAGCTCATCACAACGGCGCGCTGGGCACCTTTGAACAAGGTGTAGTCAGAAAGCGCAATGCCATCTTCAGTGACAAAAAAGCCGTTTCCAGTATTCAGTATCTTATCGTTCTGGTCGTAAGTCACTACCGAGAAAACCGCACGTTTGGCTTTGTCTACCCACTTCGGGGCTTGTGCCACACTCCACTGAGCCAATAAACAGAGAGTGAGCATCAACAGCAATTTCTTTTTCATATCTTAGTTGGTTCTTTGTTTTACCGCTTCATAAATCAAAATGCCGGCTGCAACGGAAACATTGAGGGACTCGATGGTTCCCAACATGGGAATCTTCACCCACTCGTCACACAACGCCAGGTTGTCATAGGACACCCCCTTGTCTTCGGCACCCATAATGATACACATCGGACCGGTATAGTCGGCTTTGGTATAGTCGTAATCGCCTTTCTCCGTGGCTGCCACAATATGGAAACCACTATTCTTGAGGAATTGCAGGGTCTCTTTCAAGCTGTGTTCGCGGCAAACGGGCAAGGTGTGCAAGGCTCCCGCCGAGGTTTTCATGGCATCTGCGTTGACAGATACACTGTTCCGTGCGGGGATAATCACGGCATCTACCGCCGCACACTCGCAAGTACGGGCAATGGCGCCGAAATTGCGGACATCCGTGATGCCGTCAAGCATCACAAACAGAGGATTCTTGCCCTGCTCGAAAAGGAAAGGTACCAAGTCCTCCGTCTTCTGGTAAGTGACTGAAGAGATGAAGGCAATCACTCCCTGGTGATTCTTCCGCGTCACGCGGTTGATGCGTTCCACCGGAACGCGCTGTACCGGTATCAAAGTCCCTTTCAAGACAGCGAACAGCTCTTTTGACAAATCACTCTGAATGTCCTTCTTTACCAATATCTTGTCTATCTCTTTTCCTGCCTGAATGGCTTCTATCACGGCACGAACGCCGAAAATCATTTCACTGTTATCAACCATATATGGGTATTTACTATTTGACGATTTACTATTTACTATTTGATACTTCCAGCAATGCTCTGGCATTGTTCAGTGCGGCTTCGGTCAGCTTAGCACCACTCAGCATATGGGCTATTTCTTCCACACGTTCATCGTCGGTCAGACGACGGATGTGACTGTTTGTTTCCGTCTCGTTGTCCTGCTTGTACACCTTATAATGGGCGCGTCCGCGGGCAGCAATCTGGG
>OKGF01000484.1_pt1 | contig 9336 bp, 9 predicted proteins | sample 1614741 | NCBI WGS metagenome assembly OKGF01 (sample SAMN04436966, study PRJEB24849) | human gut metagenome | biome: human gut; feature: NICU; material: stool | host: Homo sapiens | place: USA: Saint Louis, MO | collected 2010-03-25 | reverse complement strand
TATATCTCTGACAACTTTGTGAAAAGTACCCGTTGCGTAAATGGCAAATTACTGAGAGTTTCATCTCGATAATCCCAGCAATTATTTTATCAACTACTGCCGCCGCTACAGCGACATGCCGATGCTGGTAATGCTGGAACCTCGCGACGACGGCAGCTACGTTCCCGGGCGCATGGTCCGCGCATCTGACCTGGTGGATGGACTGGGCGAAAGCAATAATCCGCAGTGGAAAACCGTGGCAGTTAATACCGCAGGTGAATTGGTAGTGCCGAACGGTTCGATTGGTTTTCGCTGGGGAGAAAAAGGCAAATGGAACCTGGAATCCATTGCCGCCGGTACGGAAACCGAATTGTCGTTAACCCTGCTCGGTCAACATGACGCCGTTGCAGGCGTGGCCTTCCCCTACTTTGGCGGCATTGAAAATCCACATTTTCGCAGCGTAAAACACAATCCTGTCCTGGTGCGCCAATTGCCCGTTAAAAACCTGACATTAGCCGATGGTAGCACCTGTCCGGTGGTCAGCGTTTATGATCTGGTACTGGCAAATTACGGCCTCGATCGCGGACTGGAAGATGAAAACAGCGCGAAAGATTACGCTGAAATCAAACCTTACACCCCTGCCTGGGGCGAGCAAATTACCGGCGTACCGCGCCAGTATATTGAAACCATCGCCCGTGAATTTGCCGATACCGCCCATAAAACGCATGGGCGCTCGATGATTATTCTCGGCGCAGGTGTTAACCACTGGTATCACATGGACATGAACTACCGCGGGATGATCAATATGCTGATCTTCTGCGGTTGTGTCGGACAAAGCGGTGGCGGCTGGGCGCACTATGTCGGTCAGGAAAAACTGCGCCCGCAAACCGGCTGGCTGCCTCTGGCCTTTGCGCTCGACTGGAACCGGCCACCGCGCCAGATGAACAGCACCTCGTTTTTCTACAATCACTCCAGCCAGTGGCGCTATGAAAAAGTCACCGCGCAGGAATTGCTCTCACCGCTCGCCGATGCCAGTAAATACAGCGGTCACCTGATTGATTTCAACGTTCGCGCCGAACGTATGGGCTGGCTCCCTTCTGCGCCGCAGCTGGGGCGTAACCCGCTCTCCCTGAAAGCTGAAGCCGACAAGGCCGGATTATCTCCCACAGAATTTACCGCCCAGGCGCTGAAATCGGGCGATTTACGCATGGCCTGCGAACAACCAGATAGCGGCAGCAATCATCCGCGTAACCTGTTTGTCTGGCGTTCTAACCTGCTTGGCTCCTCCGGCAAAGGCCACGAGTATATGCAGAAGTATCTGCTGGGGACCGAAAGCGGGATTCAGGGCGAGGAACTCGGTGCCAGCGACGGGATCAAACCAGAAGAAGTCGAGTGGCAAACTGCGGCGATTGAAGGCAAGCTCGACCTGCTGGTGACGCTCGACTTCCGCATGTCCAGTACCTGTCTGTTCTCCGATATCGTTCTGCCCACCGCCACCTGGTACGAAAAAGACGATATGAATACCTCGGATATGCATCCATTTATTCATCCGCTTTCTGCGGCGGTCGATCCGGCCTGGGAATCACGCAGCGACTGGGAAATCTACAAAGGTATCGCTAAAGCCTTTTCGCAAGTGTGCATAGGGCATCTCGGCAAAGAAACCGACGTGGTATTACAACCACTGCTGCATGACTCCCCGGCAGAGCTTTCACAGCCGTGTGAAGTGCTCGACTGGCGCAAAGGCGAGTGCGATCTGATTCCAGGCAAAACCGCGCCGAATATTGTGGCGGTGGAGCGCGACTACCCTGCTACCTATGAACGCTTTACCTCACTCGGGCCATTGATGGACAAACTTGGCAACGGCGGTAAAGGGATTTCGTGGAATACCCAGGATGAAATCGATTTCCTCGGTAAACTCAATTACACCAAGCGTGATGGCCCGGCACAGGGGCGTCCGCTGATTGATACCGCGATTGATGCCTCAGAAGTGATTCTGGCACTGGCACCGGAAACCAACGGCCATGTTGCAGTCAAAGCGTGGCAGGCGCTGGGCGAGATCACCGGACGCGAACATACCCATCTGGCGCTGCACAAAGAGGACGAGAAGATTCGCTTTCGCGATATTCAGGCGCAGCCGCGTAAAATTATCTCCAGCCCCACATGGTCTGGTCTGGAAAGCGATCACGTTTCCTATAACGCGGGATACACCAACGTTCATGAGTTAATTCCGTGGCGCACGCTGTCAGGACGCCAGCAACTCTATCAGGATCATCCGTGGATGCGTGCTTTTGGTGAAAGTCTGGTGGCTTATCGCCCGCCTATCGACACCCGTAGCGTCAGTGAAATGCGCCAGATACCGCCAAACGGCTTCCCGGAGAAAGCCCTTAACTTCCTGACGCCGCACCAGAAATGGGGCATTCACTCAACCTACAGTGAAAACCTGCTAATGCTGACGCTCTCTCGCGGTGGACCGATTGTCTGGCTCAGCGAAACCGATGCCCGTGAACTGACCATTGTCGATAACGACTGGGTGGAAGTGTTTAACGCCAATGGCGCGCTGACTGCCCGCGCGGTGGTCAGCCAGCGTGTACCGCCGGGCATGACCATGATGTATCACGCTCAGGAACGCATTATGAATATTCCTGGTTCGGAAGTAACTGGCATGCGCGGCGGCATTCATAACTCGGTCACCCGCGTTTGTCCGAAACCAACGCATATGATTGGCGGTTACGCGCAGCTGGCCTGGGGCTTTAACTACTACGGCACTGTCGGCTCTAACCGCGACGAATTCATCATGATCCGCAAGATGAAGAACGTTAACTGGCTGGATGATGAAGGTCGCGATCAGGTTCAGGAGGCGAAAAAATGAAAATACGTTCGCAAGTCGGCATGGTGCTTAACCTCGATAAATGTATCGGCTGCCATACCTGTTCGGTGACCTGTAAAAATGTCTGGACCGGACGCGAAGGCATGGAGTACGCATGGTTTAACAACGTCGAAACCAAACCGGGCATTGGTTATCCGAAAAACTGGGAAGATCAGGATGAGTGGCAAGGTGGCTGGGTGCGTGATGTGAATGGCAAGATACGCCCGCGTCTGGGCAGCAAGATGGGCGTAATAACCAAAATTTTCGCCAACCCGGTAGTGCCGCAGATTGACGATTACTACGAACCTTTCACCTTCGACTACGAACATTTGCATAGCGCGCCGGAAGGCAAACATATTCCCACAGCCCGTCCGCGTTCACTGATTGACGGCAAACGGATGGACAAAGTGATCTGGGGCCCAAACTGGGAAGAACTGCTGGGCGGCGAATTTGAAAAACGAGCCCGCGACCGCAACTTCGAGGCCATGCAAAAGGAGATGTACGGGCAGTTTGAAAACACCTTCATGATGTATCTGCCGCGCTTGTGCGAACACTGCCTTAACCCCAGTTGTGTAGCGACCTGCCCCAGCGGCGCTATCTACAAACGCGAAGAAGACGGCATTGTGCTGATCGATCAGGATAAATGCCGTGGCTGGCGTTTGTGCATTAGCGGTTGCCCATACAAAAAAATCTACTTCAACTGGAAAAGCGGTAAGTCAGAAAAATGTATTTTCTGTTATCCGCGAATTGAGTCCGGTCAGCCAACAGTCTGCTCCGAAACCTGCGTGGGTCGCATTCGTTATCTTGGCGTGCTGCTCTACGACGCCGACCGCATCGAAGAAGCAGCGAGTACCGAACGAGAGGTCGATCTCTATGAACGCCAGTGCGAAGTGTTCCTCGATCCGCACGATCCCTCGGTGATCGAAGAAGCCCTGAAACAAGGTATTCCACAAAACGTGATTGACGCTGCCCAGCGTTCGCCTGTCTACAAAATGGCGATGGACTGGAAACTGGCGCTACCGCTGCACCCTGAATATCGCACCCTGCCGATGGTCTGGTACGTTCCTCCGCTGTCACCGATTCAGTCCTACGCTGATGCGGGCGGCTTGCCGAAAAGCGAAGGCGTGCTGCCCGCCATCGAAAGCCTGCGTATTCCGGTGCAATATCTCGCCAATATGTTGAGTGCCGGTGATACCGGTCCGGTACTGCGGGCGCTGAAACGGATGATGGCGATGCGCCACTATATGCGTTCACAAACCGTGGAAGGCGTTACTGATACTCGTGCCATCGACGAAGTAGGCCTGAGCGTCGCCCAGGTCGAAGAGATGTATCGCTGCCTCGCCATTGCCAACTATGAAGACCGTTTTGTCATTCCAACCAGTCATCGGGAAATGGCGGGCGATGCCTTTGCTGAACGCAACGGCTGCGGTTTTACCTTTGGCGACGGTTGCCATGGCTCGGACAGCAAATTCAACCTGTTCAACAGTAGCCGTATCGATGCCATCAACATCACCGAAGTGCGCGACAAAGCGGAGGGCGAATAATGCAGATCCTCAAAGTGATCGGCCTGTTGATGGAGTATCCGGACGAGCTGTTGTGGGAATGCAAGGAGGACGCGCTGGCGTTGATCCGCCGCGACGCACCGATTCTTACGGATTTTACCCGCAACCTGCTTAACGCGCCGCTGCTGGATAAACAGGCCGAATGGTGCGAAGTGTTTGACCGTGGACGTACCACATCGCTGCTGCTGTTCGAACATGTTCATGCCGAGTCCCGCGATCGCGGCCAGGCAATGGTGGACCTGCTGGCGGAGTATGAAAAGGTCGGTCTGCAACTGAATTGTAGGGAACTGCCCGATTATCTACCGCTGTATCTGGAGTATTTAAGCGTACTTCCGGACGATCAGGCGAAAGAAGGATTACTCAACGTTGCGCCGATCCTCGCCCTGCTTGGCGGACGCTTAAAACAACGCGAGGCACCGTGGTACGCGTTATTTGACGCCCTGTTGCAACTGGCAGGAAGCCCTCTGTCAAGTGACAGTGTCACAAAACAGATTCGCAGTGAAGAGCGTGACGACACCCACCAGGCGCTGGATGCGGTGTGGGAAGAAGAACAGGTGAAGTTTATTGAAGATAACGCCACGGCGTGTGACAGCTCGCCGCTTAATCAATATCAGCGACGCTTTAGCCAGGATGTCGCGCCGCAGTATGTCGACATCAGTGCGGGAGGTGGGAAATGATTCAGTATCTGAACGTCTTTTTTTACGATATCTACCCGTACTTGTGTGGCACGGTTTTTATCCTTGGAAGCTGGCTGCGCTACGACTACGGGCAGTACACCTGGCGCGCCGCCTCCAGCCAGATGCTGGATAAACGCGGGATGGTGCTATGGTCGAACTTGTTCCATATCGGCATTCTGGGGATCTTCTTCGGTCATCTGTTCGGCATGTTAACGCCGCACTGGATGTACGCGTGGTTTCTGCCGGTGGCGGTAAAACAGCAGATGGCGATGATCCTCGGCGGAATATGCGGGGTATTGACGCTGATTGGCGGTGCGGGGCTACTGATGCGTCGTTTAACAAATCCGCGTATCAGGGTGACGTCTTCTGGTGCGGATATCCTGATCCTCGCCATTTTGTTAATTCAGTGCATTCTTGGGTTAACCACCATTCCTTTTTCAGCACAACATCCGGACGGCAGTGAAATGATGAAGCTGGTGGGCTGGGCGCAAAGCATTGTCACTTTCCAGGGCGGTGCATCTACGCATCTTGATGGTGTCGCCTTTATATTCCGCGTTCATCTGGTGCTTGGAATGACCATCTTCCTGCTCTTCCCGTTCACCCGACTGGTGCATGTCTGGAGCGCGCCGTTTGAGTACTTTACTCGTCGGTATCAGATTGTGCGTTCGCGGCGTTAATTCTCACGCGGGCCGGATAGCCCTTCGCTCTCCGGCCACTTGCAGGCTATGATAGTTCTCCAGCCACAGGAGAACATTAATGAAACCGCAGGTTTACCACGTCGATGCTTTTACCTCTCAACCATTTCGCGGCAATTCTGCCGGTGTTGTTTTCCCCGCCGATAATCTCAGTGAAGCGCAAATGCAGCTTATCGCCCGCGAGTTAGGTCATTCGGAAACTGCTTTTCTGCTGCACAGCGACGACAGCGATGTGCGCATCCGCTACTTTACGCCAACGGTTGAAGTTCCGATTTGTGGTCACGCGACAGTAGCTGCGCACTATGTACGTGCAAAGGTGTTAGGTTTAGGAAATTGCACGGTCTGGCAAACATCGCTGGCAGGAAAACATCGTGTGACTATCGAAAAGCAAAATGATGATTATCGTATTTCGCTGGAACAAGGTACTCCAGGCTTTGAGCCACCACTGACAGGTGAAACACGTGCAGCGATTATCAACGCGCTTCATCTCACTGAAGACGATATTTTGCAAGGCTTGCCAATCCAGGTGGCTACCACCGGACACTCAAAAGTGATGATTCCGTTGAAACCAGAAGTGGATATCGATGCCCTTTCGCCTGACCTTGCTGCGCTGACCGCTATCAGCAAACAGATTGGCTGCAATGGTTTCTTCCCGTTCCAGATCCGCCCAGGCAAAAGCGAAACCGACGGTCGCATGTTCTCGCCTGCGATTGGTATTGTGGAAGATCCGGTGACCGGGAATGCCAATGGTCCGATGGGAGCATGGTTAGTACATCACAACGTATTATCCCACGATGGCAACGTGTTGCGTGTTAAAGGCCATCAGGGGCGCGCATTGGGGCGTGATGGTGTAATTGATGTGACGGTGACAATTCGAGATAACCAACCGGAGAAAGTTACCATTTCCGGCACGGCGGTGATTCTATTCCATGCTGAATGGGCCATTGATTTTTGATGCCGTTGCCTGATGCGCTTCGCTTATCAGGCCTACAACCGGACTAATGTAGGCCGGATAAGGCGTTTACGCCACATCCGGCAACCTGACATAAATTATTTTCCCGCCTCCGGGTGCGTATCAAACGCCGCCATCACCAGCGCTAACTCATCCACAGTAAAGCCATGTTTCGCATCATCTACGCCCAGACCAAACTGTTCCTGCATCACGGCATATAACGACGCCACATCTGGTAGATTTCGCTGCTCAACTGCGTGCCCATTTTCATAATGGGTAAAATGAAAATTGGTCAGCGTTAGCTTGCCACCGTCCGGCAAATGGCGACACATCAGCAAATGATGGCGAAAATGCGACTGCGGCCAGTGCGCCGACCAGAAATTGCCCATCACATAATCGCTTTGTTGCTGCTCGCAGAGATCAAAACGGTACATCGACTGCCAGTGCTGATGATGATTAAACTGCAATACCCAATCATCACCCTCTTGCAACAACCGATACTCTCCGTGTGGCGTGGTTTGCATGATATCCGGCATTAAACGAATCGGCGCGGTTAGCGTCTGCCCACCGAAACCGACATCAGCAATCCATTTTTCCCCTTCCAGTTCCACCAACAGCAAACGATGGGTGCGCGGCGGTAATGCTGGCGGATTTGATAACACTACGCGACCTAACAAGCTGCGAACGTTAAACCCCAGCTCGCGTAACACCCGCTCAAACACATGGCATAAGATCGGAAGAGCGGTTCAGCAGGAATGCCGAGACGACGGGCTATCACCAGTTTATCTTCCAGCGATTGATCATCAAGCTGTATTTCCCTCGGCAGCAAAACGTCGAGATTTTCAAACGGAATGGTGCAATTGTGTTTCAGGTGCAATGCACGCAGCGTATCAATATTGGCCGCAGCAGCTCCCAACCAGTTAATACGGGCAAAATAATGATTCAGAATGGGCGTCATCAGGCGTTTCCCTTAGTGGTTTTCTCAACTTATAACCTGGAATAGACGCCGCACTGGCTATTTTGTGCGATCGCGGACATGCATCACGTTCGCAAATCGCCAATCCCGTTAATTTCGTTACTTATTGCGTTACGAGCTACGCTTTTAAAACACCCTTCATAGCGAGGCGATATCGTGAGCCAATTCATTCCCGTCGAATTACACCATGCCAGCCGTCTGTTAAATCATGGCCCAACTGTCATGATCACCAGTTTCGATGAGCAATCCCAGCGGCGTAACATTATGGCAGCAGCCTGGTCGATGCCCGTAGAGTTTGAACCGCCACGCGTGGCGATTGTGGTAGATAAATCGACATGGACCAGGGAGTTGATTGAACGTAACGGTAAGTTTGGCATCGTTATCCCGGGCGTTGCGGCGACTAACTGGACGTGGGCGGTGGGAAGTGTGTCGGGTCGTGAAGAAGATAAATTTAATTGCTACGGCATTCCGGTAGTGAGAGGCCCGGTGCTTGGTTTGCCGCTGGTCGAGGAAAAATGTCTGGCGTGGATGGAGTGTCGCCTGCTACCTGCAACTTCCGCGCAAGAAAAATACGATACGCTATTTGGCGAAGTGGTATCAGCAGCGGCAGACGCACGGGTATTTGTCGAAGGCCGCTGGCAGTTTGATGATGATAAGCTCAATACGTTGCATCATTTAGGTGCTGGCACGTTTGTTACCAGTGGTAAGCGAGTTACCGCGGGCTAAAGAATCATATGCAGCAACCAAGTTGTTTAAGCAATGTTTCCATATGAGTTAAAGCATATTTTATCTCACGATTGCATATTTTTAGTGAAGATTAATTTATCCTCACCAACATCATAGTAATTGCGTATTATCGCCTCATTGATAAAGCCCTGTTTTGTATAAAATGCGCGGGCGGCACTAAAATCGATATGGCTGGCGGTCTCTACTAATAGTAGTCTTGCCTGTTTAATTGTGAGCTCTTTTCTATTTCGTTAATCAGCAGATGTCTCACTCCCTGGCGCTGATGGGAAGGACTGATCCAGAGCATTAATAAATTTCAGACATCATTTGTCATCATTTCAGAAGCACAGTAGGCAATCCCTGCCAGTCCCAAGTGTTCTGCACTAAACCATAAATCGGCAGATTGACCTGAGAAATAATGTGTTAGTGTTTTTTGTACATGATGAAGGCCATCTTGATCAAATTGATCCCTGTCAAGCAGCATATCCATTAATGGTTCAACATCTGAAGGTTTGACTGGTCGTATAAACATGGAACTCCTTATTTATTGATGAATATTTGAAAATTGTTTGCATGGAACGCGGTTAACCTGAATTTTCAGCGGAAGTTTCACTCAAAGGCTTTATTAATCCGCTCCTTATGTCCTTTTACAGCAAATAAATAATTACCTCCCTGTTTTTGTATCTTCTCTGCAATATCTTTCTGGCAACCCATCGCATCAGTTGTGATAATTTCACCTTTAATATCCAACATGTTAGTATCAATTATTGAACATAAAATGTAAATTATTTAGTGCAAAAAAGCGGCGCACCGTGTTCTTTCCCATATTCCTAATATGGCAACTTTAAGTTATCGCCGTCTATACTTATAGAAATTTCATCAGGGGTGACGTAAATAGAATTT
>OKGF01000461.1_pt1 | contig 9734 bp, 5 predicted proteins | sample 1614741 | NCBI WGS metagenome assembly OKGF01 (sample SAMN04436966, study PRJEB24849) | human gut metagenome | biome: human gut; feature: NICU; material: stool | host: Homo sapiens | place: USA: Saint Louis, MO | collected 2010-03-25 | reverse complement strand
GATTACCCGGCTGACCAGTTGTTGATTATCGAGCATTGACTGGCAAAGTGATTTTGGCAAAAAACCAATGCCCACGCCCGCCAGATGGGCGGCGATTTTCGTTTCCATATCGGGAACAATAATCTCTTTTTGCCCCGGCAATCGCCAGGCGACGCGTTTGGTTAATGTACGGGCGCTGTCTTCAATATTGACCGCCGGAAAGCGCCGCAACTGTGCTTCTGTTAGCGGCTCTTCAACGTTCGCCAGCGGATGATCCGCCGCCATGACAAAGCGCCATTGCACCGATCCTAAGGGATCAAGACTAAAGGTATTTGCCAGCGCCTCGGTTCCCGTGACGCCGATAGCCAGTGAAAAACCTTCGTACAATAGCGAGTCCCAGACGCCCATATAGATTTGTCGGGAGATGTGAAATTGGGTAAACGGGTAACGTTCATTTAGCCACGCCAGCAGCCTGGCAACGGCCTGGGGGTTATAGAGCAGGTTGTTGATGACGATATTCACCTGGCGTTCCACGCCATCATTCACCTGTTGTAACTCGCTGGGCATACTTTCCAGCCAGCTCAGCCAGTCTCTGGCCTGACAAAGTAGATGCTCGCCAGCCGCCGTCAACGTCACGCTGCGAGTCGTGCGGAAAAACAGCGCCACTCCGGTATTCTCTTCCAGAAGTTTAATGCGATAACTGATCGTCGCCGTGGTTTTACATAATCGTTCTGCCGCTTTTGAAAAACTTCCTGTTTCAGCAACCGCAATGAAAGTCCGCAAGGTTTCTGGATCGAACATCTTCAGGTATCCCCTTTTAAATCCGCAAGTTGCGTGATTTTCTTATCCTCTGATTTATCAGTATTTTTACATGATAACCCTGTTCAATTTGTGGACTAAATCTAGTTTTGGAAAAATATTCCAACTTTTGTGTTGATGTTGTTCTCTTAAGGTTTTAGATTGCCTGTTATTGAAACCAAGCTGACCGGTCGGCGGTGGTTGAACGGAATTATGTTACAAGGACAAAAAGATGAAACTTCAGGTATTACCGTTAAGTCAGGAAGCCTTTAGTGCTTATGGCGACGTAATCGAAACGCAGAAACGGGATTTTTTCCATATTAACAATGGACTGGTGGAGCGTTACCACGATTTGGCGCTGGTTGAGATTCTTGAGCAAGACCGTACGCTTATCAGCATTAACCGCGCGCAACCGGCGAATCTGCCGCTGACTATTCACGAACTCGAACGTCATCCGCTGGGTACACAGGCGTTTATCCCGATGAAAGGTGAAGTGTTTGTGGTGGTGGTGGCGTTAGGTGACGACAAACCAGACCTGTCAACCCTGCGGGCGTTTATTACCAATGGCGAACAGGGAGTGAATTACCATCGTAACGTCTGGCATCACCCACTTTTCGCCTGGCAGCGCGTCACCGATTTTCTGACCATCGATCGCGGCGGCAGTGACAACTGTGATGTTGAAAGTATTCCTGAACAGGAACTCTGTTTTGCGTGACGCCTGCAACCGACTTGCATAAGATAAACGAATTGTTCATTGTTTATGCTCATTTGTAGGTCGGAGTTAACGTAGGTATGACGGAAGTTAGACGGCGCGGCAGGCCAGGACAGGCGGAGCCTGTGGCACAGAAGGGTGCACAGGCGTTAGAGCGGGGAATTGCGATTCTGCAATATCTGGAAAAAAGTGGGGGAAGTTCGTCGGTTAGCGATATCTCTCTCAATCTGGATTTGCCGCTCTCCACGACCTTTCGCTTGCTGAAGGTTTTACAGGCAGCGGATTTTGTCTATCAGGACAGTCAGTTAGGCTGGTGGCATATAGGATTAGGTGTCTTTAACGTCGGTGCAGCGTACATCCATAACCGCGATGTACTCTCCGTCGCCGGGCCGTTTATGCGCCGCCTGATGTTACTTTCCGGCGAAACGGTCAATGTCGCGATCCGTAACGGCAATGAAGCGGTATTAATTGGTCAGTTAGAGTGTAAATCGATGGTCAGGATGTGTGCGCCGCTGGGCAGTCGTCTGCCGCTGCATGCTTCCGGAGCGGGCAAGGCGCTGCTTTATCCGCTGGCGGAAGAAGAGTTGATGAGCATCATTCTGCAAACCGGTTTGCAGCAGTTTACGCCAACGACGCTTGTGGATATGCCCACCTTGCTGAAGGACCTGGAACAAGCGCGTGAACTGGGCTATACCGTAGATAAAGAAGAGCATGTTGTCGGCCTGAATTGCATAGCTTCAGCAATTTACGATGATGTAGGTAGTGTTGTTGCCGCTATCTCCATCTCCGGGCCTTCATCAAGACTGACAGAAGATCGTTTTGTCAGTCAGGGTGAGCTGGTCAGAGACACCGCCCGCGATATAAGCACGGCGTTGGGACTGAAAGCACATCCATAGTGTCTGTCGTATCCCGCTCTGCGGAGCGGGTTTTTTTGACAAAATTTGAGAGTTGGAAAATTTTTCCAATTAATAGAGGTAGGAATAAAATGGCAAAAATGAGAGCCGTTGACGCGGCAATGTATGTGCTGGAGAAAGAAGGTATCACCACCGCCTTCGGTGTTCCGGGAGCTGCAATCAATCCGTTCTACTCAGCGATGCGTAAGCACGGCGGTATTCGTCACATTCTGGCGCGTCATGTGGAAGGTGCTTCGCACATGGCGGAAGGTTATACCCGCGCAACGGCAGGGAATATCGGCGTATGTCTGGGGACTTCCGGTCCTGCGGGCACGGACATGATCACCGCGCTCTATTCCGCTTCTGCTGATTCCATTCCTATTCTGTGTATTACCGGCCAGGCTCCGCGCGCCCGTCTGCATAAAGAAGATTTCCAGGCCGTTGATATTGAAGCAATTGCTAAACCGGTCAGCAAAATGGCGGTTACAGTTCGTGAAGCGGCGCTGGTGCCTCGTGTGCTGCAACAGGCGTTTCACCTGATGCGTTCTGGTCGACCGGGTCCGGTACTGGTGGATTTACCGTTCGACGTACAGGTTGCGGAAATCGAGTTTGATCCTGATATGTACGAACCGCTGCCGGTCTACAAACCTGCTGCCAGCCGTATGCAGATCGAAAAAGCTGTAGAAATGTTAATCCAGGCCGAACGTCCGGTGATTGTTGCCGGAGGCGGGGTAATTAATGCTGACGCAGCTGTACTGTTACAACAGTTTGCTGAACTGACCAGCATTCCGGTGATCCCAACGCTGATGGGCTGGGGCTGTATCCCGGACGATCATGAACTGATGGCCGGGATGGTGGGCCTGCAAACCGCGCATCGTTACGGTAATGCAACGTTGCTGGCGTCCGACATGGTGTTTGGTATCGGTAACCGTTTTGCTAATCGTCATACCGGTTCGGTAGAGAAATACACCGAAGGGCGCAAAATCGTTCATATCGATATTGAGCCGACGCAAATTGGCCGCGTACTGTGTCCGGATCTTGGCATTGTCTCTGATGCTAAAGCGGCGCTGACGCTGCTGGTTGAAGTGGCGCAGGAGATGCAAAAAGCCGGTCGTCTGCCGTGTCGTAAAGAATGGGTCACCGACTGCCAGCAGCGCAAACGCACTTTGCTGCGCAAAACCCACTTCGACAACGTGCCGGTGAAACCGCAGCGCGTGTATGAAGAGATGAACAAAGCCTTTGGCCGCGATGTTTGTTATGTCACCACCATTGGCCTGTCACAAATCGCTGCGGCACAAATGCTGCATGTCTTTAAAGACCGCCACTGGATCAACTGTGGGCAGGCAGGCCCGCTGGGCTGGACGATTCCGGCGGCGCTGGGGGTTTGTGCCGCTGATCCAGAGCGCAATGTGGTGGCGATTTCCGGTGACTTCGACTTCCAGTTCCTGATTGAAGAATTAGCCGTTGGCGCACAGTTCAACATTCCGTACATCCATGTACTGGTCAATAACGCCTATCTGGGTCTGATTCGCCAGTCGCAACGTGCCTTTGATATGGATTACTGCGTACAGCTCGCGTTCGAAAATATTAACTCCAGCGAAGTGAACGGTTATGGCGTCGACCACGTAAAAGTAGCGGAAGGTTTAGGTTGTAAAGCAATTCGCGTTTTCAAACCGGAAGATATTGCACCAGCCTTTGAACAGGCGAAAATCTTAATGGCGCAATATCGGGTACCGGTAGTCGTGGAAGTTATTCTCGAGCGTGTGACCAATATTTCGATGGGCAGTGAACTGGATAACGTCATGGAATTTGAAGATATCGCCGATAACGCCGCGGACGCACCGACTGAAACCTGTTTCATGCACTATGAATAAGGGAGATAAATAATGTTACGTTTCTCTGCTAATTTATCGATGTTATTTGGTGAATATGATTTTCTCGCCCGTTTTGAGAAAGCTGCGCAGTGTGGTTTTCGCGGCGTTGAATTTATGTTCCCTTATGACTACGACATTGAAGAATTAAAACAGGTGCTGGCGAGTAATAAACTCGAACATACGCTGCACAATTTACCGGCAGGTGACTGGGCGGCGGGCGAGCGGGGTATTGCCTGTATTCCTGGCCGTGAAGAAGAGTTTCGGGATGGCGTAGCAGCAGCGATTCGTTATGCTCGTGCTCTGGATAATAAAAAAATTAACTGTCTGGTCGGTAAAACGCCGACTGGTTTCAGCAGTGAACAGATTCACACAACGCTTGTAGAAAACCTGCGTTATGCTGCGAATATGCTGATGAAAGAAGATATTTTATTACTGATTGAACCTATTAACCATTTTGATATTCCTGGTTTCCATCTCACCGGAACCCGGCAGGCACTGAAACTGATTGACGATGTTGGTTGCTGCAATTTGAAAATTCAGTATGACATTTATCACATGCAGCGGATGGAAGGTGAATTAACTAATACCATGACTCAGTGGGCCGATAAAATTGGTCACCTGCAAATTGCTGATAATCCGCATCGCGGCGAACCGGGAACCGGAGAAATTAATTACGAATATCTCTTTACGGTAATTGAAAATTCTGACTACAACGGTTGGGTTGGCTGTGAATATAAACCCCAAACCACCACGGAAGCCGGTTTACGCTGGATGGATCCGTACCGTTAAAACGTAACGCTATTCAGACAATGCTTTTTTAGGCCGCTAAGTTGGCAGGGGATCGTGTTGTCTGAATTCAGGAAAAGCGAAATTTAAAAGAGGTTAATTATGAAACTGGGATTTATTGGCTTAGGCATTATGGGTACACCGATGGCCATTAATCTGGCGCGTGCCGGTCATCAACTGCATGTCACAACCATTGGTCCGGTTGCTGATGAATTACTGTCACTGGGCGCCGTTAGTGTTGAAACTGCGCGCCAGGTAACAGATGCATCGGACATCATTTTTATTATGGTGCCGGATACGCCACAGGTTGAAGACGTTCTGTTTGGTGAAAATGGTTGTACCAAAGCCTCGCTGAAGGGCAAAACCATTGTTGATATGAGCTCCATTTCCCCGATTGAAACTAAACGTTTCGCTCGTCAGGTGAATGAACTGGGCGGCGATTATCTCGATGCGCCAGTCTCCGGCGGTGAAATCGGCGCGCGTGAAGGGACGTTATCGATTATGGTTGGCGGTGATGAAGCAGTATTTGAACGTGTAAAACCGCTGTTTGAACTGCTCGGTAAAAATATCACCCTCGTGGGCGGTAACGGCGACGGTCAAACCTGCAAAGTGGCAAATCAGATTATCGTGGCGCTCAATATTGAAGCGGTTTCTGAAGCCTTGTTGTTTGCTTCAAAAGCCGGTGCGGACCCGGTACGTGTGCGCCAGGCGCTGATGGGCGGCTTTGCTTCCTCACGGATTCTGGAAGTTCACGGTGAGCGCATGATTAAACGCACCTTTAATCCAGGTTTCAAAATTGCGCTGCACCAGAAAGATCTCAACCTGGCACTGCAAAGTGCGAAAGCACTGGCGCTGAACCTGCCAAACACCGCGACCTGCCAGGAATTGTTTAATACATGTGCGGCAAACGGTGGCAGCCAGTTGGATCACTCTGCGTTAGTGCAGGCGCTGGAATTAATGGGTAACCATAAACTGGCCTGATACCCGCAATAAAAATGGCCGATATCAGAAAATGAATCGGCCAGCAATATTAAAAAAAGAAAGCAGCCAAAGATGTTGCTTCAGTATTAAAAATAATATTTTTATTTTATTTGTTCCTCATAGCTAGATTAAAACAACGTTATTCGATACGTGAAATTAAGAGGGATTTATGGAACATCAGAGAAAATTATTCCAGCAACGCGGCTATAGCGAAGATCTACTGCCGAAAACGCAAAGTCAGCGGACCTGGAAAACATTTAACTATTTTACCTTATGGATGGGTTCGGTTCATAACGTTCCCAATTATGTGATGGTTGGCGGCTTTTTTATTCTCGGCTTGTCTACCTTTAGTATTATGCTGGCAATTATCCTCAGCGCCTTTTTCATTGCCGCGGTAATGGTATTAAACGGTGCTGCGGGCAGTAAATACGGCGTACCGTTTGCCATGATCCTGCGTGCTTCTTACGGCGTACGTGGTGCACTGTTTCCCGGATTATTAAGAGGCGGTATTGCTGCCATTATGTGGTTTGGCCTGCAATGTTACGCGGGGTCACTGGCCTGCTTGATTCTGATTGGCAAAATCTGGCCGGGATTTTTGACTCTCGGTGGCGATTTCACGCTGTTAGGCCTTTCTCTACCGGGATTAATTACTTTTTTACTCTTCTGGCTGGTTAACGTTGGTATTGGTTTTGGCGGCGGAAAAGTTTTAAATAAATTCACTGCCATTCTTAACCCGTGCATCTATATCGTTTTCGGCGGTATGGCGATTTGGGCGATTTCGCTGGTCGGGATCGGTCCAATCTTTGACTACATTCCGGGCGGTATTCAGAAAGCAGAAAACAGTGGCTTCCTGTTTCTGGTGGTGATAAACGCGGTGGTTGCGGTCTGGGCGGCACCGGCGGTGAGCGCATCCGACTTTACGCAAAACGCCCACTCGTTTCGTGAGCAGGCGCTGGGGCAAACGCTGGGTTTAGTTGTGGCCTATATTCTGTTTGCGGTCGCCGGGGTATGTATTATTGCCGGAGCCAGTATTCATTACGGCGCTGACACCTGGAACGTGCTGGATATTGTTCAGCGTTGGGACAGCCTGTTCGCCTCGTTCTTTGCGGTACTGGTTATTCTGATGACGACTATCTCTACTAACGCCACCGGTAATATTATTCCGGCTGGTTATCAGATTGCCGCCATTGCACCGACGAAACTGACCTATAAAAACGGCGTACTGATTGCCAGTATTATCAGCCTGCTGATCTGCCCGTGGAAATTAATGGAAAATCAGGACAGTATTTATCTGTTCCTCGATATTATCGGCGGAATGCTTGGTCCGGTAATTGGTGTGATGATGGCGCATTATTTTGTGGTGATGCGTGGGCAAATTAATCTTGATGAACTGTACACCGCACCTGGCGATTATAAATATTACGATAACGGTTTTAACCTCACCGCGTTTTCAGTAACTCTGGTGGCCGTTATTTTATCTCTTGGCGGTAAGTTTATTCCCTTTATGGAACCGTTATCACGTGTTTCATGGTTTGTCGGCGTCATCGTCGCCTTTGCGGCCTACGCCTTATTAAAGAAACGTACAACAGCAGAAAAAACAGGAGAACAAAAAACCATAGGTTAATTAATCACGATATTGAACATTGAGTTAAAAACCAATCTGTATTTTACAAGGAGTTTGTTATGTCTTTTGATTTAATCATTAAAAACGGCACCGTTATTTTAGAAAACGAAGCTCGCGTTGTAGATATCGCCGTTAAAGACGGAAAAATTGCTGCTATCGGCCAGGATCTGGGCGATGCAAAAGACGTTATGGATGCGTCTGGTCTGGTGGTTTCGCCGGGCATGGTTGATGCGCACACCCATATTTCTGAACCGGGTCGCAGCCACTGGGAAGGTTATGAAACCGGTACTCGCGCAGCAGCAAAAGGTGGTATCACCACCATGATCGAAATGCCGCTCAACCAGCTGCCTGCAACGGTTGACCGCGCCTCAATTGAACTGAAGTTCGATGCCGCTAAAGGAAAGCTGACTATCGATGCGGCACAACTCGGTGGCCTGGTGTCTTACAACATTGACCGTCTGCATGAGTTGGATGAAGTGGGTGTTGTCGGTTTCAAATGCTTCGTTGCGACCTGTGGCGATCGCGGTATCGACAACGACTTCCGTGACGTCAATGACTGGCAATTCTTCAAAGGCGCGCAGAAGCTGGGTGAACTAGGCCAGCCGGTGCTGGTGCACTGCGAAAACGCGCTGATCTGTGACGCACTGGGCGAAGAAGCGAAGCGTGAAGGTCGCGTAACTGCCCATGACTATGTGGCTTCGCGTCCGGTATTTACCGAAGTGGAAGCGATTCGCCGCGTACTGTACCTGGCGAAAGTCGCTGGTTGCCGTCTGCACGTTTGCCACGTCAGCAGCCCGGAAGGTGTTGAGGAAGTGACTCGTGCACGTCAGGAAGGTCAGGATGTTACTTGTGAATCCTGCCCGCATTACTTTGTGTTGGATACCGATCAGTTCGAAGAAATCGGTACTCTGGCGAAGTGTTCACCGCCGATCCGCGATCTGGAAAACCAGAAAGGCATGTGGGAAAAACTGTTTAACGGTGAAATAGACTGCCTGGTTTCCGACCACTCTCCATGCCCGCCGGAAATGAAAGCCGGTAACATCATGAAAGCGTGGGGCGGTATCGCTGGTCTGCAAAGCTGCATGGACGTGATGTTCGATGAAGCGGTACAGAAACGCGGAATGTCTCTGCCAATGTTCGGCAAATTAATGGCGACTAACGCAGCAGATATTTTCGGTCTGCAGCAAAAAGGCCGTATCGCCCCAGGAAAAGATGCCGACTTCGTCTTCATTCAGCCGAATAGCAGCTATGTTCTTACCAATGACGATCTGGAATATCGCCACAAAGTCAGCCCGTATGTTGGCCGTACTATTGGCGCGCGTATCACGAAAACCATCTTACGTGGTGATGTGATTTACGATATCGAACAGGGCTTCCCTGTTGCGCCGAAAGGTCAATTTATCCTTAAACATCAGCAGTAATCTGGCCCTGCAATGCCCGTCCTTGTGGCGGGCATTCTCCGGTTAAGGTGTGTTTATGTTCAATTTTGCAGTGGGCCGCGAAAGCCTGTTATCAGGATTTCAGTGGTTTTTCTTTATTTTTTGCAACACGGTTGTGGTTCCTCCTACGCTACTTTCTGCTTTTCAGTTGCCGCAAAGTAGCCTGCTTACGCTCACGCAATATGCTTTTCTTGCTACCGCACTGGCCTGCTTCGCTCAGGCGTTCTGCGGTCATCGTCGCGCTATTATGGAGGGGCCGGGCGGCCTGTGGTGGGGAACCATCCTGACTATCACCCTTGGCGAAGCATCGCGCGGGACACCGATCAACGATATCGCTACCAGTCTGGCGGTGGGGATTGCGCTCTCCGGCGTGCTGACGATGTTGATTGGTTTTAGCGGATTAGGCCATCGCCTGGCACGGTTATTTACGCCGTCGGTGATGGTCTTGTTTATGTTGATGCTGGGTGCGCAACTGACCACTATCTTTTTCAAAGGTATGCTCGGGCTGCCGTTTGGCATAGCCGACCCGAATTTTAAAATTCAATTACCGCCGTTCGCGCTCTCGGTGGCGGTGATGTGCCTGGTACTGGCGATGATTACGCTACAAGATCGGAAGAGCGGTTCAGCAGGAATGCCGAGACCGATCTC
>OKGF01000450.1_pt1 | contig 10010 bp, 8 predicted proteins | sample 1614741 | NCBI WGS metagenome assembly OKGF01 (sample SAMN04436966, study PRJEB24849) | human gut metagenome | biome: human gut; feature: NICU; material: stool | host: Homo sapiens | place: USA: Saint Louis, MO | collected 2010-03-25 | reverse complement strand
AAAAACAAGAAAAACAATTTCTATCTGATGGGAGTGGTGTTTATAGCCATTCTCGGCGGTTTACTTTTCGGTTATGATACAGCTGTTATTTCGGGAGCGGAGCAGGCTCTGCAAAAACATTTGGGATTAGATGCTTTCTGGCATGGCGTGACTGCTTCCAGTGCATTGATAGGTTGTGTCATTGGTAGTGCTTTTTCCGGTTATTTTGCTTCGGGGTTAGGACGTCGTAATTCGTTGCGTCTGGCTGCTTTATTGTTCTTTCTGTCTGCTTTAGGCTCTTATTATCCCGAATTTTTATTTTTCTCTAAAGGAGATACTTCGTTTGCATTGATCCTTGCTTTTAACTTTTATCGTATCATCGGGGGGATCGGTGTAGGACTTGCCTCTGCTGTTTGTCCGATGTACATTGCCGAAATTGCTCCTTCCGAAATTCGTGGTAAATTGGTTTCTTGTAATCAGTTTGCTATTATTTTTGGCATGTTGGTAGTCTATTTTGTGAATTATATGATTAAAGATGGTATGCCGGATGAAGTGCTTGTTTCCGATGGTTGGAGATATATGTTTGGTTCAGAAGCGGTTCCGGCTGCATTATTTGGCATTTTATTGTTTTTGGTTCCTGAAACTCCGCGCTATTTGGCTATGACCCATCAGGATGATAAAGCGTTTTCTGTACTTGAAAAAGTAAATGGAACAGATAAGGCTAAAACTATTTTGTCTGAAATAAAGGCTGTGACTTCCGAGAAAACAGAGAAACTGCTTACATACGGGTTGACAGTTATTGTAGTCGGTATCTTGCTTTCTGTATTTCAGCAAGCTATCGGTATTAATGCTGTGCTTTATTATGCACCGCGTATTTTTGAGAAAATCGGTGGCGGTGGTGATGGTATGATGCAGACTGTGGTAATGGGGGTAGTTAATATTCTCTTTACATTGGTTGCTATCTTTACCGTAGAGAAGATGGGACGTAAACCCTTGTTGATTGTTGGTTCTATTGGTATGGCTGTAGGTGCATTCTGTGTTGCATTTTGTGATGAGTTTCAGGTGGGAGGTATTCTTCCTGTTCTTTCCATCATTGTTTATGCTGCATTTTTTATGATGTCATGGGGACCTATCTGCTGGGTGTTAATTGCAGAGATATTTCCGAATACTATCCGCGGCAAGGCAGTGGCTATCGCTGTAGCTTTCCAGTGGATATTCAATTATCTGGTCTCTTCCACTTTTCCTGCCATGTATGAATTCAGTCCGGTGTTTGCCTATGGGCTTTATGGCGTGATTTGTGTGCTTGCAGCTCTGTTTGTATGGAAGATGGTTCCTGAAACAAAAGGAAAGACTTTGGAAGATATGACTCGTCTTTGGAAAAAAAGAGCGAAGGAGGCTTGAGAATCTTTCTTCTGATCAAGAACTATTTCATATTGTTTCCTTTTGGTAATATCGTCCGACGGATATAAAGCGTATGTCTTATATTCATCGGATGATCGCTTTATAAAGGTTGGATGAGCCATCTTTGTCTTGGACGGATGTGAATAGAGCAAGAAAAAAGACAGGCATGCGAAAATATTTTCGCATCTGTCTTTTTTCTTTTTTATCAGGATGGGATTGTTTTATTTCTTTTCCCCTATTGTTTTCAGCATTTCTTGTACGGCTGCTTCCAACTGCTGGTCTTCACCTGCCAATGCCTTTTCTGGAGTATTATAAACTTCAATGTCTGGAGAAAGTTGGTGATTTTCTGCATATTGTCCACGCATATCCATGCAACCCACCTGAGGAATACCGAACACAATGCTCGGATCGATTTGGTTTTCCCACCATACGGCAGTCATTGTGCCCGGAACCGGTGCGCCAATCAGTTTGCCTATCTTTAATTCCTTGTAAACCCATGGGAAGCCATGTGCGTTACTGTAATTGTCCTCGCATACCAATACGCAGGATGGCTTGAGCCATTTATTGAATGGGTCGCTGCCTATGTATTGTCCGCGTGGAACGAAACGCTGATATTCCTTGCCGCTTAATAAAGTGGCCAAGTCATCATGTAGCCAGCCGCCTCCATTGTGGCGTGTGTCTACAATAATAGCTTCTTTGTTGCGGCAGCGTCCCAATACTTCACTATATACTTCGCGGAAACTTTGACTGTCCATACCTTTTACGTGTACATAGCCTATGCGGCCTTCGGATAATTTATCGACTATATTGCGGCAACGTTCTACCCAACGTTTATACAGCAAGTTACTTTGTTCGCCCGTGCTGATAGCTTTGATGGTGATATCAAAACGTTTGCCGGTAGCCGGATTATATATGGCCAGTAACACTTTTCTTCCGGCTTTGCCTTCCAGTAGCGGGAAGTAGTCTTGTCCTTTTACGATAGGTTTGCCGTCAATTTTCTCGATGATGCAACCAGGAGTAACATCCGTTTTTTTCACGGCAAATGGACCTTTTGCTAATATTTCTTTAATTTTTAGCCCGTCACCATCATAAGTTTCGTCATAGAATGCTCCTAGGGTCGCTGTGGATAGTGTAGGACCGTTTGAGTAGTAACGTGCTCCGGTGTGTGAACCGTTTAACTCACCCAGCATTTCACTCAGCATTTCCTGAAAATCATAATTGTTATTGATGTATGGAAGAAAGCGTGCGTATGCTTCGTGATAGCCTTTCCAATCTACTCCGTGCAGATCTTTTACATAGAATTTATCTTCTACTTGTTGCCATACATGATCGAAAATATATTCGCGTTCACCATAGGGTTGGTAGTCGAAGAAAGCTTCGAATTCTACAGGTTTGGTTTCACCACTGCTGACAGTAACTTTCTTGATACCACCTTGGCTGCAAAGGAACAGATTCTCGCCTTTCTTATCAGGAAGCAGGGCTCCGCCACCGACTTTTTTCATGACGATTTTAGTCTTGTTTTCTTTAAGATCGTGTTCCCATAAATCATATCCGCTTTCGAAGGCTGCTTGATAATATAGTTTGTCACCCTTCGGAGTTAATACAGCATCTCCCAATCGTGAAGAATTTACAGTTAGACGAATCACACGGTCACGGCTGTTTTCAAGGTCGAAAACCAGTGGTTTTACTTCCTTCTTGTCATCTTCTTTCTTGGAGTCTTTCTTTTTATCTTTTTTATTATCAGCCTTCTTTTTCTCTTCACTCTTCTCTTTGTCTTTCTTTTCTGATTCCTCCAGCAAAGCAAGTTCTTCCTTGCTCATTCTGAAACGGTCGTATGCGTCCAAGTCGAAGAACATGATGTAGATATCCGCTTCAGCGCCCCAGCTTCCGTGGCTGCGGAATCCTGCGCGGTCACTTTCCCAAATCATGGCTTTTCCATCCAATACCCATTTGGCATTGCCGTCACTGTATCCACTTTCGGTCAGATTATGAATTTCTCCGTTGCCAGATGCGTTGACCAGTGCAACATCCTTGTTATTCCATCCGCCAATACCTATGTAGTTGGTAAGAATCCATTTGCTGTCCGGACTCCATTGATACCATTGGTCACCGTCGCTGTATGAATATTCATAGTTGCCATCCATGACGGTTCGTACAGCTTTTGATTTCAGATTCAGAACACGGATGGTAGTACGGTTTTCAAGAAAGGCTACTTCTTTGCCGTCAGGACTGTATTGAGGTTGGAATGAAGTGATATCCGAATTGGTCAGTCTTTCCTCTTTGATATCGGTTGCGTAAGCGAACTGTTTTTCTTCCTTTTTAGCTAGACTGGTTTGATAAATCTGCCATAATCCGTTTCTTTCGGAAGCGTAAACAATACTTCTTCCGTCCGGAGAAAAGTGAATATCGCGTTCCTGTTGCGGAGTATTGGTGATTTGTTTGGTGGTGCTGTATTCTGTTGATGTGACATATACATCTCCGCGTAGTACAAAAGCAATTTCTTTTGCATCGGGTGAAAGGGATATTTCTGTTGCTCCGCTACGCTTAATCTGGCGGATGAGATCTTTGTCGTTCTTGTCGGTGACAATGGAAATCTGAACTTTTTGCGGAATGGCACCTTCTTTTACCGTGTAGATTTCGCCATCATATCCATAGCATAATGTTCCATTGGAGGCGGCACTCAGGAAGCGTACCGGATGTTTGGTATGGTTGGTGATTTGTTTGGATGTATTACCGTCAATATCACGTTTGAAAATATTAAATGAGCCTTTTTCCTCACTTAAATAATAGAATGATTTATCATCTGAAGCCCAAACGGGAGTGCGGTCCTCACCATTGAAAGTAGTTTGTTTGCGAAAGGTACGGTTTCCATTCAGAGAACACAGCCAAATATCGCGGGTAATGGATGAAGTGTGATGTTTACGCCAAGGATCTTCATATCCTTTTTTGTCATGGTAGAGCAAAGTATTACCTGTGTGATTGATACTGATATCTTCCATCGGCATGGAAGAGAAGAGGGCAGGGCGTCCTCCTTCGGTATTAACTTCATATACTTGTTGGAATTGTCCGGAGGGGAATTGTGCGTCTTCTACAGTTGGCATTATATTGGCTAGAAACAGAATGTGTCCGGCGTCTTTATAAGCCACCGGTGTTTCATTACCCGAATGGGTGGTTAATCTTTTGGGGATACCCCCTTCCTTGTTTACCTCAAAAATATCCATACTTCCCATGCGGTCTGATGCGAAAGCAATTTTTTTTCCGTCAGGACTCCAGATAGGTTTGGTGTCGTGGGCAGGGTTGGTTGTAATCTGACTGGCCCTGCCGCCTGTAGAGGGTACTGTGTAGATGTCACCTTTATAGGTGAATGCGATGGTGGTTCCATCCGGAGAAATGGCACAATAACGCATCCATAATGGATTGTCCTGTGCATACGTGGAAATTGACAACAAAATTGCTGCCACACCTAGTAGCTGTCTTTTCATGTGGATAAAATGTTGTGGTTAATACTAAGTTATTTCTTCTTTTTCAGGAAATATCCTCTGATTCTTTGCATGATCTTGATACCGGTCCGTACTCCGTCATAAACGGCGATTCCTGTATTGATATGTTGCATAATGCCTTCTACGCCTCCTTTTTGTTCTACAGGCGCAAAAAGTTCATGTATGGTTTGTACCATTTCTTTTTTAGCTTGCTGTACTTCTTCCAACTTCTCAGCTTTTCGTTGTGCTATCACTTCCAAAGTGATGATGGGCGTTTTATTAGGAGTATTCTCTTTCATAATCAGTTGTCATTTAAAAGCAGGTTGGCAAGGAAATTTACCATAGGCTGGACAATCAGCCGTTTGCGGAATAAAACGATTAACAGAATCAGCAGAATAATGCATCCGGTAATGATTCCATAGCTAGCCATAAGCCCGCCTACATGAGGTTCGAGTACATAGGCCAATGTAAATGACAAGTAGAAAAGTGCGATAATACCTAATATCAATAATATAAAGACAAGGATGAGGGTTGATATCAGTATAGTAAGTTTTTCTACTAAATGTAATTTTACATAATCCTTTTGTAACTCTGCGTACTTTTTAAGCTCTGCCAGAAGTTGTTGCAGATTATCTATATTTTTATCGTTTGCAAACATGCGTGGAGTTTTGATTTAAAAATTATTGTCATTCCGGATCCAAGTCCGGAATGACAATACACTTTTGTGGGCGTTGCTTATTCTTTTACCTCGGCTGCAATTTCATCGACCAGATTTTCCATATCTGTGCGACTTAATTTGATACCTCTTTTACGTAAAGCATCAGCAATTTTGCTACGAGTGTCTTCTCCGCTTTCAGGAGCAAATAAAATACCTGCTGCTGCACCAACTACGGCTCCGCCTAGGAATGCAGCTAAAATACTTAATCCTTTCATAGTTTTTTTGTTTTTTGTACTTTACAAATCTAACAAATAAAACTGAATGTTGTTGTTTATTTTGTCTATTTTTGAATAGAAATTGGAGATTCTTCTCTGATTAACTAAATTTAACTCCATTCTTGATGTGAAAGCTGTTGATATATTGCTACTTTTGCACCAATATAATGGAATTAAACTAGAGTATTAATTTATAAAAGATTGAGTAATCATGAAAAAATTAGTTGTGTTGGGTATGGGATTGTGCGTAGCCTTGGCATTTTCCTCATGTAAATCTAGCGAAAGTGCTTACAAGAAGGCTTATGAAAAAGCAAAACAACAGGAATTGGCTGAAGCTCCTGCTGATCAGGTAGAAGCAACTCCGGTTGAAGCTGCTCCGGTAGTATCTGCCCCTGTGACAACTGCTCCTGTTGCCGGTCCGGTTCGCGAAGAGAAAGTAGAATTGGTTTCAGGTGACGGCTTAAAAGCATATAGCGTAGTATGTGGTAGCTTTGGTGTGAAAGCGAATGCAGAAGGTTTGAAACAATATTTGGATGGTCAAGGTTATAATGCCAAAGTGGTTTATAATGCTGAAAGAAATATGTATCGCGTTATAGCATCTTCATATGATGACCGTGCGCAGGCTACTCAGGCAAAGGAGGAGTTTAAGGCAAAATATCCTAACCGTGACGATTTCCAGAAGGCATGGTTACTATATAGAGTATATTAATGACTTCTTTTTGGTAAATTAAGAAGAAAATATAGTCTATTTTTCTTTATTAAAAGTGGCAACTGTGAAGTTGCCGCTTTTTTTTATAGCTTTGTCGGTTCTAAACAACAATAAAAACTAAGGGTATGAAATATTATGGCAGATTATCGGTCATTGCTCTTTTGGCTATAGCACCGCTGTATGGCTTTGCCCAGGAAAAGGTGGTGCCTATAAAATACGGAGATATGGATCAGTGGATAATCCGTAAGGTTCATGAGTCCGGTGTTATAGGCGGCAATACCAAACTTCTTTATGAGATAGGTCCTACAAAGGAAATAGATGGTAACAAACCTTATAAAAATATGGGAGGGTCTCCTTGGGGAACCTCTAATGTGATGGCTAAGGTAGTGGGCATTGTTAAAACAAATAATTCTGTTTATAGAGACAAACGGGACAATGGATATTGTGCTCGCCTGGAAACGCATATAGAGAGCGTCAAAGTATTGGGGATGGTGAATATTACTGTATTGGCAGCCGGATCCATTTATTTAGGTGATATGCTGGAGCCTATAACAGGAACTAAGAATGCTGAGAAGAACATGAACTGGGGAGTTCCTTTTACTCAACGTCCCAAAGCTGTCCGTTATGATTATAAGGTAAAGATGTCTGGTGAGAAAGATCGTATCCGGTTGACAGGTTTCAGCAAGAAAGGTCAGGTGGCAGGGCAGGATTGTGCGATAACTGTTTTCTTTTTGCAAAAACGTATGGAGGACGCTGAAGGAAATATTACGGCGAAGAGGGTAGGAACTATGGTGATGAAATATGATAAGGATTCGGATGGTTGGGTAAATGGTGCTACTTATGAAGTGCTGTATGGTGATATAACCAAGCATCCGTCTTATAATCATGAAACAATGGGGTTGAGAGAGAGGGATTATACTAGAAATAGTAAGGGAGAAAGTGTCTTGATTAAAGAAATAGGATGGGCGGAGGCCAATGAAAATCCTACGCACATGATACTGCAATTTTCGTCCAGTCATGGGGGGGCTTTTATCGGTTCTCCTGGAAATACACTTTGGGTTGACAATGTGAAGCTGGTCTATTGAGGATAGTAAATGCTTTTGTTTGTATAATGTTGCTTATATATTAGTCTGTGTCACTATACGATAGAATATTTTAAAATCGTCTTGAGCTTTTTTAAAAACAACAGGATGTATTTAAAAAAGCTCTTGTTCTTTTCTAAATACGTCCTGTTGTTTTTATGTATCAGTTTTTTGCTTGTATAGCCCGATATCTTGTTACAAGATTCGGTAAATACTACCTCAAGTTTCCAGAATTGTATAGCCAAGATCTGTAGATTCTTGTTATATGATTTATTTGCTGTTGCTGCTTATGTGATCAAAAAAGCAGTTGAAGAAAAAGAGGGAGCATCGTTTGTTACGATACTCCCTTCTTTAATCTATCAGAGTTTTATCAGGTATCAATGATTATTTTACTTCCAAGATAACTACGCGGTTCAAATAGTTCTTACCAAACATGTTATCTGTTCCACCCATAGCAACTTTTTCAAGCTGGCTTTCTTTTACGCCTTCTGCAACCAATGCATCGTAAACAGCCTGAGCACGTTTTTCAGACAAAGTCTGGTTGAATGAAGCAGATCCTGTAGCTTTATCAGCGAAACCTGCAATTTTGTACTTAGCGTTAGGATTAGCTTTGATTGCTTTAGCCATTAACTGTACATTAACCATACCTTCCGGACTGATCTTTGCTTTACCGATCTTGAAGAAGATAGCAACTTCTGCAGCGCTAGGAACTTCTTTAATCACTTCCTTAACTACTTCTTTCGGAACTTCGCGGATCACTTCCTTGATCACTTCTTTTTCTACTACACGGTCTTCAACTTTAGCAAACTTCTTGCCACCAAAGATGTAGCTGACACCAGCTGTCAACATACCTGTTCCTTCAGCTTTACGGTGGCTACTGATATTACCAAAGATAGAAGGAGCGATGGCGCCACGAGCTTCAACATCGATAGCCCAATATTTGTTAATGTTGAACTTCAAGCCTACACCGACGGATGCACCAATACGTGCTCTTGCTTTGCTTTCACCTTCGGGAACCATTGTTCCATCATTCTTGATTGTTACGTTCTGTGACTTAGCTACGGAAAGCATAGGACCAGCAAAACCATATACTTCAAAAAAACGGCTAGGATTAGCACCTGCAAACAGAGTTGACAAGTTTACCATAGCGTCAATGTTAGCTCCTACGTAGTTCTTGTTGTGTTCGTAGTAACTGTTATCCAAACACAAGTGTTGTGTGATACCATTTACCTGACCACGTATCCCCCATGTGGGAGTAATTAACTTACCCAAAGAGATGCTGAAGTGAGGAGCTAGCTTATTGAAACCATCGTTTTCAATAGCGTGGATACCTCCACCTACACTGACAAAAATATTGTCACTCCATTTCGGAGTATAATAATTAGTATCTTGTGCCATAACCGTAGTTGCACAAGCTCCTGCCAACAAAAGTGACAGTGTTAAGAATTTATATTTCATTTTTATTATATTTTTTGGTGAATAACTGAACAAATAACCGATAGATGATTAATTATTATCTTCCACCTGCACCACCACCTGCGTTGCCGTTATCTCCATGACCGTGTCCGTGACCGTGATCAATAGATTCTGTAGTAGGTTCTGGAACAAATGTACCTACTTTTTCAATGATAACGCTAGGTATAGAATATGCTTTTCCGTCAACTGTTGTAGTAATAGTACAAGTTGTAGTTGTTGAAGTTGCTTTGGGAGATACAGTAAATATGCTTAATGCAGGAATAGAATAAGAACGTTCTATTGTTGTATTTTGAATTCCCGAATTATATGAATTCACTAAAGCGTTTAATACTTTGTTGACTTCAGCTGAAGACATATTTCTAGCAGAAGGAGCTATTGATTCAATATAGTTTTTCACTTCGTCTATATTCGTAATACGTTGTCCTGCTTTAACAGTGAGGCTCAAGTTTTTATCTATAGCTTTTTCCTCAGTGTTGGTGTAAGAAGTTACTTTCAAAGGTTCATCTACAATGATGGTAGTTTCAGGATCTTCTGTTATGACAGGATCTTTGGCAGCAGACAAATATGATTGCAAATAAATATTAGCAGGAATATAAGCATACTGTCCTTTAGCTAAAGCAGGAATAGAAACTGTTACTGAACCTGAAAAATAACCTTCTTTAGAAGCTTCATATGTTTTGGTTGTTGCAGCAATAGTACCATCAGAAGCGGCTGTAATAGTTTCAGTCTTTGATAAATCACTAATAATATTACCAGTAGCTAAATCATAAACAGTTACAACAACAGTTGCACTTGCATTAGGAAGTTCTACCGGTTCTACATTAAATTCTTCTTTTTCGCAGCTTGTAAACACTACTGTTGTTAAAGCCACTGCAGCTAATGCTAATTTAGCACCAATACCGCTCAAAAAACTTTTCTTTTTCATCTCAATAAAATTAAAAATTTAATAAT
>OKGF01000422.1_pt1 | contig 11020 bp, 8 predicted proteins | sample 1614741 | NCBI WGS metagenome assembly OKGF01 (sample SAMN04436966, study PRJEB24849) | human gut metagenome | biome: human gut; feature: NICU; material: stool | host: Homo sapiens | place: USA: Saint Louis, MO | collected 2010-03-25 | reverse complement strand
GAGATCGGTCTCGGCATTCCTGCTGAACCGCTCTTCCGATCTTATGCCATAGCAATGTTTATCGCGGCGGCAATGACCATTACCGGGCTGGATAAACGCATTGCGCTGTTTACTATGTCGAAAATAGGTGCCAGCAGCCGCAGCATTATTATCGGTGCCATTGTGGTGACCATCGTCCTGAGCCTGGTCGTACCCAGTGCCACTGCCCGTACGGCTTGCGTGGTGCCGATTATGATGGGGGTCATTGCGGCATTTAAGGTGGATAAACATTCACGTTTAGCGGCGTCAATGATGATTGTTATCGCCCAGGCGACCAGTATCTGGAACGTTGGTATTCAAACTTCGGCGGCGCAAAACCTGCTTTCTATCGGTTTTATCAATAAAACTTTCGGCGCCGGGCATTCTGTCAGCTGGCTTGACTGGCTGTTAGCGGGCGCGCCCTGGAGCCTCACCATGTCGGCGATCCTCTATTTCCTCGCACGTAAATTGTTGCCGCCAGAAACGGAAGCTGTTGAAGGGGGGAGCGAGGCCATTAAAAAAGCACTTGCAGAGTTAGGGCCAACCACTGGTAAAGAAAAACGTTTGATCGGTATTTCGCTATTGTTACTGCTCTTTTGGTCTACTGGCGGAAAATTACACAGTATTGATACCACCTCTGTCACCCTTGCCGGACTGGCGATTATGTTGCTGCCAGGCATCGGTGTAATGAGCTGGAAAGAGGTCGAAAAACGTGTGCAGTGGGGCACGTTGCTTATGTTTGGTATTGGTATCAGCCTGGGGTCCACGCTGCTTGATACGCAGGCAGCTTCATGGATGGCGAACTATGTGGTGAAAGGTTTTGGTCTCGATGGCTTGCCATCATTAGCCATCTTCGCGATTCTCGCCGCTTTCTTGATAATTATTCACCTGGGGTTTGCCAGTGCCACTGCGCTAACTGCCGCATTGCTGCCCATCCTGATTAGCCTGTTAAGCAGTCTGCCGCCAGAACTCGGCGTTAACCCGGTCGGCATGACCATTCTGCTCGCCTTCAGTGTCAGTTTTGGCTTCATCCTGCCGATTAACGCGCCACAAAATATGGTGTGTATGGGTACGGATACCTTCACGCCACGCCAGTTTACCCGTGTGGGACTGTACCTGACGGTAATCGGCTACCTGTTGTTGCTACTGTTTGCCGCCACCTGGTGGAAAATTTTAGGTCTAATGTGAGGAAACCAACGATGTCATTACAAATTACTGTTGAAAAAGTGCGTTGGTTAGCTGCCGGGCTGCTGGAACTTAATGGCTGTGATGCCGATATCGCTCAGGATGTGGCGGAACATATGATTGAAGCGGAACGTTATGGCTTTGCCAGCCACGGCGTCACGCTGCTACCGAAATATCTGGAAAATATCGCTCGTGGCGATGTAACCGCGAATGCCCGCCCGGAATGCTTAACAAGTGAAGGTAATTTACAACGTTTTCATGCCCACAATGGCTTTGGTCAACACGCCGGAAAAGTGGCGGTAAATGCTGCCATCGAACAAGCAAAACACCGCGGTTTTTGCCTGTTAACGTTGTGCCATGCGCATCATTTAGGGCGTATGGGGCATTACGGGCAAATGGTTGCTGATCAAGGCCTGGCGATGCTGGCCATGAGTAACGTCACCGGGCGTCCTGCACTGGTCGCCCCGTGGGGCGGTGCGGAACCGCGTATGACCACTAACCCTTTCTGCTTTGCCTGGCCGTTCAGTGATGGGCGTCCGCCGATTCTGGTTGATTTTGCCACCAGTAGCATGGCGCTAAATAAAGCACGGGTAATGTCGTCCACCGGGAAGCAGGCCGCGCCGGGACAATTGATTGATGCACAGGGGAATCCAAGCAATGATCCTGGGGTGTTATTCAGCAATCCTCCAGGGGCGTTACTGCCATTTGGTGAGCATAAAGGATTTGGCCTGGCACTGATGATTGAAATGATGGCGGGGATCTTATCTGGTGGTGACACGATCGCCGAAGATCATCAGACGGATGGATCTGCGCATAATCATCTTTTTGCGTTGATTATCGATCCTGATCAATTCACCGATCTGGCAGGGGAGAAAGGGCAGTTCTTTGCGGATTATCTGTTAGCTACGCAGCCTCAACCTGGCGGCAATCCGGTGATTTACCCCGGTATGCCAGAAGCTGCCAACCGGGAACGCAATGCGAAGATGATTACGATCCCGGTATCATTCTGGTCCTGGGTAGTTGAACATTACGCCCGCAAAGGTATCGATTTGGGGTTACATCCTCAGGAATCAGCATTAGCTGGATGATTCTGGTCGATAAACTTGCGGTTGAATCTGATGTTTGTTGAGTTTGTCATATAAAGTCTTGCGCGGCAGCTGTAATAGCCGCGCTGTCAAACTGACCTGGCCTTCCGTTTGTCGCAGCATATCTTCGATTAACTTTTTCTCGAAAGCATCAATGCAGGCGGTAAGACCACTCTCTTCTTGCTGAGTCATTGGCACTGGCTGGTGGTGGGTCAGTAAACCGAGAACAAAACGCTCTGCATTGTGTTTAAGTTCACGTACATTGCCAGGCCAACTTTGTGACTGCAACCAGGCCAGTAACATGGGAGAAATATCAGGCAGAGGACGATTATATTTTTGTGCCGCCTGACTGGCGAACCAGTAAAACAGTTCAGGGATATCTTCTCGTCGCTGGCGTAGAGGTGGAATATTCAGGCTAACCACATTCAGACGATAATAGAGATCGAGACGAAACAGATGTTCTTCGCTGCGACGCAGTAAATCTTCCTTGGTCGCTGCAATAACACGGCAATTCACCGGAATTAATTGATTGGCACCTAATCGTTCAATGGTTCTTTCCTGCAATACACGTAGCAGTTTTACCTGCATTCCTGATGGCATTCCCTCTATTTCATCGAGAAATAACGTACCACCATTTGCATGTTCAATTTTTCCAATACGCTTTTTAACCGCACCGGTAAATGCGCCCGCCTCATGACCAAATATTTCGCTTTCAAACAACGTTTCTGGTAAGCCTGCACAGTTTAAGGCAACAAACTGCCCCTGACGGCGGGTACTCCAGTGATGCAGCATTCTGGCGACGACTTCTTTACCACAACCTGTTTCACCATAAATAAGGACATCGGCACCGGTATCTGCGACATTAAGGATCATTTTACGCAGTTGTTGCATCTGCGGACTACGACCAATCAGCACCGGGCCATTTTCCTGTTGCAGATTCGCCAGTAATTGCTGATTTTCTAAAACCAATCGCCGTTTTTCTACCGCTCTGGCAATAATACTCAATAATTTATCTGAGCTACTTGGTTTCTCAATGAAATCGAATGCACCATTACGCATGGCATCCACCGCCATTTCCACGTCACCGTGTCCGGTAATTAAAATAACCGGAATTTTGCTATCCATTTCGTTGATGTAACTGAGGAGCTCTAGTCCTGATATTCCAGGTAACCTGACATCGGTCAGTATAATAATGTTGGCTTGACTTTGAATAAGGGAAATACTGTGTTCTGCATCGCAACAGGAAATAACACGATAACCAGCCAGCGTGAGCGTTTGTTCACAGGCAAAACGTACATCGTCACTATCCTCAATATAAACTATAGTAATTTCACTGGATTTATTATTCATGTTCTTCTCCCCATTCAGGCCAGGTTAATGTCATTACTGCGCCGCCTTCAGGATGATTACTGGCGTGGAGTGCGCCGTTCGAATTTCGGACAATTTCGCTGACTATTGCCAGTCCCAACCCCATTCCTCTACGTTTAGTGGTAAAAAATGGTTCAAATATGCGATCGACAACTTCAGGTGCAAAACCGCCACCGCTGTCTTTAATGGTAATAATAACTTTGTTATTTGCCTGGCGAATGGCGATATCCAGTCGTTTGTAAGAGCTACCTTCCATAGAATCTAAGGCGTTGCTAATTAAATTACTGAATATCTGTTCAAGACCGAGCTCATCGCAATTGACAAATAACGGCATGGATGGGGCTTTTATTCGTCGCTCAATGTTATTTTTCTCCATGCTGTGATTAAGTAACGCCACGGCGCTATACATCACTTTGATGACATCGGCAGAACCTTTAGGTACGCGATGGCGCGAGGCAAATGCTTTAAGTTCGGAAATGAGCTGCGTCATCCGCTCAATCACTGAAATAATGTGTTTCAGATTCTGTTCAACCTGCGGATACATCTCTTTTTTTAGCATAGTACGCGCGTTATCAGTAAGTGCGTGAATGGCGGCTAACGGTTGATTTTGTTCATGGGCAATTTCGGTTGCCATCTGTCCAAGCGCCGCCAGTTTGCTGGACTCTGCCAGTTCACTACGCGTAATTTGTAATACTTGTTCAGCCTGACTGCGCTCTTTTATCTCCTGTATTAATTTTTGATTGATCAATTCCAGGGCAGATGTACGCTCTTTAACCTGTTTTTCTAATGTTTCATTCGCCAGTGTTAATAATTGTTGTGCATGAGATCGCATTCTCCAGTATTTAATAAATAACAAAAACAGCAGGTAAATAATTAGTGTAATGACTAACGAAATAGCCCATGACCAGTACAGGTTATCTAAGGGGACCATAATTGTCATTTTCCAGTTAAATTCTGGAATGGCTATTTGTTGCGTATAATATTGCGGGAATAAACAGAGTTGTTCTTTTTTATCTTTCAGGAAAGTAAAATTGCTCACGGTATAACAAGGATAATAATCCGCCGGTAAAAGATTGTCGAGACTATATTGACGGGTAGATTGTAGTTTTTGTTTTGCCTGAACAGGTAACGGTTGCAGTGTTCGCATTCGCCATGGCGATTTTGAACTTAAAAATATAATCCCATGTTCATCATTCACGATAATATTTTCAGGACCTTCGGCCCATGCTTTTTCAATTTCATTAAGACTTATTTTTACTACTACAACACCGACAATTTTTCCTTTATCTTTTATACTTGTAGAGAGGAAGAATCCCGGTGTATTCGTAGTGCTACCAATACCGTAAAAGCGTCCATTTAAGCCAGACATGGCGTGTTTATAATAGGGGCGATAGCTATAATTTTGCCCTACATAGCTGCCGGGGTCCTGCCAGTTGCTAGAAGCGATGGCCTTACCTTGGGTATCCAGAATAAATATTGCTGCGGTTTTGAGTTGAGTATTGAAATGTGCAATTCGTTGATTGAGTTCGCTGGACGTCATATCGTCAGGCGTAATTACCGCCTGACGGATGATATGGTCTGTTGAGAGCATATAGGGTAAAACATAAAATTGCTCGATGGTGGAATATAATGTGGACTTATACATTTCAAGCCGCATTTTATCGGTACCGGACAAGGTATTAAAACGCAAGTGCAAAAAAGCGATTGAAACCGCGAGCATGATAAGAAAAAGTGAAATGCTTGTAATGTGAAATCGCCATTTGTTCTTAAATATATAATTCCACGATATTTTCATTCATCATCCATTGAATGCATTTATATTTATCATCAGTATATTCCCTGAACAATGTTTGCGAGAACCAAAAGAGTGCCATTGTGTGAATGTGTAAGCAGAATAACCGTGGCAATGTGTGGTTTATCGCACAGGTATTCCAAATGTGATCATGCTCTTTTTATGTGACAAATCCGCAGATAATCCTTCCTTTCCCCCGCGGTTGGCGTTATGGTCAGATGGTTTTTTCAACAAACGCACAATAATAAGTTTCAACTTACTGACTATTTAGGGAAAAATATGCGCAAGATCACACAGGCATTGAGTGCCGTTTGCTTATTGTTCGCTCTAAACAGTTCCGCTGTTGCCCTGGCCTCATCTCCTTCACCGCTTAATCCGGGTACTAACGTAGCCAAACTCGCTGAACAGGCGCCAATTCATTGGGTTTCGGTTGCACAAATTGAAAATAGCCTCGCAGGACGTCCGCCAATGGCGGTGGGGTTTGATATCGATGATACGGTACTTTTTTCCAGTCCGGGTTTCTGGCGCGGCAAAAAAACCTTCTCGCCAGAAAGCGAAGATTATCTGAAAAATCCTGTGTTCTGGGAAAAAATGAACAATGGCTGGGATGAATTCAGCATTCCAAAAGAGGTCGCTCGCCAGCTGATTGATATGCATGTACGCCGCGGTGACGCGATCTTCTTTGTGACTGGTCGTAGCCCGACCAAAACAGAAACGGTTTCAAAAACGCTGGCGGATAATTTTCATATTCCTGCCACCAACATGAATCCGGTGATCTTTGCGGGCGATAAACCAGGGCAAAATACAAAATCGCAATGGCTGCAGGATAAAAATATCCGAATTTTTTATGGTGATTCCGATAACGATATTACCGCCGCACGCGATGTCGGCGCTCGTGGTATCCGCATTCTGCGCGCCTCCAACTCTACCTACAAACCCTTGCCACAAGCGGGTGCGTTTGGTGAAGAGGTGATCGTCAATTCAGAATACTGACAGAGCGGGAGAGCGTAATACTCTCCCGAATGCTGTTTTTTTAATCACACCTTTATCCTTTCGCTGTCTTGCTGCAAACTGATTAAGAGAGTTTTATCAAGGAGCAGCACATGTGGTATCAAAAGACGCTCACGCTTAGCGCCAAATCTCGTGGGTTTCATCTGGTAACGGATGAAATTCTGAATCAGCTGGCTGATATGCCGCGCGTTAACATCGGCTTACTGCATCTGTTGCTGCAACATACCTCCGCCTCTCTGACACTTAATGAGAACTGCGATCCCACCGTACGCCACGACATGGAGCGTTTTTTCCTCCGCGCCGTTCCCGATAACGGAAATTATGAGCATGACTATGAGGGAGCAGACGATATGCCTTCTCATATCAAATCCTCAATGCTGGGAACATCGCTTGTATTGCCGGTGCATAAAGGGCGTATTCAGACCGGTACCTGGCAAGGCATCTGGCTGGGGGAACATCGCATCCACGGCGGATCGCGTCGCATCATCGCGACACTTCAAGGGGAGTAAAAAATGACCATTTCGGAGTTGCTACAATATTGCATGGCAAAACCAGGCGCAGAACAGAGCGTGCATAACGACTGGAAAGCGACGCAGATCAAAGTGGAAGATGTGCTGTTTGCGATGGTGAAAGAAGTAGAAAATCGCCCAGCTGTTTCGCTGAAAACCAGCCCGGAGCTGGCGGAGCTGCTACGTCAGCAGCACAGCGATGTGCGTCCAAGCCGCCATCTGAATAAAGCGCACTGGAGCACCGTGTATCTCGACGGTTCGCTGCCGGATTCGCAAATCTATTATCTGGTGGATGCGTCTTATCAGCAGGCGGTGAATTTGCTGCCGGAAGAAAAACGTAAATTGCTGGTGCAACTCTGAAAGAAGAAGGCCGCTCTGAAAGCGGCCTTAACGATTACAGCATCGGCTTGAGGAAGCGCGCCGTATGTGAAGCTTCGCACTCTGCGACGGTTTCTGGCGTACCGGAGACGAGGATTTCGCCGCCCCCACTGCCGCCTTCCGGTCCCAGGTCGACAATCCAGTCAGCGGTTTTGATCACGTCGAGATTGTGCTCAATTACCACAATGGTATTGCCCTGATCGCGCAGTTTATGCAGTACGTCGAGCAGTTGCTGAATATCGGCGAAGTGCAGACCGGTGGTCGGCTCGTCGAGAATATACAGCGTCTGCCCGGTGCCGCGTTTTGACAGCTCACGCGCCAGCTTCACGCGCTGGGCTTCACCACCAGAAAGTGTGGTTGCGGATTGCCCGAGGCGAATGTACGTCAGGCCAACGTCCATCAACGTTTGCAGCTTACGCGCCAGAGCTGGCACCGCATCAAAGAACTCACGCGCCTCTTCGATGGTCATATCCAGCACTTCGTGGATGGTTTTGCCTTTGTACTTAATCTCCAGCGTTTCACGGTTATAGCGTTTGCCTTTGCACTGGTCGCACGGTACGTAAATGTCCGGCAGGAAGTGCATCTCCACTTTGATCACGCCGTCGCCCTGACAGGCTTCGCAACGTCCGCCACGGACGTTAAAGCTGAAACGTCCTGGCGTATAGCCGCGCGCACGGGATTCCGGTACGCCCGCAAACAGTTCGCGCACAGGTGTAAACACGCCGGTATAGGTCGCCGGGTTAGAACGCGGAGTACGACCAATTGGGCTTTGGTCGATATCGATCACTTTATCGAAATGCTCCAGTCCCTGAATATCGCGATACGGTGCCGGTTCGGCGATAGTCGCACCATTCAACTGGCGTTGGGCAATCGGGAACAGTGTGTCGTTAATCAGCGTCGATTTACCGGAACCTGAAACCCCTGTGATGCAGGTAAACAGACCTACCGGCAGCGTCAGCGTCACGTCTTTCAGGTTGTTGCCGCGTGCGCCCGTCAGTTTCAGCACTTTTTCCGGATTTGCCGGAACGCGTTTCTTCGGCACTTCAATCTTGCGTTTACCGCTCATGTACTGCCCGGTCAACGACTCTGGCACCGCCATTATTGCTTCCAGCGGACCTTCCGCGACGACTTCACCGCCGTGTACACCCGCACCCGGGCCGATATCGATCACATGATCAGCGGCGCGAATCGCGTCTTCGTCGTGCTCCACCACAATCACGGTATTACCGAGATCGCGCAGATGGATAAGCGTACCCAGCAGGCGCTCGTTATCGCGCTGGTGCAGGCCGATAGACGGCTCATCCAGCACGTACATCACGCCAACCAGGCCTGCACCAATCTGGCTCGCCAGACGAATACGCTGGGCTTCACCGCCGGAAAGTGTCTCTGCCGAGCGGGAAAGTGTCAGGTAATTCAGGCCGACGTTAACGAGGAATTTCAGACGATCGCCGATCTCTTTAAGGATTTTTTCTGCAATCTTCGCCCGCTGACCTGCGAGTTTGAGATTGTTGAAGAATTCCATCGCATGACCGATGCTCATGTCGGAGATGGCGGGCAGCGGCGTATTCTCGACATACACGTGGCGTGCTTCCCGACGCAGACGGGTTCCTTCGCAGCTGGCGCACGGACGATTGCTGATAAACTTGGCTAATTCTTCACGTACCGCACTGGATTCCGTCTCTTTATAACGGCGCTCCATATTGTGCAGCACGCCTTCGAACGGATGACGACGAATGGAGGTATCGCCACGATCGTTCATGTATTTGAATTCAATATTTTCTTTGCCAGAACCGTACAACACCACTTTATGCACGTTCGTGCTCAGGCTGCCCCACGGCGCTTCGACGTCGAACTTATAGTGATCTGCCAGCGATTTCAGCATCTGGAAATAATAGAAGTTGCGGCGATCCCAGCCACGGATCGCACCGCCAGCCAGCGACAATTCCGGATTCTGGATCACGCGGTCAGGATCGAAATATTGCTGTACGCCAAGACCGTCACAGGTCGGGCAGGCTCCCGCCGGGTTGTTAAATGAAAACAGGCGAGGTTCCAGCTCGCGCATACTGTAACCGCAAATCGGGCAGGCAAAGTTGGCGGAGAACAGCAGCTCTTCCGCTTTCGGGTCGTCCATATCCGCCACTACCGCGGTACCACCGGAAAGCTCCAGCGCGGTTTCAAACGACTCGGCAAGACGTTGGGTAAGATCGTCACGCACTTTGAAGCGATCAACCACCACTTCAATGGTATGTTTCTTTTGCAATTCCAGTTTCGGCGGATCGGAAAGATCGCAGACTTCGCCATCAATACGAGCACGGATGTAACCCTGGCTTGCCAGGTTCTCCAGCGTTTTGGTGTGTTCGCCTTTGCGCTCTTTAATGATTGGCGCGAGCAGCATCAGACGCTTGCCTTCCGGCTGGGACAACACGTTATCCACCATCTGACTGACGGTTTGCGCCGCCAGCGGTACATCGTGGTCCGGGCAGCGTGGCTCACCAACGCGAGCGTACAGCAGACGCAAATAGTCGTGGATTTCGGTGATTGTCCCCACCGTAGAGCGCGGGTTATGAGACGTCGATTTCTGCTCAATTGAGATGGCAGGAGAAAGCCCCTCAATATGGTCGACGTCCGGCTTTTCCATCAGTGACAGAAACTGCCGCGCGTAGGCGGAAAGGGATTCAACGTAACGGCGCTGCCCTTCGGCATATAAGGTGTCGAAAGCGAGCGAGGATTTGCCAGAACCCGAAAGCCCGGTCACGACAATAAGCTTGTCGCGGGGGATAACGAGGTTGATGTTTTTGAGATTATGGGTGCGGGCGCCCCGAACTTCGATCTTATCCATTCACCTTTCCCGGATTAAACGCTTTTTTGCCCGGTGGCATGGTGCTACCGGCGATCACAAACGGTTAATTATGACACAAATTGACCTGAATGAATATACAGTATTGGAATGCATTACCCGGAGTGTTGTGTAACAATGTCTGGCCAGGTTTGTTTCCCGGAACCGAGGTCACAACATAGTAAAAGCGCTATTGGTAATGGTACAATCGCGCGTTTACACTTATTCAGAACGATTTTTTTTCAGGAGACACGAACATGGCCAGCAGAGGCGTAAACAAGGTTATTCTCGTTGGTAATCTGGGTCAGGACCCGGAAGTACGCTACATGCCAAATGGTGGCGCAGTTGCCAACATTACGCTGGCTACTTCCGAATCCTGGCGTGATAAAGCGACCGGCGAGATGAAAGAGCAGACTGAATGGCACCGCGTTGTGCTGTTCGGCAAACTGGCAGAAGTGGCCAGCGAATATCTGCGTAAAGGTTCTCAGGTTTATATCGAAGGCCAGCTGCGTACCCGCAAATGGACCGATCAATCCGGTCAGGATCGCTATACCACAGAAGTCGTGGTGAACGTTGGCGGCACCATGCAGATGTTGGGTGGTCGTCAGGGTGGTGGCGCTCCTGCAGGTGGCAATATCGGTGGTGGTCAGCCGCAGGGCGGTTGGGGTCAGCCTCAGCAGCCGCAGGGTGGCAATCAGTTCAGCGGCGGCGCGCAGTCTCGCCCGCAGCAGTCCGCTCCGGCAGCGCCGTCTAACGAGCCGCCGATGGACTTTGATGACGATATTCCGTTCTGATTTGTCTTTAAAACAATAGGTTATATTGTTTTAAGGTGGATGAT
>OKGF01000411.1_pt1 | contig 11365 bp, 8 predicted proteins | sample 1614741 | NCBI WGS metagenome assembly OKGF01 (sample SAMN04436966, study PRJEB24849) | human gut metagenome | biome: human gut; feature: NICU; material: stool | host: Homo sapiens | place: USA: Saint Louis, MO | collected 2010-03-25 | reverse complement strand
TCCTGACGCGCCACAGATTCGAGGGTCATCGCCATCAGCGTTCCTAACCCTTTGTCCTGCACGTCGGGATGAACGGCCATAAAGCGAATGGACGCTTCATTGTCGGCATTAATATACAGTCGGCCTACCGCCACCAGATTACCCTGCTCGTCGACGACCATCTGGTGATGCGCCATCGCATCCCACGCGTCGCGTTCCGAACCTTTCGGTTGATGCAGGGGCTTACGCAACATTTCCCAGCGAAACTGATAGTAACGCTCTAATTCTTCTTCTGTTTGTGGAACCCGAAGGTGATACATAGCGATACTCTCTCTTGTTTCCCGTGACAACCCTGGAAGCTGGCTCATACCTGCAACCAGAATGTCACGGGGCCATCATTGACCAGCGATACCTGCATATCCGCAGCGAAGCGTCCTGTTTGCGTGTTCATCTCTTGCTGACGGCAGCGTTCGACGAAATAGTCATATAACGCCTCTGCGCGATCCGGTGATGCGCCTTTGGAGAAACTTGGGCGCATCCCCCGTTCGGTATCTGCGGCGAGGGTAAACTGGGAAACCACCAGTACACTGCCGCCCGCCTGTTGCACGTTGAGATTCATCTTGCCTTCGGCATCGCTAAAGATGCGGTAGCCGAGCACACGCTCGCACAGACGGTTTGCTTTCTGTTCGTCGTCATCCTTTTCGACACCCAATAACACCAAAAGTCCCGCGCCAATTTCGCCCGTCACTTCTCCCTCCACGGTGACGCTGGCACGGGTTACGCGTTGAATTAATGCAATCATGGTTCGTCGTCTTCTTCTTGTTCAGCAGCTTGTTTTAATTTGCGGTATTCCCCGAGAGTGACAGTAATTTCCGCGCCAAGCAAGACGATACACCATGTCCAGTAGACCCAGACAAAGAGAATGGGGATCACCGCCAGCACGCCGTAAATGAGCTGATATGACGGGAACATGGTGATATAAAGCGCGAAACCTTTCTTTCCTGCTTCGAACAGGAGTGCAGCGACAAACGCGCCGACAATCGCGTCGCGGTTAGGTACGCGGATGGTAGGAACAATGCTGTACAGCAACCAGAAGGAGATCCACGACAACAGCAGCGGAAAAATACGCAGCACGTTGTCGATGACAGTATTGAGATCGCTCGCCCAGCGCAGGGAGAGCAGATAGGAACTGATCGCCAGACTGGCCCCTGCCAGCAGCGGCCCCAGCGTTAAAATCATCCAGTACACGGCAAACGAGTAAATTTTTGGTCGCGCTCGTTTACTGCGCCAGATGGTATTCAACGCGCTATCGATGGAGTACATCAACAATAACGCCGTGACGATCAGCCCGCACGCCCCGACGGCGGTCATTTTGTTGGAATTGGCAACAAATTGTTCGATATACCGCTGAATAACATCGCCAGTAGCAGGCAGAAAGTTGGCAAAAATAAAGTGACGCAACTGAATGCTGACGTCGGAAAACATGGGAAAAGCGGCGAAAAGCGCAAAAACAACGGCAACCAGCGGCACTAATGAGAGCAACGACACATAGGCAAGGTTACCTGCCAGGGTTGTCATGTTGTCCTCATCAATGCGTTGCCAGAGTAGTTTTAGCCAGGCCCATAGTGGACGGGTACGATGCCTGGCTTTGTCCTGAATGGTTTTTAGCATAACACCTTCGCGAAATAGTCCGGGATGGTGGTTTTATCTTTCACCAGAATACTAGTAATGCCTAGCCGATTAGCTCCTTCTATATTATCGGCGTTATCGTCGAAAAAGACCGTATCGTCTGGTGAAAAACCTTCTGCCTGCAAAACATGCTGATAAATTCGTGCTTCAGGTTTGCGCATACCCAAGTCTTGCGACAGATAGATATGGTCAGCAGCATCACGGATTTCCGGGTATTCCTCCGGCCAGAAGGTAGTATGCAGGCGGTTAGTATTGGAAAGCACCACCACGCGATGCCCCTGCTCACGCAGTTTATGCATGATGGCGATCACTTCCGGGCGCAGCGCGACAAACACCGCCTGCCAGCCGTGAGAGAACTGCTCGTAGCTTAGCGGTAGAGCCATCTCATGACACAGCGCCTCTGCGAACGCTTCGTCGCTAATTTCCCCACGCTCATGCTGATGAAACGCCTCGCCCATGTGGAAACTCTTCTTAAGCGTAGCCAGTGGAACACGCGTTAAATCGCTCCAGGCTCCCAGCACACGGTTAAAGTCGATATCGACAATCACATTACCTAAATCAAAGATATAGAGCATTTTTGCCTCCTTTCGCGCCACAAGAAATTAACTGTAGCGGGAAAGGGTGGGTTTGGCTATGTGGCAATAAGGGTAATCTTGTGATGCTGATTGCGAAAAAGCAGAGTAATTTCACTGGCTTTTTCGCAATAGATGAATGGTTAAGATTCAGGTGTAAATTGCCAACGAGTTTCGATGACCAGCGGCTTATCTGGTGTCACAAATTCCGGCGTTAGATTTATTGCGTTAGGTGCCTGAGTCAGCGGGTTAATACAGGTGGCATCGGGCTGTTTATCAAATACCACCAGACTGTTTGCAGAAGAGGTCATGGTCATCGCGAGTTTACCAGGCCACAGTAACTTAACCTTCACCCCGTCATAAAAACCAAAACAGTCATCCCAGGGACCAACTTGAGGAGAGATACGATTTCCAGTTGGCAGTTCATCACTACCCGCTTCTTCTTGCCAGTCCGCATCAAAAAGCACCTGCAACGATTCTGTATTTTGCGGAGTCAGCTTTTTCGCAAACCACGGATGCCAGCCTGCGGAGGCCGGGAATGTATCGGCATATGAATGGACTTCCAGTTGCAAAACCAGCGCATCGTTCTCCAGCAAAAAAGTCTGAATCACTTCCCCTTGCCAGGGCCACGGTGAAGCCAGGGGCATACGTAAAGTCAGGGAATCTGCTGTTTTGTCGATGATTTCCCACGTTGAGTAACAAGCCATACCATGCAACGCATGTGGTGGTTTATTGGCGGGTAAAGAATAACATTGCCCACCAGCATTCAGCGTCGCATTCCCCAGTCGCCCTGCCCACGGCACCATTGGGAAACAGCCATACTGAAAAGCTCTGCGCTGCGGCTGCCATTGGCGTAATACTTCAGAACCAAATGCCTTTAACGAGGTTATCCTGGCACCATCATGCGGATAAATCTGCAGGTGAATATTGCCTTTTTCCAGCGTCACTAACTCTCCTACAGGCCCAGGCCATGGCGCGTCAAACGCCTGTTGTAGCGCCAGGTAATGCTCGTTTTTTCGTTCAGTTTTCATGAGATTGTTCCCTGATGTAGCGGTAAGAAGCGGTTTCTTGTTCATCGGTTGGCTCAATCAGCCAGACGCAAACAAAGGAAAGAACTGAGACAGCAAATAAAAACAGAGCGACATACCACGGTTTTCCTCCCCCTAGCGCCAGCAAACTTGAGGCGATAAGGGGGCTTAGTCCGCCAAGAATCGCGGAAAATTGATAAGCAAAAGAAAGGCCGGTATATCGTACTTTGGTACCGAACATGCGGGTGAAAAGTGTTGGCTGCACGGCAAACATCATCGTCGGACCTAAGTTGTAGCCAAGGATCATACTGCACCAGATGATGAGCGTACTTTTGCTATCCAGTAATAAGAAGAAAGGAAACGCGAACAGGACACAAAATCCTGCTCCCGACAAATACAGACTTTTTTGACCTATACGATCTGATAACCATCCAACCAATGGACAACTGAAAATACCGATCGCCGAGGCAATCAACATACCCGTCAGGGGAATATCTCGCGACAATGCTAATTGGCTGGAAATATAGACAATACCAAAGGCGTTAATAATATTAGAGGAGACACTTTCCGCCAGCCTCGCACCCAGTGCCAATAAAATATTTCGTGGATGTTTTTTGAATAATTCAATCAACGGAGGAACGGACTTTTCTTTATTATTCGTCGTTTTTTGCTTTTGAAAATCCAGCGTTTCTTCGGTATGCAGGCGGATAAACAGCCCAACGATCAACATCACCGCAGAAAGCCAAAACGGAATGCGCCATCCCCAGGAGAGAAACTGCTCCGAAGTAAGAAAATGGTTACAGAGAGCAAAAATACCGGTTGCCAGCATAATACCCACAGACGCAGCCGTTTGCGGGAGTGAACCTAAAAATCCGCGTCGGGATTCGGGCGCTGATTCTATGGTCATCAATGCCGCTCCGCCGTACTCGCCACCAAGACCAAAGCCCTGAATCAAACGCAGCACCATTAATACAAGCGGTGCCCAAATGCCAATTTCCTGATACGTCGGAATAAAACCAATCAAAAATGTGGAGCAACCGACAATAGCCAGCGTCCAGATAAGTGTTATTTTTCGCCCGATTTTATCGCCAAAATGACCAAAGACGATGCCACCTAAAGGACGAGTCAGAAAACCAACACCAAAGGTCGCAAAGGAAGCTATAAGACCTATAAAAGGATCGCTGTCTGGATAAAACAGCGGTGCAAATACCAGTCCTGCTGCCGTGCCAAAAATAAAGAAGTCATACCATTCCATTAACGCGCCTGCGAAACTGCCCATAACGACACGTCTCATGGCTTTACCGGAAAGCCCTTCACGCGGTGCGGGTAACTTTTCAGACATAATTTTCCTCTCCTGGTAGGCGAGAAATCTGGGATACGAACCACTAAACGTGGGCAGTTTGAATTAATGCGCATCGGCTTAAACCGATGCGCATTAAATTATTTCTTCAATTCAGCCAGAACCTCTGCGTCCTCAGCATCAACATTTGCACCCAGTGGTTCCCAATTAATCAATACACAGGTCAGGAATCCCAGGAATGGCACGATTGCCAACCAGTAAAACGCTTCAGTTTTCAACGCACCCCACAGCATCGGCCAGAAAATGAGTCCTGCAATTGCCCCTGTGCGCATAATAGCGCGGGCAAATCCGACCCCAGTAGGGCGAATAGCGGGAGGATAAGAGAGTGTGGCAATGGTCATGCCCAGCCCACCAGGACCCGCTGAATGGAAGAAAATAATTGATCCCAATAACCCTAAAGACAGCCAGGGATTAGTCGTTGCCAGTGCGCCTAACGACAGCAATGCTAAGGTCACAACAGCAAATCCATACATCGACTGTCGGCGAGTACCCAGTCGTTGGAGAATAAACGAGCCGATCATCCCGCCTGTCACCCCACAAAGGGCATTCACGACGGCAGAACCGGTTAACGCGCCAGTAAGCCCGCCACTTATTATTCCCGCCAACGTAAGAGGAAGATAAACACCTACGGCGTTATATTGCCACGCCTGCATGGTTGCCACGACACAGCCAAGAATGGTGCGTTTGCGGTAACGATCATTAAATAAGATGCCATATCCACCACTGTATTTATTCTCTGCTTTTTCCGAGAATTTCGCTTCTGTTGTACCCGATGCCGCAACGCGAGCCTGAACACCATAACGTTTTCCCAGAATGTCGCACGCTTCCTGGTAACGCCCGACGCGTGCGGCCCACATTGCGGATTCACCAATAAAGAAGTAACGCAAAATCATGAAGATGACTGCAAAAATAGCTCCGATGAATATTCCGTAACGCCACAATTGTTCTTCAGCGATACCCGACAGAAGCAGCGGCAAAAGCACCAAATAAACAACGGTTGTCGAAACATACCAGGCCATTTGCCAGAGGTTGACCGACGTGCCGGTTTTCTTCGACGTTGAACCACGAAGCTCTGCCACGGCATTGGTTGCCAAAGGGAAGTCGATGCCTAAACCAAAGCCCATGATGACGCGGCACACCAGCACCCACCAGATACTGGGAGCAATAGCTACCGCTGCAGCACCGATGGTGCACAGCCCCATGCCAATAATAAATGCCCGCTTTTGCCCAAAGCGGTTTATTACTCGGTTCGCTAATAAACCGCCAATTAACGCGGCGATTAATACTGATGCATTGACGGTTGCAGCAAGACCCGGCGAAATGCCGAATTGAGCGGCAATGTATTTATTACCAAACCCCACCATCGCCGCCTGGTAGGCATCAATCAATATGCCGCCCAAAGCAATAAAAATAACGCCGATACTGGTGTTGATTGCAGAGTTCTTATTAACAATATCAATTACGTCCTGTGGCCGACTAATTGAATAAGTTGCAGGACTGGTGATTTGACTCATCGCAGTGTCCTTTTTAATTGTTGTAGGGTGGCGCTGACGTGACGCAGCGCCAGACAGAGATTTAGAAAATCATTCCGGCGCAAATTGCAGCATGACCTTTATGGAGTCATTTTGCTGCGCGCGTTCGAATGCCGCCGCTGCATCCTCAATGGCAAATAAATCGGTAACCAGTTCACTGGTATCAAACCGCCCATCCGCCAGCCATTCGATAACAGCATCGAAATCTTCAGGGATGTACATGCCAGAGTTGAGCAAGTCACGCTCGAAACGTTGCATCATCGGTAATGGTATTTCACGCGGCCCACTTGGTACGCCCATGCACACGACGGTGCCTCCGGCATATACACGGGTACATGCATCGTTAAGCGTGGCCTGCGCTGCAACGACATCAATCGCCCCCGTAAATCGCACATCTGCGGCCAGCTCACCTGGTGCCCAAACTTCTGCTGCGCCCAGCTTTAACGCCAGCGCGCGTTTGGCAGCGTCAGGTTCAATCACGGTAATCTTACCTGCCCCCATAATGCGCAGTGCCTGCACGATGGATAAGCCTATCGTTCCGGCACCAATCACCAGTACGCTTTCCAGAGAAGCTTTCGGCATTCGGTTAACGCAGTGACGAGCACAAGCCGCCGGTTCGGCAAAGGCCAACACTTTTAGCGGTAAAGAGGCTGGTGCGACATGGCAATTACGCGCAGGAACAATGTGTTGTGAGCGAGCAAAGCCCGGTGCGCGGAAACCAGCAACCTGCGGTGGTTCACAAAGATTAAAACGTCCTGCTTTGCAGGCTCGGCATTCCATGCAAGCCATGATGGGATCGACCACAACATGATCGCCCGGCTGTACATTTTTAACGTCGCTGCCCACTTCCGTAACGCGCGCTGCAATTTCATGACCGGGGACGACAGGCGGTTTGGCAAACGGATGACCGCCTTTCAGAACATGCAGATCCGAACCGCATATCCCGTAGAACACGGGCGCAATCCGTACTTCGTGCGGTTTAAGTTGCTGGTGTGGTACTTCAACATATTGAGTGGTGACTTTCCCAATATCTGAAAATAAAACCTGGGTAATTTTATCCATTGTTATTCTCCAGAATCGATATCCATAGGGGATTAGCGTTGCGCGATACCTTCATCGACAATTTCAGCCAGCCGTTGCAAGCGTGGAACGGAGACATCGCGCAGCATGGTTTGTGGATCTTGTGCACCAACAACCGACGCCCAAACCGCTCGTCCAGCCAGGAAGCCCGACGCACCACCTTTCATGGCAATACTTACTGCACGGCCAAAAATATCGGCATCAACGCCAGAAGAAAGAATTACCCACGGCATCTTCATCTGATCGTTAAGTTGCTGACAGGCGGCAAGTAAGGTTTTTTCATCGCCTTTGCCCCCTAATGGCATCTCGGCTTTGTAAAGATCAGCCTCTGTTCCACCAAGCTCTGCGGCGGCGGCAACAATGGCGCTTTCACGATCAAAGTCCCAACCGCGACGAGGTGGACGCACCACAGGTTCAATAATGCTAACCAGCCCGGCACTACGGCAGCGACGAACAAATTTATCAACCATTGCCAGACGTTCCTCTGCGGGTTCATCTTCACGCCAGAGTACAAGTAATTTCATTGCCTTAGCCCCCATTTCACGGGCTTTATGCGGGTCGACGGACATATCTATTTCAACGCTATCAACCGGGATGCCATTACCTGGGATAAAAAGATCGGCAGCGACAATCAGGCCGCAAGAATTAGCCACAGCGCCCTGCTCGACTATTTGTTCAAGACAAAATTGTTTATCCGCCAGAACGGCAGAAGCATAAGGAGAAAGGATTCGGGTCGCGGCAACTTTAAAATCGGTGAGTACACTGTCGGCGATGGGTTTTGGCTGCCCTGCTGCCGCAAACATCAGGCGCATGGCCTCACGCTGATCGACAGCTAACATGGCGAATCCACCACCTGGGCGGGAGATATCTTTCAGCGTAAATGGGGTGAAGTGGGATGACATAGAAACTCCTGTTAATAGATAAAATTAAAGACCAGCCTGCTGGCGAACCTGATTTAGCAGGGCGCTCCAGTCCTGCCGCCCTTTGCCGTCTTGACTTGCTGCGGCGTAATAACTTTCTGCTGCAATCCCCATATTGAGCGGCGCCCCCGTTTTCCGAGCGACGTCAACTGCAATACGCAGATCTTTCAATGCCAGGTCCACCATGAAGGCGGGAGAAAGATCGCCTTTCAGCACTTTGCCAGGCCAGGTGGTCGTAAAATGTCCTTTCCCTGCTGCCGTACCACTCATCACCTTAATTGCGACATCAAGATTTAATCCCAGTGACTCACATAACACAGCGGCTTCGGAGGACAGCGCATTAAGCGCAATGCTCATATAGTTGTTAATTAGCTTCACGCAGATCCCCATTCCTGGGCCACCAGCCTCGACCAGCTCATTACCCATGCACATGAGAATCGGGCGTGCACGCGCAATCTGCTCATCAGTGCCGCCCGCTAAAATCAGCAATGTGCCATCAATCGCATTCACTGACGTTCTGCCCACGGGGGCGTCCATCATATTGATGCCTTTTTCTTGTAATTCCCGTATTAATGCATCGGTCTGTAAGGGATGAATAGTCGACATATCAATCACTAACGCGTCAGATGAAACAGTTTCACAGACGCCTTTTTCCCCCAACAGCACCTGTCGAACAATGTCCCCATTGGGAAGCATAGTGATGATAAATTCAGCGCTTGCTGCCGCTTCCGCTGGGGTTTGTGCCGCAGTGGCCCCCTGCGTAACTAGCGCATCGACGGCCTGTGTATTGACATCAAATACCTGTAATGAATGCCCTTTTTGCAATAGATTGTTAGCCATTGGGCTACCCATCTGCCCCAGCCCGAGAAATGCAATGGTTGCCATGAATACTCTCCTGTCTGACATTGACAAAATAATGACAATTGAAAATTCGTTTTCGTCTGTTTTTGAGCATATTTGTAATTTATGTTCAAAAACACGACACGCATCACTAATTTGATCATTTGTGTCATTTAAATTGACCAAAGACGACAAAATTAAACAGGACAAGACAAATATGACCAGAATTGCATGCGTGGGTATCACAGTTCAGGACAGAATTTATTCTTTGCCCACTCTGCCGGAGGGTGGCGGGAAATATCAGGCAAATCATTATCTTGAGATTGGTGGCGGCCCGGCAGCAACAGCCGCTGTTGCAATCGCAAAGCTTGGCGTGGAGGTTGATTTCATCGGTCGCGTCGGCGATGACAGTTGTGGAAATACCTTACTTGCAGAACTTGAGGGTTGGGGCGTCAATACCGCATTTTGCCGCCGATATCCTAACGCCCGTTCGTCGCAATCAGCGATCCTCGTTGATCAGCATGGCGAACGGATTATCGTTAATTATCCAAGTCCTGATCTCGGTACTGATGCCGAATGGTTAGAAGCGATCGATTTCTCTCGTTATGATCTGATTCTGGCCGATGTTCGCTGGCATAGCGGTACTGAAAAAGCATTCTCGCTAGCGCGCCTTGCGGGTGTGACAACGCTTTTAGACGCCGATATGACACCGCAGGATATTTCTCCACTTGTCGCGCTTGCCGATCACGCCGTGTTCTCAACACCAGGGCTGAAACGCATGACTGGCCTGCAGTCACCTGAAGAAGGTTTGTTCCAGGCAACGACACAAACAGCAGGTAAAGTGTATGTTACGCTGGGTTCTGAAGGATCGTTGTGGATTGAAGATGGTCATTTGTGTCAACAGGAGGCATTTTCTGTCAATGTGGTTGATACCACTGGAGCAGGCGATGTTTTTCACGGCGCACTCGCGGTAGCGTTGGCAGAAAAAATGCCAACAAAAGAGGCTATTCGTTTTGCCAGTGCGGTTGCCGCGATGAAATGTACCCAGCCTGGCGGTCGGGCCGGCATTCCTAATCGTGAGCAAACCGAATCATTTTTGTCACTTTATGCGTAAAATGGTAAACATCTACCGAGGAGGGGCAAGGGAGTATTCATGAGTATCATCGAAGTGACAGGTAATCCACGCCATGACCAACTCGTTCATCTAATCGCAGAACGCGGTTATATGAATATTGAAGAACTGGCACAACTGCTGGATGTTTCAACGCAAACCGTGCGCCGGGATATCCGAAAACTCAGTGAGCAGGGCTTGATCACCCGTCATCATGGAGGGGCCGGGCGCGTCTCCAGCGTCATGAATACCGCTTTTGAGCAACGGGAACTTTCGCTCACCGCCGAGAAACGGGCGATCGCTGAGGCAGTCGCCGATTACCTTCCCGAACGCTGTACCGTCTTTATCACCATCGGTACAACCGTAGAAGCCGTTGCCAGGGCATTACTCAACCGGCGTGATTTACGCATTATCACTAATAGCCTGCGTGTGGCACAGATTATTTATAAGAATCAGGATATTGAAGTGATGGTGCCGGGAGGCACTTTACGCGCTCATAACGGTGGGATTATCGGCCCAGGAGCCGTGGATTTTATTGAAGGCTTCCGCGCAGATTATTTAATCACCAGTATAGGTGCCATTGAACATGACGGCACCCTACTGGAATTTGATGTCAATGAAGCGTTAGTCGCGAGAACGATGATTAAACATGCGCGGAATACATTGTTAGTGGCCGATCATACGAAGTTTACCGCGTCTGCTGCCGTTTCAATTGGCAATGCACGGAATGTCAGGGCTTTTTTTACTGATGCCCCGCCTCCCAATTCTTTCTGCCAGTTGTTAAGTGAAGAGAATGTTGAACTGGTGGTTGCCGAGCAAGAAGTATCCTGAAATTGAAACTTCGGTTGATACGGTTTTCGTTGGCCGGATTAAGCACATCCGGCCACTAATTAAGCTTCAGCCGCCAACATCTCTTTCTTACGTTGGCTAATACGCTTAACCAGCATTACGGAAACCACCGCACCACAGAATGCGAAGCAGGCCATAATGCCAAACACGATTTTGTAGCCAATAATCCCCGGATTTAAATCCAGAATGTAGCCATACAGACTGAAGCAGAACATCGCCGGGGCGTAACCAATAAAGCTACCCAACGCCATCGCCGCGCCTGTTTTATTTTCAGCAATTTTTGCTTCGCCGATAGGTGCAAAAAATACGGCTCGCTGTGTGAAGACTATAGCGCCAAAGCCCAGCGTACATGCCATCCCTAAATAGACCGGCATACTTTCGTGCGGCAGCATAATCAACAGTACG
>OKGF01000408.1_pt1 | contig 11467 bp, 6 predicted proteins | sample 1614741 | NCBI WGS metagenome assembly OKGF01 (sample SAMN04436966, study PRJEB24849) | human gut metagenome | biome: human gut; feature: NICU; material: stool | host: Homo sapiens | place: USA: Saint Louis, MO | collected 2010-03-25 | reverse complement strand
TGGAAGGATGTTTGTTGTTGGAGGATGTAAAGAAAAAATGGCTGACATGTATGTGACTAAGGTCACCGATTTGACAGGAGAGGAAGAACAAGTTTTGAAATTGGAATATGATCGTGATGGTAAAATTATAAAGTATGGAGATACCCCGGTAAGGTATGAGGGCGACCAAATCACAATCGGACAGATGGATTGTTTGAATACCGGCAATAAGCTTTGCAATGTTACGTTTCAAATAGGAAAAGGCAAGGCGAGGGAAAGTAGGGCCCGTTGTATATTGAAGGTAGAAGAGGAGGTTTATGAAGTTGATAAACAGACTGTCTATGATTATAAAGGAGATACTATTTTTATCAATTCTGATTATCGTGCTACTTCCGATTATCGTTTCTTGAGAAAAGTGCAAGGAAAATATGTTTTTGATCAATTGGGACGGTTGAAGGAAGTAATGACTGTTTTTACTGAAGCAAATGATAGTGTGTCTAGTTGTCATACTTATTATAATTATGATAATAACATTAACTATCAGGCGAATTTGAATTTACAGGCTTATGTGATTGATTATGATGGGGTGGATAGTTTCTTCTATTTTTTATTGAATCTTGGGCAGTTGAGGAATAGAACAGCCTTACCTAATGATATCGGATATTGTATGAATCATGGTTTAAGCACTTATAATGTGCATGCCAATTATCGTCTGGATGATGAGAATCCGGTCAGGATAGAAGTTTTATATAATTATACCAAACTTCTATCCCGAATAGATTTATCTTATAATCCTTTAAATTAATTCATCGGGAAGTATAAACAAGTCTACTTCATTGGCGCCTTGCTTTATCAAATCTTTCTTATCTATTTGGTAAAGGCGGACAAACTCGTCATGACTGCCGCATAGTTCCTGGGCTTTGCGATAATATTCTATTGATTTTTCTGTTTCATTCAGGATATAATACACATGTCCTGCATTCATCCAGTCTTCCATAATGGGTTTGGGCTCGGATATCAGCAAGTCGTAATATTTCTTGGCTTGTTGATGGTTGCCGGTAATGAAGGAACACCATCCTATGGCGCGTCGGGCATTCTGTGGTTTTTTATCCAGATATTCCACTTTAAAAAAATAAGCCAGTGCTTCATCGTATCGTTCCAGTGCCATTAAGCATTGTCCTATTTGTAGCGTCAGATTCAGATTGTCAGGCTGTACTTGTTCCACCTTATTATAATATTCCAAAGCTTGTTGGTAGTTTCCTTCTTTTCTATAACATTGTGCCAAATGGCGGTTATTCCATGCGTTATCAGGGATCAGCAGATCTGATTGCAGGTAATAATCTATCGCTTTTTTATAGGAACCGATTTTCTGATAAATGAAACCTGCTTTCTGCCATAATTCAGCATTTTTACGATTGTATAATTCAATTGATTTATCATAGAGAATCCCGGCTTCTGTCAGGTCGTCGTGTGTGAATAGGTAATCTGCCAGCTTGTTGATATAATCTTTGTGCAACAAGGCTTGAGACAATGTTTCTTTATTCCATAAGTCTAGAGTGTCCTCAAAAATGTCATGTATTTCATGTCTTCTTGACCATAATTTGAAGAAACGGTAGAGGTCATGAATATATTGCCGGCTCACGAATTCAGCGCGAGCTTTTGATTGTGACATTTCTTTTAAACGTTCTTTCAGTTCTTCAGAAGCCTCATGTTGTCCGTTCAATTGTTGCTGCATGAGATTTCTTTGGCTTTCCGGCATTTGTAACATGGTAAAACAAAAAGAGTATTTGTCGGAATTGCAGAATACATCCGAGTTCATCAAAATGTTGAGCAGAGAGATTTTTTGTTCGTCATTTCCGAGAGATAATTTGGCGATATCCTGATATTGGGGGTCAAAAGGATAGAACCAGTGAGAAATTTTGCGGAAAAACGGGAATTGTTTCAGCTGTGAAAAGGTACTCATATACACATCCGCCCCGGACATTTGCAGTTCACCTAATTCGCGCAATTTATCGGTAATGCCTGAACGGTCAATCCATTCTTCCCATTCCGGATTATGATCTTCGGCATCTTCATCCAGTCCTTCCAAATTAAGTTTGGGATTTTTCATCATTTCGGGAATGATTTCTTCACGCATTTTCTTGTCTATCTTTCGGGTTTCACGGGAAGATTGCAATAATTGAATCTGGATATGATGCAGGTTTTTGATGAACTCGGTATTTTCATTCAGTTCATTTATGCGCGACACGGCTTCAGGGTATTGAAGGATACGCTTTTCATAATAGTAGCATGTTAGTGCGATCCCTGCAATAGCCCGCTGATTCAGCATGGTATCCTGATGGGTATAGGCGTTCAATAGAAACATGAACTTGCGGATGTCGAATATTTGCAGCAGGCTCATGGTGACGGCGCTGACCATTATGGAAAGGTCGTTGACTTGGATCAATAGTGAGTTGAACAAAATTTGCGCTTCAGCATATTCCGATTCACTCCACCGGGTGGATACCCATATTTTTTCAAATAATTCGTCTACGGCTGTTTCGTGACGTTTTCTCATGGCATCCATTTCTTCATTTCTTTTGGCCTCGGTGGTATATATCAATGGGGCTGTAGCCATATCTTCTGTATATGCCTCCAATTGCATTTGTAATTCGGCATAGCTGTGGGGAGGGCTTTGGACAAAAGTGCGCATTGTGTCATAATAGACTCCATAATTTTGTGTTGCCTGTACGGCTATATGGATACGGTCGGTCAGTTCGTATGCCGTGCGCAACATTTTATGGTATATTTCTACCTTATTGGGATCTTTCATCCCTTTTGAAGTATATTGCAGCATCAGGTCGTATGACGTTTGCAGGGCTTCTAGCTCATTCTTTAATTGCCAGTCGGAAGTATGGGTGGCATATCCTGTCATTTGGGATAATGCTTCTTTTAACCGATATTGGTCTAATAGTTTTATGATTTCTTCGCGCATATTTTAAAGTTCTATTTGTATGTCTTTTATAAACAAATGCGGGCAGACTTCGGTTCTTGGCTTATTTCAGCCAGGTTGCCCGTTTCCATATATATTCCATCGGACCGTGAGAGTGGTGATTCATCCACCAGCGGCAGAAAGAGAATTGCAAGATGAAGAAAACTATTCCTGCCAGGCAGCTGGCTGTGATACCAAACTGATTGTGCAATGCAAATCCCCAGTTGTAGTATAACATGGAACCTACTATACTTTGAGTGATATAATTGGTAAGGCTCATCTTTCCGTATGGCGTTATTTTCATTAATCCGTCGTGTAAGTTTGTCTTATAAAAAGCGAAGACGACACCGGATACCAGAATCAGCATAAATGCAAAATTGGAAAGCGAGGTGATGATTAGTGAAAGAGGGGTCAGAATGGATTTATTTGTGATAAAGTCTGGTAGCATATTGCCCAACCCATATAAAGGGAAAAATGAGATGAGTGAGCCTGCAAGTACCTTGTTCCATACCTTCAAGTGCTCTTTCAAAAAAAGTCCCTTGCGCCCTATCAGCATACCGAGCAGGAAGAGGGCGGCTGTTTGGAATACCCGTCCGTGATCCCAGGCCCAGGCAAGGCTTGCCAACTGTCCTTCCCATAAATTGACACGGATGGTTTCCAGAAAATTACCATTGCTTTGCACTGCAAAAGTTGCATTCCAGAAGCTGCGGGTGGGGATGGCCGGAGTAACAAATTCCGGATCGAGGCAGGCACGTATTACATAATAAAGCGGCAATGGCTGGATTAATAGCAGACATGCCAATGCAAATATCCATTTGTCTTTCAGCCGGCAAGTCAGTGGCAGGATGAAACCTACTAAAGAATAAAGGACCAGCACTTCCGCTGTGAAAAAACTGGCATTGATATTACCTATCAGGAAAAGAAGAATTAACCGCCAACAAAAACGTAGACGGAAATCATTGCCCCGTAGGCGTTGGTTGTCATCTTGAATAAAAAAACTAAAACCGAAAAGTAAAGCGAATATGGCGTATGCTTTTCCGCCGAACATGAAGAATAACCCGTTCCAAATGGCTTTGTCCGAGAAGTTCAGCCACGCACTTTGTCCGGCTGTATCGGGAAATGAGTAGAAATTAAAATGTTCGATAGAGTGCAGGATGATGATTCCCATCACTGCCAGTCCGCGTAGCACATCAGCTACATCTACACGTGCGTGTCCTTTCAATTTTGTGTTTATTGCTTTTGTTTCCATGGGGTTATATATTAGCGTACAAAAATAGGAAAATCTTGAATAGTTGGCAAAAAAAGGAGGAAGTAATCAGATATTTCTTTAATTTTGTCCCCATCTTAAAAAAAGATATGGATATTTCGGAATTGCAACGTATTTATGCCGGTCATCCTAACACTAAGGGACTGGCTGCGTTATTGGAAGATTCCTCAGTGAGGACTATTTTCCTGGGAGGATTATATGCTTCTGCGGCAGCTTTATTTGTTTCCTCCTTTCTTAGAGAGAATAAACAGACATTTGTATTTGTACTGGGTGACTTGGAGGAAGCGGGTTACTTTTATCATGACCTGACACAGGTGAACGGTGATGAGCATATTTTGTTCTTTCCATCCTCGTATCGTCGGGCTGTTAAATATGGGCAGAAAGATGCAGCCAATGAGATCCTGCGTACGGAAGTGTTGAGCCGTTTACAGAAAGGCGATCCGCTATGTGTGGTGACTTATCCTGAAGCGTTGGCGGAGAAAGTGGTATCACAAAAGGTACTGATGGACAAGACGTTAAAACTTGGTGTGGGTGAGCATGTGGACACAGAGTTTATCACGGAAGTGCTGTCCGGTTACGGATTCGAGCATGTAGATTATGTTTATGAACCGGGGCAATATGCTGTACGCGGTAGTATTATTGACGTCTTCTCTTTTGCTTCCGAGTATCCTTACCGTATTGACTTTTTTGGTGACGAGGTAGACAGCATCCGTACTTTTGAAGTGGAAAACCAGCTTTCGAAAGAGAAGAAACAGAGCATTGCCATCGTGCCCGAGCTGACGAATGCCGCCGACAAGAGCGGGGTGTCTTTCTTTGAATTCATTCCTCGGGAAACAGTTCTGGCAATGAAAGATTTTCTTTGGGTACGTGAAAGAATACAGGTAGTACGGGAGGAGGCACTCTCTCCTCAGGCGCTTGCCGCATACGAGGGAGAGAAGACGGAACTGATGAATTTGGAACTGAAGCTGATAGACGGGGCGGAATTTACAGTACGGGCTTTGGAATTCAAACGGATTGAATTTGGTAACAAACCTACAGGAACTCCACAGGCTACGTTGGCTTTCGATACGACAGTCCAGCCTATTTTTCATAAGAATTTTGATTTGGTAAGCACTTCATTCACTGATTATCAGAAACGAGGTTACACCTTATATATATGTACCGATAGTGAGAAGCAGGCAAAGCGTCTGAAAGATATCTTTGAGGAGCGTGGTGATCATATCACGTTCATTCCGGTCAACAAGACTTTACATGAGGGCTTTACAGATAATGTATTGAAAAGCTGCTTTTTTACAGACCATCAGATTTTTGACCGTTTCCATAAATACAATCTTCGTAGCGACAAGGCGCGTAGCGGTAAGGTGGCGTTGACCTTAAAAGAGTTGAGCCAGTTTGAGCCGGGTGACTTTGTGGTACATATAGATCATGGTGTAGGTCGTTTTGGCGGTTTGGTACGCATTCCGAATGGAAATACCACTCAGGAAGTGATTAAACTTACTTATCAGAATGAGGATGTGGTATTTGTTTCCATTCATTCCCTGCATAAAATATCCAAGTATAAAGGGAAGGAGGGAGAAACTCCCCGCCTGAACAAATTGGGAACCGGTGCGTGGGAAAAAATGAAAGAGCGTACCAAGAGTAAAATCAAAGATATAGCTCGTGATCTGATCAAACTGTATTCGCAACGTAAACAGGAAAAAGGATTTTCGTATAGTCCCGACAGTTTTATGCAACATGAATTAGAGGCAAGCTTTATCTATGAGGATACCCCCGATCAGTTGAAGGCGACCCAAGATGCCAAAGCCGATATGGAGAGCGATCGCCCTATGGACCGTTTAGTGTGTGGTGATGTGGGATTCGGAAAGACCGAAGTAGCGATTCGTGCCGCTTTCAAAGCTGTGACAGATAACAAACAGGTGGCTGTGCTGGTTCCCACTACGGTTTTAGCTTATCAGCACTTTCAGACTTTTAGCGAACGGTTGAAAGATTTTCCATGTAAGGTGGATTATTTGAGCCGTGCCCGCAGTACGAAAGATGTTTCCAGAATAGTGAAAGAACTGGCGGATGGAAAAATAAATATTTTGATCGGTACACATAAAATCATCGGTAAAAGCGTTAAGTTCAAAGATTTAGGATTGCTGATCATTGATGAGGAACAGAAGTTCGGAGTAAGTGTGAAAGAGAAGTTGCGTCAGATGAAAGTGAATGTGGATACACTTACTATGACCGCTACCCCCATCCCCCGTACTTTGCAGTTCTCGTTAATGGGCGCCCGTGATCTTTCTGTTATTCAGACTCCGCCTCCCAACCGTTATCCCATTCAGACAGAGGTGCATACCTTTAATGAAGATATCATAACGGAAGCGATCAATTTTGAAATGAGCCGTAACGGACAGGTATTCTTTGTCAATAACCGCATACAGAATCTGGTAGAATTGGAAGCCATGATCAAGCGGAATATACCCGATTGCCGTGTCTGCATAGGTCATGGACAGATGGAGCCCGAAAAGCTGGAAAAGATTATTTTCGACTTTGTGAACTATGATTATGATGTGCTGCTGGCAACCACCATTATCGAGAGTGGCATTGACATACCGAATGCCAATACGATTATCATCAACCAGGCGCAGAATTTTGGCTTGAGTGATTTGCACCAGATGCGTGGACGTGTGGGAAGAAGCAATAAAAAAGCATTCTGTTATTTGTTGGCGCCTCCGTTGACTTCACTGACTCCTGAGGCAAAGCGTCGTCTTCAAGCCATTGAAAATTTCAGTGATCTGGGCAGCGGTATTCATATAGCCATGCAGGATTTGGATATCCGTGGAGCAGGAAATATGCTGGGGGCGGAGCAGAGTGGTTTCATTGCCGATTTGGGCTATGAAACTTATCAGAAGATATTGGCTGAAGCGGTGAAGGAATTGAAAGAGGATGAGTTTGCCGATCTTTACGCAGAGGAGTTGCAGGCAGCGGGAGAAGAGAAAATCAGTGGCGAGAACTTTGTGGATGAATGTCAGGTGGAAAGTGATTTGGAATTGCTTTTCCCTAATGAGTATATCCCCAGCAGCAGCGAACGTATGTTGCTTTATCGTGAACTGGACGGATTGGAATTGGATAAGGACCTGCTCGCTTTCAAGGCACGGTTGGAGGACCGTTTCGGAAAGGTTCCTCCCGAAGGGCTGGAACTTCTGCGTATCGTACCTTTGCGCAGATTGGCTAAACGGTTGGGGGTGGAAAAAGTATTCTTGAAAGCCGGACGAATGACTTTGTTCTTTATCAGTAATCAGGAAAGTCCTTATTATCAAAGTGCGGCTTTTGGCAAGGTGATTGATTACATGAGCAAGAATCCGCGTTACTGCAATTTGCGTGAGCAGAACGGCAAGCGTAGTATGGTAGTCAAGAATGTGGAAACGGTAGAGACTGCGGTAGGTATTCTGCAGGAGATGGTGAGTCTGTGATAAAAGATGTCTGTATTGGCGGATTTCTTTCGTAGAAGAGATGAACCAACCGATGGTTCGGCAGAAACCTGCATTGCTGTAGAGTAAGCAGGATATGTTAACGTAAAATTGAATATTAACTAAATAGCTGATTTTTAATTAATTGTTTAACGGATTTGAATTCGGGGTGTTTTATATTAAAAAATAATATAAGACGCTCCTTTTTCTTTTAACTTATCTATATTTTTACTATCTTACTTCCAGTTTAAAAGCGGACACTGAGATTTTTACTCACATATTGTCTAATTTAAAAAACACTTGTTATGGAAGTGAAAAAAACACGAAGAGCCGACCTTGAAAAGGGTAAGTCCCGTTGGCTGTTCATGGGGCTCATTGTGACGCTGTCGTTTATGTTTGTTTCGTTCGAATGGACTGAACGTAATGTAACTTACACGATCAGTGATCTAGTCAGTGACCCGGATTTCTTTGAAGAATTAGTTCCTGTAACCTACAATCAGGATAAACCTCTGCTACCACCGCCTCCGCCGGCTGCCGTCAATCCGGAAGAGCTCAATATAGTGGATAATCAATCGACGGAAACAGAAACCGATATTGCCGCTTCGGACCCTACGGATGCTCCTGTTATCATACCGATTCCCGTTGAAGTACCCGAAGAAGTAGTGGAAGAAAATGTGGAATTTGTGGTGGTGGAAGAAATGCCGGTATTTCGTAATGGTAATGCTGATTTGATGAGGTATCTGAGCGAAAACATCAAATATCCTACCGTCAGTGCCGAGCAGGGAGTTCAAGGTAAGGTTGTGGTACAGTTTATTGTGGGTGTTCATGGCGAGATTCTGAATCCGGTAGTGGTGAAGAGCGTGGATCCGTATCTGGACAAGGAAGCAATCCGCGTGATCAGTTCCATGCCAAAATGGAAGCCCGGCAAGCAAAGAGGAAAAGCAGTGAGGGTGAAATACACTGTTCCTGTAGTCTTCAGACTGCAAAGTTAAGATTTAATTAGTATGGATGAAGGAAGCGTAATCTCGGGAGAGGACGCTTCCTCTTTTTTATGAGGAATAAATAGGGAATATTTATGAAAACATGTAAGAAAAAGGGACGTGAAAGGAAATAGTTAGTAATAAAATGCTTGCTATCTTATTATATTTGTTACCTTTGTGGGTCTTATAATATGAAAAACAATGAAAATAACAATTCTACAGAGAAATATAGAATGGGCCAATCCACAGGCTAATGTAGCAAGGGCCGACGAGGCAATAAGCTGTCTGCCGGATTCTGATTTGTTTGTTTTACCCGAAATGTTTTCCACCGGTTTTTGTACGCAACCCGAAGGAATTGCGGAGAGCGCCGACAGCGAAACACTTCACTGGATGAAGCGTAAGGCGGCCGAGCGGAATTGTGCTATTGCAGGCAGTGTAGCGGTATGTGAGAATGGAAATTATTATAATCGTTTTTACTTTGTCCATCCGGATGGAGCCGTGCAGCATTATGATAAGAAGCATCTGTTTACCTTTGGGGGCGAACACAAGCGTTTCACCGCCGGTACGGAGCGTGTGGTGGTGAACTTCCGTGGGGTACGTATCCTGTTGGAAGTATGTTATGACCTTCGCTTCCCTGTTTGGGCACGTAACCTGGGTGATTATGACATGATACTTTATGTGGCAAGCTGGCCTACTCCCCGTGTGGATGCCTGGAGCGCGCTGCTCCGTGCGCGGGCTATTGAAAATCAGTGTTATGTAGCCGGAGTGAACCGCATGGGAGTTGATCCTGCCTGTGAATATTCGGGTGGCAGCGCCATCATCGATCCCTACGGAAAGACGATAGCCGAATGTCCGTGGAGCAGGGAAAGCGCGGTATCGGCTGATATAGATATGGAGGCATTGCAGGCTTTCCGGAAGAAATTTCCGGTACTGGATGATGCCGACCCCTTTACATTGATATAAAACAATTAATAAAATAATAGATGATGGTTGAAAAGAAATTATTGTTGGGCGATGAGGCAATTGCCCTCGGAGCGATACATGCCGGCATATCGGGTGTATATGCCTATCCGGGTACACCGTCCACTGAAATCACGGAGTTTATCCAGAATAATCCTTTAGCAAAGGAAAGAAAACTGCACAGCACTTGGTGTACCAATGAAAAAACGGCCATGGAGGCTGCGCTGGGTATGTCATATGCGGGAAAGCGTGCTTTGGTATGTATGAAACATGTAGGTATGAATGTGGCTGCCGATGCGTTTGTCAATTCTGCCATAACCGGCGTGAACGGTGGGCTGGTGGTGCTGGCTGCCGATGATCCTTCCATGCATTCGTCACAGAACGAACAGGATTCACGCTTTTATGGAAAATTTGCTATGATTCCCATGCTGGAACCGTCTTCCCAACAAGAAGCATACGATATGATGGATTACGCATATACACTATCGGAAAAACTGAAGTTGCCGGTGCTGATGCGTGTGGTTACCCGTCTGGCACATTCGCGTGCCGGTGTGGAAGTAGCCGATATCCGTGAGGAAAATCAGTTGAATCCTGATCATGAACGTGCCCACTGGGTATTGCTGCCGGGTAATGCGCGTAAACAATATCTGGATTTAGTGAAAAAGCAGGAGAAACTGGAAGAAGCTTCCTCTAAATCTCCTTATAATTATCTGGAAGGGTTGAATCCCGAATATGATTATGAGTTCGGAGTGATAGCTTGCGGTATCGGTTATAATTATGTGAAAGAGGCAGATACGGATGGTTGCCATATTCCGGTATTGAAAGTTTCGCAGTATCCGTTGCCGGCTGACGAAATCAGGACGATGGCAGACCGTTGCGGATATGTTTTGGTAGTGGAAGATGGCCAGCCGTTTGTGGAAGAGCAGGTAAAAGCGATTCTTTCCTCAGACTATGAGATCAAGGGACGCCTGACCGAAACTTTGCCACGTACCGGTGAACTGACTCCGGATAATGTGGGCGAGGCAATCGGATGGGGAATCAAACGTCCGTTTGGTAAACCTCAGGTGGTGATGCCGCGTCCGCCTGCATTGTGTCAGGGATGTGGTCATCGGGATGTGTATGATGCATTGAACAAGGTGGCTGCGGAATATCCGGATGCACGCATTTTCGGTGATATCGGTTGCTATACATTAGGTGCGTTGCCCCCGTTCCGTGCTATTGACAGTTGTGTGGATATGGGTGCTTCCATAACCATGGCCAAAGGTGCTTCCGATGCGGGAGTATTTCCGGCCATTGCGGTTATCGGTGACTCTACCTTCACTCATTCCGGTATGACCGGTCTGCTGGATGCGGTCAATGACCATGCCAATATCACGGTGGTGATTTCGGATAACCTGACTACTGCCATGACCGGTGGACAGGACTCTGCCGGTACGAACAAATTCGAGGCGATCTGCCTGGGATTAGGGGTAGAACCCGAACATGTGCGTGTGGTGGTTCCATTACCAAAGAATATGGAAGAAATCACCCGTACCATTCGTGAGGAAATAGAATATAAAGGGGTGTCTGTCATTATTCCGCGCAGAGAATGTATCCAGACATTGAATCGTAAACTAAGACAGAAAAAAGCAGATAAGGCATGAGAAAAGATATCATACTTTCGGGCGTAGGAGGACAGGGTATCCTGACTATCGCTACTATTATAGGAGAAGCTGCTACGGCAGAAGGCATCAATTTGAAGCAGGCTGAGGTACACGGTATGAGCCAGCGCGGAGGAGATGTACAGTCCAATCTGCGTCTATCCGACGAAACGATTTATTCGGATCTGATCGCTCAGGGTGAGGCGGATCTGATTATT
>OKGF01000401.1_pt1 | contig 11573 bp, 10 predicted proteins | sample 1614741 | NCBI WGS metagenome assembly OKGF01 (sample SAMN04436966, study PRJEB24849) | human gut metagenome | biome: human gut; feature: NICU; material: stool | host: Homo sapiens | place: USA: Saint Louis, MO | collected 2010-03-25 | reverse complement strand
CCTTTCTTATAATATATTGATTATAAAATATTTAAGTGTGTATTTTTAAGATGGTTAAGAATATTACCAAAATATTTTTCTATCATCTCACGCAAAGCGGGAGCCATAATCGGCTTGGCCATATAATCGTCACATCCGGCTTCAAAAGCCTTGTCACGGTCACTGTCATACGCATTGGCGGTAAGAGCTATGATGGGAAGTGTCCCCCCTTTCAGACGAATTCTTCTGGTAGCTTCCAAACCGTCCATAACAGGCATCTTTATATCCATCAAAATCATATCGGGCCGGCAACCCTCAAATTTCTCAATAGCCTCCTGCCCATCGTGGGCACGGTAAACTTCATACTCCTTTCTTAAAATTATAGATAATAAGAGGTAATTACTTTCCGTATCTTCAGCTACCAAAATCTTTTTCATTTCTTCTTTTCATTGATTACCTTGCAAAATTACGATATAAAATGATATAAACAATATTTTTTTTGTATATTTGCTGTCAGTAACAAATATCACGCATCTAAATTCGCTAAGAGAAACAGTATATTGAGAATCATACTATTAATATGAAAATTCCGAGTAATATATTGCACGATAAGCAGTATGCAGACAAAATTCTGGAAATTACGGCTGATACTATGTTTTTCGTATATAAAGACGGCACCTGTTTAGACTTCAAGGCTAATACGACGGACTTCTTTATAAAAGAACAAGATATTATAGGGAGAAATATATTCTCTTATTTCCCTGTGGAAACGGCACGGGAGATGTATGCGGAATTCACCAAAGTACGGGCAGGAGACAAACTTTCCGCACGGAATTACAAATTAATATTGGAAGATGACGTAAAATACTACAAATGTATTATCAGCAAGTATGATGAGGAGCATTTTCTTTTTCAATACAGGGATATCACAGGCCGGAGTGTCGTCAGGCTGAAATTGGAAAAAAAGCAAAAAGATTTGTGCGAAATAGAAAAAGCCGCAAGAATAGGATTATGGGCATACGATTCGTCCACACGGTTCTTCACTTATTCGGGATACACCCGGATATTCTGTAACGATGAGGAACAGAAACAGATTTCCATAGATGAATACATGAACTATATGCACCTTGATGACAAGGCCCGTTTCAGTCAATGGCTGGAAGAAAATCTGAAGGAGAAGGATGCTTCCAATACCATAAACTACAAACTCCTTATTGACGGAAAGACCGTCAACATGAGAATAAAAACATATCATAAAGAGGTATATATGCAAAGGACCGTATTGGAAGGATATATACAGAACACATCCGAGATTGTTTGGAAAGCAGAACGCTCCAACCAGCTGAAATCTGCCTTCCTTGCCAATATGAGCCATGAAATCCGTACACCGTTGAATGCCATTCTAGGATTCTCACGCATTATAGCTGAAACGGAAAACGCCGAGGAAAGATTGCAGTATTACGATATTGTAGAAAAAAACAACATGCGCCTGCAGGAACTTATCAACGAGATTTTGGACCTGTCGAAGATTGAATCGGGCATGATGGAGTTCAACTATGCGCCTGTATCCCTTTATACTTTATGTGAGGATGTAAAAAACACGTATAGTTTCAGGTGTCAACCTGGGGTGGAGCTTGTTTTCGAAGAGTCCGATCCGTCACTGGTTATCTCGACAGACAGGAACCGCTTGTTCCAGGTTTTCTCCAACCTGATAGGTAATGCTACAAAATTCACAGCCAAAGGTTCTATCAGCTTCGGATATAAATTGACGGAAAAAGAAATTGTTTTTCATATAGCCGATACCGGAAGCGGTATTTCCGATGACAAGATAGACAAGATATTCGACCGTTTCATCATGGCCAACAACCAGGTGCAAGGTACAGGACTGGGTCTTTCCATCAGCAAAATCATTGTAGAAAAGTTAGGAGGAAAAATAGCTGTACAATCAAAAATGGAAACCGGAACCACATTCACTTTTACATTGCCTTACATTTCAGCAAACGGAGATATGAAATGGGAGGAAAAACTTCCACCAGCTTCCGTTAAAGACAACAGCAGAACTTCCCATCAGGAGATGACCATCCTAGTGGCGGAAGACTATCAAAGCAATTATGACTTAATAGAGGCTATGATCGGAAAAATATACAAACTGGTGCATGCTCATGACGGCATGGAGGCTATCATATTCTATGAACAATACAAACCCGACTTGATTTTGATGGATATAAAAATGCCTAACATCAATGGTCTGGACGCCACCAGAGCCATCCGGGAAATGTCTGCCGACGTACCTGTCATCGCTGTAAGCGCATACGCATATGAAAAAGACAAAATAGCTGCCATAGAAAGCGGATGCAATGATTTTTTAACCAAACCGGTATCTGCCGACTTATTGAAAATGACTATAAACAAGTATCTAAAACAAAAGTAATTTATGGGAAGATTAGCCGTATACAAATTTGCCTATTTTTTATCTATCCTGTTCACAATCTTCATTCTGGGACTTTCCATCTTCGCTTATTTCTCAGGTAAAATAAATCCGGTAGAGAATATGTTCGCCGCGTACGTTGCTTTAAGCAAACCTATACTGGTGGTTGTCAATACGATATTATTTACTTACTGGCTCATCAGACTCCGGTATTGGTTATGGATTCCATTGACGGGGCTGATGGTAAACTACGAATACATCACTTCCATGTACCAAATTTATAACCCTACCAAGTATGCTAACGAAAACAGACTGAAAATAGTGACTTACAATGTCCACTCATTTGGAAATGAAATCACGGGATTCTCCGCCAAAGAGTTTGCCGAGATGATGAACAAGGAGGAAACGGACGTACTTTGTTTTCAGGAATATAGAGGTAATGGCGACTTTACGGAACAGGATTTACAGAATACGTATGCTAAAACATTCCCTTACTCGTTTATCCCCGAAGGATTGAGTCAGGCCATTTACAGCCGCTACCCCATCAAACAGTCACAAACAATAGAATTTCCGAATACCAATAACGGAGCCATCTGGGCCGACCTGGATGTAAAAGGTATGACGATACGCATCATCAACGTGCACATGCAGACTACCAACTTTGACAGAATGCGTTCCAAAGCAGCACAGGCTCGGGGAGCACAAGATGAGGAACAGGAAAGAGCCATTTATCTGGACTATTCTGACAACTTCCGGGAAAATACTGTCAGACGTGCCGGACAGGCTGAACAAATCAGTTCGCTAATCAATGCCACGGAATATCCCTTGATTGTATGCGGTGACTTCAATGCCCCTCCGGGAACTTTTACTTATGAAACGCTGAAAAGCGGCTTGAAAGACGGATTTCAAACCGCAGGAGAAGGGTACGGAGCCACTTACCGGGGATTTCACCATTTACTACGGATAGACTACTTGTTCCATTCCACCTTATTGGAAGGTATAAAATATAAGGTGATTCCTTATGATATGAGTGACCATAACCCGGTATATCTGGAGGTGGGACTTTGATAAATCACTTCTTCAAAGCTACCGAGAAAAAGAAAGTGGAACCTTTCCCCTCTTCAGACTCAAACCATAAATGCCCACCATTCTTAACAGCGAAATCCTGACATAACAACAAGCCTAATCCGGAACCTTCCTCATTATTCGTTCCGTATTTGCTGAAATGAGTTTCCGTGTTCAACAATTTCTTTTGATCTTCCTCACCCATGCCTTTTCCAGTATCTTTTACACTGACTATGACTTTATCACCCTCTATTCCAGCATTAACCAGAATTTCGGAATCATTATAGCTGAACTTGATCGCATTGCTGAGAAGATTACGCAAGATAGTCTTCATCATATCCATATCGGCATGTACCTCAATCTTTCCGTGCACCGGGAAGTTCACCTTTATATTCTTCATACCGGCTACCAGATTGAAAATTTCGATAACCGAAGCAATATTCCCCACAATATCAAAGTCCTGATAAACGACATTCAGCTTGCCTATCTGGCTTTTAGTCCATTTCAGCAAATTATCCAGCAAAGAGAAAACATCCTCCGTACTTTGATTGGCCATGCTCAGCATATCAAACATTTCCTTACCGATCTGTTCGGACGGAAGACTGAGTATCAACATATTGAGCACCATCTTAATGGATCCCATGGGTGAACGCAGGTCATGCGCGATAACAGAATATAACTTGTCGCGCCCCATAATAATCTTACGCAGTTCTTCCGTCTGCTCCATGATGATCCGTTTGGCGGCAACCAGGGATATCTGATGAGTAACACGGATCACAAGCTCTTCCTTATTAAAAGGTTTGGATATAAAATCATTCGCACCTACCTTGAAACCCTTCACTATATCGGCGGTGGTATTCAAAGCTGTCAGAAATATAATAGGAATATGTTGTGTTTCCGGATCGGCTTTCAATCGTTCGGCAACTTCAAAACCATTCATCTCGGGCATCATGACATCCAACAAAATCAAATCGGGGCGGGCATTGACCGCCTGAGATAATGCCTCCTTTCCATTACCGGCAGTTATCACCTTAAACTTCTCGTTTGTTAACAACACTTTTAACAACAAGACATTAGAAACCACATCATCCACAACTAAAACAGTGTACTCAGAATGACTTATTACAACATTTACATCCGATGTCATAGGTATATATTATTTAGCCAGAACACTTTTAAAATAATCAATCACTTTCGTCAGCCCCTCTTCCAGATGAATGTGAGGCTCCCAATCCAGCTTTTCTCTTGCCAGAGTAATATCCGGCCTGCGCTGACGAGGGTCATCATGAGGTAAAGGTTCGAAAATAATGTTAGAATGAGAACGGGTCAGTTCCAGTATCTTCTGAGCCAGTTCAAATATGGAAAATTCGCAAGGGTTACCGATATTCACCGGTCCTGTGAAATGATCTTCCGTAGCCATCATACGCATCATTCCTTCCACCAGATCATCTATATACTGAAAACTACGCGTCTGTTTTCCGTCTCCATAAATGGTTATATCTTTATCTTGCAATGCCTGTACCACAAAATTGGAAATTACACGTCCGTCATCGGTCAGCATATTAGGGCCATACGTATTGAATATGCGGATTATTTTTACCAAAACACCATGTTGACGGTAATAATCCATGCACAAAGTTTCGGCACAACGTTTTCCTTCATCATAACAAGACCGGTAGCCTATGGGATTCACATTCCCCCAATCTCCCTCCCTCTGGGGATGCGACAACGGATCACCATACACCTCACTGGTAGAAGCCTGAAGTATTTTTGCTTTGTTACGCTTCGCCAGTCCCAACATATTAAACGTGCCGAAGACAGCCGTCTTCGCCGTTTTGATAGCATCATGCTGATAATGTATAGGAGAGGCGGGACATGCCAGATTGTATATCTCGTCCACATCCGTCCAAAACGGATTAATTATATCGTGTTCTATCAGTTCAAAGCGCGGATGCCCGGTCAGGTAACTTATATTCTCTTTACTCCCCGTGAAAAAGTTGTCTAAACATATAACAATATTACCTTCCTCTATCAGACGAGTGCATAGATGTGACCCTATAAATCCTGCGCCTCCCGTTACTAGGATTCTTTTCATTCCCCTTATTTTTACTTTATTTTATGTTTAGCAAAAATAATTGATTCCCTTCACTTGTGCAAACATTTAAAACAAGATTATTCGTTATCTTTGCAAATACTTTGTCAAAATGAGATTTATATGAAGAAATATCCTTGTGTATTAAGTATAGCAGGCTCCGATTGCAGCGGAGGAGCCGGTATACAGGCTGACCTGAAGACAATCTCCGCCTTGGGTGGTTATGCTGCGACAGCCATTACTGCAATCACCGTACAAAACACTTTGGGAGTACGTGCCATACATCCCGTACCACCGGTATATGTGCGTGGCCAGATAGAAGCCGTAATGGAAGATATCCGTCCGGATGCTGTTAAAATAGGTATGATTAATGATGTGGAAATAGTCAAGACCATAGCCTCCTGCCTTCGTACATACCGGCCCCGCTTCGTTGTGTTCGATCCGGTCATGGTATCGACCAGCGGACACCGGCTGATAGAAGAGGACGCCATCAGTGCACTGACCCGGGAACTGATGCCTCTGGCCAGCCTGATTACACCCAATCTGAGTGAGGCGGAAGTATTGACGGAACACCGCATAGGCTATGTGGACGAAATGAAAGCTGCCGCATCGGAATTATTAAAGTTCGGTTGCGGATCCGTTTTACTGAAAGGAGGACATTTGGAGGGCGACAAGATGTGCGATGTATTACAAATAGTTGGAGAAGACAAGCCTCATCTCTTTATTTCAGACAAGATAGAAAGCAAAAACACACACGGAACAGGATGTACTCTTTCTTCCGCCATTGCTACTTTTCTGGCACTGGGATATGATATGCCGCAGGCCGTAGAACATGCAAAAGCATATGTCACCAAAGGCATCCACGCCGGGAAAGACGTGCATATAGGCGAAGGACACGGTCCGATGAATCACTTTTACGCACCTGTCCCGATGAAAATAATGAAATAATTTGTCTATGCGCTAATTACCATGCGGTACATAACGCAGCATATTAGCAAATTGCCTCATTATTATTCCGTAGTTCCGAAAGAAATAATTAACTTTGCAACGTTTTTAAACCAAAATAGGAAAAATATGAAAGCATTTGTATTCCCCGGACAGGGAGCACAGTTTGTAGGTATGGGTAAAGACCTGTACGAAAACTCGGCTTTAGCCAAAGAACTTTTTGAAAAAGCAAACGACATTTTAGGATACCGTATCACAGACATCATGTTTGAAGGTACTGACGAAGACTTGCGCCAGACTAAGGTAACTCAGCCTGCCGTTTTTCTGCACTCGGTAATTTCCGCTCTTTGCATGGGTGATGATTTCAAACCTGAAATGACTGCCGGACACTCGCTAGGCGAATTTTCCGCATTGGTTGCAGCCGGAGCATTGTCTTTCGAAGATGGTCTGAAACTGGTTTATGCACGTGCTATGGCTATGCAGAAAGCTTGTGAGGCACAACCCTCTACGATGGCTGCCATCATTGCGTTGCCTGACGAAAAAGTAGAAGAAATCTGTGAAGCGATTTCTAAAGAAGGAGAAGTGGTAGTGGCTGCCAATTATAACTGCCCGGGACAAATTGTCATCTCAGGTTCTATCGAAGGGATCAACAAGGCTTGCGAGCAAATGAAAGCTGCCGGTGCTAAACGCGCCCTGCCGTTGAAAGTGGGAGGCGCCTTCCACTCTCCGCTGATGAACCCCGCCAAAGTGGAACTGGAAGCTGCTATCAACGCTACTGAAATTCATACTCCGAAATGCCCAGTATATCAGAATGTGGACGCTTTACCTCACACAAATCCCGCTGAAATCAAGGCAAATCTGGTGGCTCAGCTCACCGCTTCCGTACGCTGGACCCAGACTGTGAAGAATATGGTTGCCGATGGTGCCGATGACTTTACTGAATGCGGACCGGGTGCTGTACTGCAAGGACTGATCAAGAAAATTGATGGATCGGTCAACGCACACGGTATTGCTTGATAAATAAATTTCAGTTATTATAAATTTTATACGGATTACCGGAATATGCTGAGTAATCCGTATTTTTTTATGGCATTTCACAAAAATATTCGTAAGTTTGTCGGTATCTAAACGAGATCAGACTATGAATGAATTTAAATATAACATTGGTTATGCCCTGAGCGGAGGATTTATAAAAGGATTTGCCCATTTGGGGATTATGCAGGCTTTGCATGAACATGGCATCAAGCCGGAAATACTTTCCGGAGTAAGTGCAGGTGCTCTTGCCGCCGTCTTCTATGCCGACGGCAAAGAACCTTTTCATATTGTTGAACTTTTTGAGCACCATTCATTCAAAGAACTGACCACTTTTTCTATCAACAAACAAGGTCTGCTGAAACTGGACAGTTTCATTGATTTCTTAAACAGCAACCTGGAGTCGAAAATGATAGAAGAACTAAAAATCCCCACTATTATTACCGCCACCGATTTGGATCACGGACGCATCGTTTCTTTTAAAAAAGGGAAAATAGCCGAAAGGCTGGCTGCTTCCTGCTGTATGCCTATCTTGTTTGCCCCCATACGCATCAACAATACATATTATGTAGATGGAGGAATCTTGATGAACCTGCCGGTAAGCCCCATCCGCAAAGAATGCGAGAAAGTGATAGCACTCAATGTAGACCCGCTGGTAGCAGATGAATATAGCAAGAATGTGGTAAGCATCGCACTCAGAGCCTATCATTTTATTTTCCAAGCCAATACACTGCCTCAAAAAGGGATTGCAGATTTGCTGATCGAATCATACGGACTGGAAGAATACAGCAACAGGGAGCTGGAAAGAGCCGAAGAGATATTCGAAAAAGGATACAATACGGCAACGGAACTCCTGGACAGATTACTCCTGGAGAATGGAACGATTTGGAGATAAACAAAAAAAGAATAAAATGGATACACAAGAAAAAATTATTATCTATCAGGTATTCACCCGTTTATTCGGGAACAACAGCCTGCGTTGTAAGCCTAATGGTTCTTTGGAGGAAAACGGTTGCGGAAAAATGGCCGATTTCACGACAAAGGCTTTAAGCGAGATCAAAACACTGGGTGCTACACATATTTGGTATACAGGTATCATTGAACATGCTACCCAAACCAATTATACCCGCTATGGTATCAAACCCGATCATCCTGCAGTAGTAAAAGGAAAGGCCGGATCACCGTATGCCATCAAGGATTATTATGATGTAGACCCTGACTTGGCAACCAGTATCCCGGACCGTATGAAAGAGTTCGAGAATCTGGTAAAACGAAGCCACAAAGCCGGATTGAAAGTCATCATTGATTTTGTCCCCAACCATGTAGCCCGCCAATATGGTTCAGACGCCAAGCCTGAAGGAGTAACCGATTTGGGTGAAAAAGATGATATGACAAAAGCATTCAGCCCCAACAATAATTTCTATTATATTCCAGATACAAAACTGGAAGGTAATATCGACCTGCACCGTGGCGCAGCAGAACCTTACATAGAATTTCCGGCAAAAGCAACCGGTAATGACCGTTTTGACGCATGGCCCAACTCCAATGACTGGTATGAAACTGTGAAACTGAATTATGGTATAGACTACATGAACGGTCATAGCCGCCACTTCGAACCGATTCCGGACACATGGGTAAAGATGCGTGACATCCTACTGTTCTGGTCTGCCAAAGGCATTGACGGATTCCGCTGTGATATGGCAGAAATGGTTCCTGTAGAATTCTGGGGATGGGTGATTCCGCAAATCAAAGCCGAACATCCGGAACTGATATTTATCGCCGAGATCTATAATCCGGGAGAATACAGGAATTATCTGTTCAATGGTAAATTCGACTATTTATATGACAAAGTAGGTCTGTATGATACGCTACGCGCCATTACCTGCGGATGGGAATCGGCAACTGCTATTCCACAACGCTGGCAAAGCTTGGGAGGTATCGAAAAACGAATGCTCAATTTCCTGGAGAATCATGACGAGCAGCGCATAGCTTCCGATTATTTTGCCGGAAACGGCTCGAAAGCCATCCCCGCAATGATTGTATCGGCTTGCATGAATATCAACCCAGTCATGATTTACTTCGGGCAGGAATTGGGAGAACATGGCATGGATACGGAAGGTTTCAGCGGGCGTGACGGAAGAACTACTATCTTTGATTACTGGAGTGTGGACAGCATACGCCGCTGGCGCAACGGAGGCAAGTTTGACAATAAATTCCTGAATGAGGATGAAAAGCAATTGAAACAATTCTATACCCGCCTGCTGAATATATGCAACAGTGAAAAAGCCATACGGGAAGGTGTGTTCTTTGACTTAACCTATGCCAATCTGGCCGGATGGGTGTTCAACGAACATAAGCAATACGCCTTTTTACGAAAACAGGATGATGAACTGATATTAATTATGGTCAACTTTGACTCCATACCGGCACGTTCAGCCGTCAATATTCCGCAACATGCGTTTGATTATTTAGGCATCCATCGTTATGGAGAATATGAGGCAACCGAATTGCTGACCGGAAACACAGAGAAGCTCACTCTTATGCCGGACAAAACAACTCCCGTATTACTAGATGGAATGAATGGAAAAATTCTGAAATTCAAGCTATAGTTTCCCACTACAGATTACTCAGATTAACACAGATACAGATTGAAATAATCAATAAATCGTATTTCAATCTGTGTAATCTGTAGTGAAAAAATATTTTAATTCTAGGAAAATACAAATTCTTTCATTGTCCTATCTCTTCAACAGACCAATTTTCAAGTTCAGTTTAAAATAATAGACTCCGTTCTCACGTTCCAGATATCCATATTTATCTTTTTCAGTGGAACTTTTCTCAAACCGGGAATTAACAAACAGGAAATCGGCAAAGACCTGACGGTCAGCCTTCTGATAACAAAGTATCTCTCCATTACCATCTACAAACAGAAAACCGGATATAGCAGAATCTATCCCATTAAAGATCTTGGCAGGACGCATTCCCAAAGCCAAAGCCATAAGAAACTGCTTCATCTTATATTCATAATAACTATGCTTATGAATCAATTCATCCTTTATTTTCAACGGATTGATTTGTTTGATTGCTTCTATCAGGTCACTAACTTTGGATATGCCATCCAAATGCATGACACGCAACATCTCGCCCAACATACGGGGAAAATGAAGATCTATCATGCAAAGATTACTGCGGAATACTTTATCGGCCACATCATTATATTTCAAGATTCCTCCCAAACGTTCTATCATCAACATACGCCCTGCCACATCATCTTCTTCACCAAAAGCATTAATTTTGTTTACGGTAGGAGTAGCGAATTTAACACCTGTCTGCTCGAACTTCAAATTGGCGGCACGCCCTCCATCCAACAACGGGAACATAGTCCCCAAACGGGAACGAACGCAAAAACCTACCAACGGGGCCTCTATACCGTAAAAAGCAACATAAAAATCAGTACGGTCATCCGTCTTTGCTTCCAAGTCATAAATGGCGACTTCATCCAAAAATTCTTCCACACCGTCGGGAGACATCACATCATTCTCGCGACTCTCTTTGACAGCAGCAAAAACCAACTCTGCCACAGCCGCAAAATCCTCACGAGGTATCTGCTTATCTATCTTTTCCCCACAAATACGTACGGTCGCCTCATCCTCCAGAATATAACGGCGTGTCCCGTCATGTTCCTCACGCTGTACCATCGCCACAGGAAACTTTTGCACTTCATTCCTTTTCACATCAGGCGTACCTGCATACACATATCCGTCCGCTAACAAGCGGAAAAAGGCGTAAAGCTCGCCCCACTCTCTCTTTGTCGCTTCAAATGCCATATATTTTCTCTTTTTACTATCGTCAGCTATTTTTTAACGGCTGCAAAGATACGCAAAAGAAGTCTTAAAAAACAGGTTTTCGAGAAATACAAATATTAAACAATGTTATATAGCATACTTTTTAAGTCTGATTATTTGCTATTTTCCAAAAAGTCCGTATCTTTGCAATGTGTTTTTCATAGTATTAGATTTAAGGTTAACAAAG
>OKGF01000397.1_pt1 | contig 11750 bp, 9 predicted proteins | sample 1614741 | NCBI WGS metagenome assembly OKGF01 (sample SAMN04436966, study PRJEB24849) | human gut metagenome | biome: human gut; feature: NICU; material: stool | host: Homo sapiens | place: USA: Saint Louis, MO | collected 2010-03-25 | reverse complement strand
CAATGCGCCACCGCCGAACACTGCCGCACGCAGCTTCCACAGCCTTTGTGGATCGAGTTCGAGGCCGATAATAAACAGCATCAGCACCACGCCAATCTCGGCAAAGTGCAGAATAGATTCGGCATCGGTCACCAGTCGCAGCCCCCACGGGCCAATAATGCAGCCTGCTATCAGGTAGCCAAGTACCGATCCCAGACCGAGGCGTACTGCAATGGGTACAATCAGCGCCGCCGAACCGAGATAAATCAGCGCCTGAATCAAGGTATGACTATCCATGATGTGCCTCCTGCCATTCCAGCAGACGTTGCTTATAGTGACGCGCCTGCCCTTCGAGGGTTTCGTCGTCACAAATAAAGGTGCAGTGCATGGCAAACGGTGGCAGCCAGTTCAGCCCGCAGTAGATTGCCGTCGCCTGTAGCGGCTGCGACAGCACATCAAACCCCGGATGCGTGCCAATCTCAAAATGGCTTTCCCCACCGCCGGTCGTCACCGCCCACAGTAAATGTTTGCCATGCAGCGCCGTGCCGCCGTGACCGTAAGCCCAGCCGTGCGAGAAGACTTTATCGATCCAAAGTTTGAGGAGCGGAGGAATGCTGTACCACTGCATCGGGTGCTGCCAGACGATCAGATCGGCACGAGACAGCGCCTCCTGTTCGGCGGCAATGTCGATATTGAAGTCAGGATAGAGTTGATAAAGAGAGCGAATTTCGACGCCTTCCAGCGTCCTTGCCTGTTCAAGCATCCGTTTATTCGCATGGGAATGATGCGGATATGGATGCGCATAAATTATAAGAATCATAGGTAGCCCGCGTGATTACGCCTTTGTTTTCCCACAAAGTGTAGTCATATATTCACGCAGCTTATAGTCAATAATATTGATTCAGAAAAGAGAGAAATCTGAACAAATTACCCCATTCTCTGCCCGCGGATCGTCATATTGCTGGTCTGCGCCAGTGACATCCCTCGAGTCTCCGGGGCAAACGCTACGGAAATCAACAAGCCAAATAGCGAGATACCCGCCCCCATTAGCATCGTGTTACTGATACCGTAATTATTGATAAAGATCGGCAGTGCCCAGGTCGATACAATAGTGCCAATACGGCTTAAGGACATAATCACGCCCACGGCAGAGGCGCGGATATCCGTCGGGAAGAGTTCATTAGGATAAAGCCACTGCAAATTACCCGGCCCACCGGAGAAAAAGGCATACACCGCAAACGCCATTACCACCAGCCAGATCCCCATATCCGGGATCAGCCCCAAAACCGCCAGCGCCAGCGTCATCATGGCAAAGCTGCCAATCAACAATGGACGCCGTCCGGCAGTGTTTAGCCACAGCATCGGCGGAATACAGCCGAGCATAAAGAACAGGCTAATCACCACGTTCCCCAGCGCCGCGTTTTTGCCAACCCCCAATCCCAACAAACCAACGATTTGCGGGCCAAAGGTGTAAATGGCGAACATTGGGATCACCTGGCAGGTCCAGATGGCGGCAACAAACAGAACAAAAGGAAAATGGCGGCGATTAAACAGATCGCGAAAACGGGTTTGCTGCGGCTGCTCTTCATCGAAAGCCACCGGTTCGCCAAACAGTTTGATCATCATCTCTTCGCACTCTTTTACTCGCCCTTTGCGTAACAACCAGCGGGGAGATTCAGGCAGTTCGAATCGACCAATCAAAATCAACAAACAGGGGATCGCTGCGCTACCCAGCATCCAGCGCCAACCACCTTCCACATCATAAAGCCAGTAACCGACCAGATCGGCGCAGGTCGCGCCGACATACCACATCGCGGCAATAAAGCTGATGGAAAACGCCCGCTGACGGGTACTGGAGAACTCAGTGATCATCGAAGTGGCGATGGGATAATCTGCACCGATGACAATGCCGATGAGTACCCGCATCACTAACAGTTCGACGGGGGATGAGACAAACATCGTCGCCACCGATATCACGCCGATGGCGATGATATCGATGAGGAACATTTTGCGCCGTCCGACTTTATCGGAGATATAGCCAAACAGCGATGTGCCAACGAACAGCCCGGCGAGCGTTCCCGCGCCCAGCAAGCCAATCCAGTCAGCGTCCAGTTTCAGCGCCGGAGTCAGTTGCTCCAGCGCCACGCCAATCATTACCAGTACATAACCATCCAGAAACGGACCACCGCTTCCCCACAGCAAAATGCGGCGGTGAATAGAGGAGAATTTAAGATCATCAAAGTTTCTGGACGGTTGCATGGGTTATTCCTGTTTTTTTGCAATGAGAGTCAGTACGGCATTACGTATCAAACCAACATCAGCCGTAACGGAACTCCACACCAAAGGTGCCGCGCGGGTATTCCCATTGTTCCAGCGCCGACCCTAGCCCCAGAATGCGGCAGGTGCCACACTCCAGACATCCGGCGTAATCGAAACGCACGCTGCCGTCATCCTGCTTCCTGTACAGACCTGCGGGGCACGCTTTCACCAGCAGCTCCAGGGCCTGTTTATCTGCATCGGCCTTCACAACAATGTGCGGATGCTCTTCATCGACATTGAATTTATTGACGCCCAGTTTGACGTCCACATTGACGGGAGAAGTCATAAAACGGTCACTCCTTTCATGCCATCCTTGATCAGATTGATGAAGCCCACTTTCTTGCCGTGGCGGAGGATTTTCTTGCGCATCAGTTCCGGCGCACTGCCGTCAATGGTGAACAGGTCACGCGCCACGCCCACCGCCAGTTCCGGGTAGCCGCTAAACATGCGTGGGTTATCAAGGAACGCCGGTAGTTTCTGGTACATGCGCATATCGCGCAGCGGGCCACTCTCAAGATGTTGACGATATTCCGCGAGTTTTTGCTTACTGAAATCGTCGCTTTTCATCGCTGAAAGCACAGTTTTTGCTGCTGCTTCCCCGGCGGCAATCGCCAGATCCATACCGCGAATGGTAAAACCGAGGTTCATACACATTCCGGCAGCATCACCGGCAATCAATACGCCGTCACCAACCAGCTCCGGCAGCATGTTGATACCTGCTTCCGGCACTACATGAGCGGAATATTCCACCAGCTTGCCGCCCGCGATCAGCGGTGCAACGGCCGGATGTTGTTTGAAATCTTCCAGCATTTGCGGCACCGATTTTTTTGCGTCATGCAGATGATGCAAACCACAAACCAGCCCCAGCGACAGGGTATTTTCATTGGTATAAAGGAAGCCACCGCCCATCAGGCCATCGGTGGGTGATCCCGCAAACAGGCAAGCCGCGCCCTGATTACCCTGCAACTGAAAACGGTCTTCGATAACCGACTTCGGTAACTCGATCAGTTCCTTTACGCCAACCGCCACATCCGTCGGTTTAACGCGTTTTGCCATCCCCAGCTTTTCGGCAAGGATGGAATTCACCCCATCAGCAAGGATCACCGTTTTCGCTTCAATCACATCGCCATCGGCTTCTACACCGACGACTTTGCCATCGCGCTGTACGAGGTTATCGACGCGGATCCCGGTAATTAACTGCGCGCCCGCTTCTTCGGCCTGCTCCATCAGCCAGGCATCAAATTTACTGCGCAAAACGGAGTAAGAACGCTGGGATGGCGAGGTTTCGTCGCCATTGCAGTAGTCCATAGTCATCGCTGACTTCTCCGTCATAAACGCAAGTTTTTCATGGGTGATCAGGCGTTCTACGGGGGCGGAGTCAGCGAAACCAGGAATAATGTGTTCCAGACTGTGGGCATAGAGACGCCCGCCGGTGACGTTCTTGGCACCAGCGGAATTGCCTCGCTCGATAACTAACACTTGCGCACCTTCGCGGGCGAGCACCAGTGCGGCAACCGAACCGGCAAGCCCTGCACCGACGATGATGGCGTCAAAGATATCTTCGGACATAAGAGCTCCCTGTCAGCGGCAGGGCCAAAATGCAGCCCTGCCAGAGTGGATCAACGCGCTAAAGCTGCGGTCAGTGCCGGAAGGATCTTCACGGCGTCGCCAACAATGCCGTAATCCGCGTACTGGAAGATCGGCGCATTTTTATCTTTGTTGATGGCGAAAATGGTTTGCGACGCATTAGCGCCAACCATGTGCTGGATCTGCCCGGAGATCCCCACCGCCAGGTACAGTTCAGGTTTCAGCATCAGGTTGGAGATACCGACATAGCGTTCGTGCTCCATCCATTTTTCGTTTTCCGCCACCGGACGAGAACAGGCCAACTCCGCACCTATCGCCTTGCAAAGCTGTTCTGCCAGCGCAATGTTCTCTTTGCTGCCAATACCGCGACCAACGCTGACCACCAGGCGGGCTTTGTCGAGATCGACGCTGTTGCTCTGACGCGCCTGGGTTGCCGTGCGGGTAATCGCCACAGCCGGAGCCTGCCACTCCACGGTGTGCGTTTCGCCAGTGCGTGACGCGTCTGGCTGAGCCACATCGAACGTGCCGCTGCTGATGGTCAGAACCGCATACGGCGTGGCAATGCGTTCTTCGCCAATCGCCAGACCGCCGTAAACCATGTGTTTCACTGTCGCTTTACCGTCCTGTACGCTGACGGTGCTGGCATCGTTAGACACCGCCGCGTTAAGGCGATAACCCAGTTTTGCCGCCAGTAATTTGCCGCGACGGGTGTTTGGCAACAGCACCAGACCGTCTGCGCCGTGCTGGCGAATAGTGTCAGCTATGACACCGGCGTAATCTTCGATCATCCGATCGTTCGGTTTGCCATTTAATTTCCAGACATGATTAGCGCCGAGCTGGATTGCCTGTGCGCCGTCGGCATCATTGAGGACGAACGTGTTGATTTGATTAGCTAAAGCCTGCGCACCGTTCATCAGTTCCGGCAGACGAGAAGGGGTATCGCTGAATACCCAGACTTGAGAAAACGTGTTCATAGCATCCCCTGTAATTAAATGACTTTGCGAAGATTTTCAGCAAATGCGGCGATCTGTTCTTCGCCGTCGCCTTCAATCACGATGCGCTGACGCTCGCGCTGTTTCGGCGCGGCAACCTGTTGTTCTGACCAGGCTGCCTCTGCGTTAAAACCGATATCCGCCGCCGACCATACCTGGACTGGCTTTTTCGCCGCGCCGAGAATGGCTTTCATCGAAGGAATTTGTGGGGAGTTGATATCAGTGGAAACAGCAACAACCGCAGGCAGCGGAATGCTTAAGGTTTCGGTTTCATCTTCCAGTTCGCGCTCAACGGTGAGGGTATCTGCCGTCAGGGAGATAATTTTGCTGACGCCGTTAACTGCCGGAATATTAAGGATTTCGCCTACCAGCAAACCAACCTGCTGGGCATAAAGGTCGGAAGAACCATCGCCACAGAGGATCAAATCAAAGCCTGCTTTCTGAGCGGCAGCAGCCAGTACGCTCGCCGTTTGTTGCGGCAGTGCCTGCTCGAACTGGTCATCAATCACCACAATCAGTTCATCCGGACCGCGCGATAGCACATCTTTACGCCCTTTGGCGTTGGTCAGGGCTTTACCGCCCACACTTAAGGCCGTCACCTGCGCCTCTACTGCCTGTTGCTTTAGCTGGCAAGCCGCTTCAATAGCGTTGAGATCGTATTGGCTTATTTTGGCATCGGCTTTGCTGAAGTCTAACGAACCATCAGCATTATTGACCGCAATATCCTGTTCATCAGGCACGCACTTATAGCAAGTAATAATCTTCATTGCATCTCCAGAAATCATGAAGGAAACGTCGTTCATATCGGTGGTGTTAATTACAGATATCACGCCCTTTAATTTGGAAATAAAACTTTAATCACCAATATTGAAAATGTCACACGCAGATAAATCCAACTTTCAATATTGTTAAGCTCCTCACCAATATTGAAAACATGGCGTAGAAAAAAGAAATTTTCAATATTGTTTTATGGATCACCAATATTGAAAGTCAGATGCTATTTTTTTACTCACAACAGAACATAACAAACTGATTAATAATCAAAATTAACGAAAAAATGCCCTCTATTCACCCGAAACAAAAATGTGATAACAATCACAGAATGCAGCTTATTGAATACCCATTATGAGTTAGCCATTAACGCATCCACGAGGTTAATAATAATTATATTAAATGTTAACAAAAATAAAACAAACGGGAACGCAAAATAAATATTCGTTTTCACAGTGGAATTAACTCATGAAGAATGAAAAGAGAAAAACGGGAATAGAACCGAAGGTTTTCTTTCCGCCGTTAATAATCGTCGGCATACTTTGTTGGCTTACAGTCAGAGATCTGGATGCGGCGAATGTCGTTATTAATGCTGTATTCAGTTACGTCACCAATGTATGGGGATGGGCATTTGAATGGTATATGGTGGTGATGCTTTTCGGCTGGTTCTGGCTGGTGTTTGGCCCGTATGCCAAAAAGCGTTTAGGTAACGAACCACCAGAATTTAGTACCGCCAGTTGGATCTTTATGATGTTCGCCTCCTGTACGTCTGCTGCCGTACTGTTCTGGGGATCGATTGAGATCTACTACTACATCTCCACCCCGCCGTTTGGCTTAGAACCGAACTCAACAGGCGCGAAAGAGTTGGGGCTGGCTTACAGCTTGTTCCACTGGGGACCTCTGCCGTGGGCCACTTACAGCTTCCTTTCAGTCGCCTTCGCTTACTTCTTCTTTGTCCGCAAAATGGAAGTGATTCGCCCCAGCTCCACCCTGGTGCCGCTGGTAGGTGAAAAACACGCCAAAGGGTTGTTCGGCACTATCGTCGACAACTTCTATCTCGTCGCCTTGATCTTCGCGATGGGTACCAGTCTGGGCCTTGCCACGCCGCTGGTGACCGAGTGTATGCAATGGTTGTTTGGCATTCCGCATACCCTGCAACTGGACGCTATCATCATTACCTGCTGGATTATCCTCAACGCCATTTGCGTCGCTTGCGGTCTGCAAAAAGGGGTACGTATCGCCAGTGACGTGCGTAGTTACCTGAGCTTCCTGATGCTGGGTTGGGTGTTCATCGTCAGCGGTGCCAGCTTCATCATGAACTACTTCACCGATTCGGTGGGGATGTTACTGATGTATCTGCCGCGCATGTTGTTCTATACCGATCCCATCGCTAAAGGCGGCTTTCCGCAGGGCTGGACCGTGTTCTACTGGGCATGGTGGGTGATTTACGCTATCCAGATGAGCATCTTCCTCGCCCGCATCTCCCGTGGTCGTACCGTGCGTGAACTGTGCTTCGGCATGGTGCTGGGGCTGACAGCGTCAACCTGGATCCTGTGGACTGTACTCGGTAGTAACACTCTGCTGTTGATAGATAAAAACATCATCAACATTCCAAATCTGATCGAACAGTACGGTGTGGCGCGCGCCATCATCGAAACCTGGGCCGCTCTGCCACTCAGCACCGCCACCATGTGGGGCTTCTTCATCCTCTGCTTTATTGCCACCGTTACGCTGGTTAACGCCTGCTCTTATACCCTGGCGATGTCCACTTGCCGCGAAGTGCGTGACGGCGAAGAACCCCCGCTGCTAGTGCGCATTGGTTGGTCAGTTCTGGTTGGCATTATCGGCATTGTTCTGCTGGCGCTCGGCGGCCTGAAACCGATTCAAACCGCCATTATCGCCGGAGGATGCCCGCTGTTCTTCGTCAACATCATGGTGACGCTCTCCTTTATTAAAGACGCGAAACAGAACTGGAAAGATTAATTAACCACCCAAATATCAAGAGGTTGAAAGATGGATTTTAATTTAAATGATGAGCAGGAACTGTTTGTCGCCGGTATCCGCGAACTGATGGCCAGCGAAAACTGGGAGGCCTATTTTGCCGAGTGCGACCGTGACAGCGTCTACCCGGAACGTTTTGTCAAAGCCCTGGCGGATATGGGTATCGACTGTCTGCTGATCCCGGAAGAACACGGTGGTCTGGACGCGGGGTTTGTTACTCTCGCCGCCGTGTGGATGGAACTGGGTCGTCTGGGAGCGCCAACTTACGTGCTGTATCAGTTACCGGGCGGGTTTAACACCTTCCTGCGTGAAGGTACGCAAGAGCAGATCGACAAGATCATGGCTTTCCGCGGCACCGGTAAGCAGATGTGGAACTCAGCGATTACCGAACCGGGCGCAGGCTCCGACGTGGGTAGCCTGAAAACGACTTATACCCGTAGAAATGGTAAGATTTATCTTAATGGTAGTAAGTGTTTTATTACCAGTAGCGCCTACACCCCGTACATCGTGGTGATGGCGCGCGACGGGGCTTCTCCGGACAAACCTGTCTACACCGAATGGTTTGTTGATATGAGCAAACCGGGCATCAAAGTGACCAAACTTGAAAAGCTCGGTCTGCGTATGGATAGCTGCTGTGAAATCACTTTTGACGACGTGGAACTGGACGAGAAAGACATGTTCGGTCGGGAAGGTAACGGCTTTAACCGCGTCAAAGAAGAGTTCGACCATGAACGTTTCCTGGTAGCCCTGACCAACTACGGTACGGCGATGTGCGCCTTTGAAGATGCGGCGCGCTACGCCAACCAGCGCGTGCAGTTTGGCGAGGCTATTGGTCGTTTCCAGTTGATTCAGGAAAAATTCGCCCACATGGCGATCAAATTAAACTCCATGAAAAACATGCTGTATGAAGCAGCGTGGAAAGCAGACAACGGCACCATCACCTCTGGCGATGCAGCGATGTGCAAATACTTCTGCGCCAATGCGGCATTTGAAGTTGTGGATAGCGCAATGCAGGTGCTGGGCGGTGTCGGGATTGCGGGCAACCACCGCATCAGCCGCTTCTGGCGTGACCTGCGTGTAGACCGCGTCTCCGGGGGATCTGACGAAATGCAGATCCTGACGCTGGGTCGCGCGGTGCTGAAGCAATACCGCTAAGTCCGTGCGCTGCCTGATGCGACGCTGACGCGTCTTATCAGGCCGACGGTAGGCCGGATAAGGCGTTTACGCCGCATCCGGCAGTCATGCGCTACATAAATTTTTCAGGAGCTAATAATGGATCATCTACCCATGCCGAAATTCGGACCGCTGGCCGGATTGCGCGTTGTCTTCTCCGGTATCGAAATCGCCGGACCGTTTGCCGGACAAATGTTCGCAGAATGGGGCGCGGAAGTTATCTGGATCGAGAACGTCGCCTGGGCCGACACCATTCGCGTTCAACCGAACTACCCGCAGCTCTCCCGCCGCAATTTGCACGCGCTGTCGTTAAATATTTTCAAAGATGAAGGGCGCGAAGCGTTTCTGAAATTAATGGAAACCACCGATATCTTCATCGAAGCCAGTAAAGGTCCGGCCTTTGCCCGTCGTGGCATTACCGATGAAGTCCTGTGGCAGCACAACCCAAAACTGGTTATCGCTCATCTGTCCGGTTTTGGTCAGTACGGCACCGAGGAGTACACCAATCTTCCGGCCTATAACACTATCGCCCAGGCCTTCAGTGGTTACCTGATTCAGAACGGTGATGTTGACCAGCCAATGCCTGCCTTCCCGTATACCGCCGATTACTTTTCTGGCCTGACTGCCACCACGGCGGCGCTGGCAGCACTGCATAAAGTGCGTGAAACCGGCAAAGGCGAAAGCATCGACATCGCCATGTATGAAGTGATGCTGCGTATGGGCCAGTACTTCATGATGGATTACTTCAACGGCGGCGAAATGTGCCCGCGCATGACCAAAGGTAAAGATCCCTACTACGCCGGTTGCGGTCTGTATAAATGCGCCGACGGCTACATCGTGATGGAACTGGTGGGCATTACTCAAATTACAGAGTGCTTTAAAGATATTGGCCTCGCACACCTGCTCGGTACGCCGGAAATCCCGGAAGGCACTCAGCTTATCCACCGTATCGAATGCCCTTACGGCCCACTGGTAGAAGAGAAACTCGATGCCTGGCTGGCGGCACATACCATCGCAGAAGTTAAAGAACGCTTTGCCGAACTGAATATCGCCTGTGCCAAAGTACTGACCGTGCCGGAACTGGAAAGCAATCCACAGTATGTGGCTCGCGAATCAATCACTCAGTGGCAAACGATGGATGGTCGCACCTGCAAAGGGCCGAATATCATGCCGAAATTCAAAAATAACCCCGGACAAATCTGGCGCGGAATGCCCTCACATGGCATGGACACGGCTGCCATTTTGAAAAATATCGGCTACAGCGAAAACGACATTCAGGAGTTGGTCAGCAAAGGTCTGGCCAAAGTTGAGGACTAAACGCGTGGCGTCAGTCAACTTGCCTGACTAGCGCCCGCCCAATAACAAACGAACAAAATGGATAGAGGTGCAATGGATATCATTGGCGGACAACATCTACGTCAAATGTGGGACGATCTGGCGGACGTTTACGGTCATAAAACGGCGCTGATTTGTGAATCCAGCAGCGGAGTCGTTAACCGGTATAGTTATCTTGAGTTAAATCAGGAGATTAACCGCACGGCAAACCTGTTTTATACGCTGGGGATTCGCAAAGGCGACAAGGTTGCTCTACATCTCGACAACTGCCCGGAATTTATCTTTTGCTGGTTCGGGTTGGCAAAAATTGGCGCGATTATGGTGCCGATTAACGCCCGCCTGTTGCGCGAAGAAAGCACGTGGATCCTGCAAAATAGCCAGGCGTGCCTGCTGGTGACCAGTGCGCAATTTTATCCTATGTATCAACAGATTCAGCAGGAAGATGCCTCTCAGTTGCGGCACATTTGCCTGACAGATATGGTACTTCCCGCTGATGATGGCGTGAGTTCGTTTACTCAACTGAAAAATCAACAACCTGCCACCTTGTGCTATGCACCGCCGCTATCGACTGACGATACGGCGGAAATTCTCTTCACCTCCGGCACCACCTCCCGACCGAAAGGGGTGGTGATAACTCATTACAACCTGCGCTTCGCTGGATATTACTCCGCCTGGCAGTGTGCACTGCGTGACGATGACGTCTACCTGACGGTAATGCCTGCGTTTCATATCGATTGCCAGTGTACTGCGGCGATGGCGGCGTTTTCTGCCGGGGCCACCTTTGTGCTGGTCGAGAAATACAGCGCCCGCGCCTTCTGGGGACAGGTGCAGAAGTACCGCGCCACCATTACCGAATGTATTCCGATGATGATTCGTACGTTGATGGTGCAGCCGCTTTCAGCGAACGATCAGCAACACCGCCTGCGGGAAGTGATGTTTTATCTCAACCTGTCGGAGCAGGAAAAAGACGCGTTTTGTGAACGCTTCAGCGTTCGCTTGCTGACGTCTTATGGGATGACGGAAACCATTGTGGGCATTATCGGCGATCGCCCTGGCGATAAACGGCGCTGGCCGTCGATTGGTCGGGCGGGCTTTTGCTACGAAGCGGAGATCCGCGACGATCACAATCGTCCCCTCCCGGCTGGTGAGCTCGGTGAAATCTGTATTAAAGGCGTACCAGGGAAAACCATCTTCAAAGAGTATTTTCTCAACCCGAAAGCCACTGCGAAAGTGCTGGAAGCCGATGGCTGGCTACATACCGGCGATACCGGATACCGCGACGAAGAGGGCTTTTTTTATTTCGTCGATCGCCGCTGCAATATGATCAAACGCGGTGGCGAGAATGTCTCCTGCGTGGAGCTCGAAAATATCATCGCCACCCATCCAAAAATTCAGGATATCGTGGTTGTGGGTATTAAAGATTCGATTCGCGATGAAGCCATCAAAGCATTTGTGGTGCTGAATGAAGGTGAAACATTGAGCGAAGAGGAATTCTTCTGCTTCTGTGAACAGAATATGGCGAAATTTAAAGTGCCCTCTTATCTGGAGATCAGAAAAGATCTGCCACGTAATTGCTCGGGGAAAATAATTAGA
>OKGF01000386.1_pt1 | contig 12116 bp, 10 predicted proteins | sample 1614741 | NCBI WGS metagenome assembly OKGF01 (sample SAMN04436966, study PRJEB24849) | human gut metagenome | biome: human gut; feature: NICU; material: stool | host: Homo sapiens | place: USA: Saint Louis, MO | collected 2010-03-25 | reverse complement strand
CACTCTTTCCCTACACGACGCTCTTCCGATCTTATGCCATATTTCCCCACGGTACGCTGTCGATATAGCGGCGAATCAAATAGCCAGAGATAAAGAAAAAAACCGGCATACGAAAGGGTGCAAGGTAAAGATTGAAATAGATCCAGCATTTGCTCAGGACTTCCGATAACGGATGCTGAAAAGTGGTCAGATGCGGATAAAAGGTAATGACCGAGTGATAAATCACTACCAGACAAATACATAACCCTTTGATCTGGTTAATCCATAGCTCTTTTTGTTTCATCAGGACAACACGCTCTTTTTATTTAACATGCTGTTAATCCTGCGGGGCGAGTTGCGTGGTGTAATGCGTATCTGTCTGTATTTGGTTATTTTTCAGATAAAGATCAGGCCACATGGCCGATGATAAAATGAGGCACTTTAGCCGATTGATTTGCCGGTACTTTTCAGATTAGCCCTGACGATCACTTACAGTTCAGACGTTTACCCATCCCGCTTTCGCTTATATACTCGTGTCTTTGCTAACAGCAACCAGACGGATTTCATGTACCAACCTGTCGCTCTATTTATTGGCCTGCGTTACATGCGTGGGCGTGCAGCGGATCGCTTCGGTCGTTTCGTCTCCTGGCTTTCTACCATCGGCATTACCCTCGGGGTGATGGCGCTGGTCACAGTATTGTCAGTGATGAACGGCTTTGAGCGCGAGCTGCAAAACAACATCCTTGGCCTGATGCCACAGGCAATTCTCTCTTCTGAGCATGGCTCTCTTAACCCGCAGCAACTCCCGGAAACGGCCGTCAAACTGGACGGCGTTAATCGCGTCGCACCTATTACTACCGGTGATGTGGTACTGCAAAGCGCGCGCAGCGTGGCGGTCGGGGTGATGCTGGGTATCGACCCGGCGCAAAAAGATCCACTAACGCCGTATCTGGTCAATGTGAAACAAACTGACCTCGAGCCGGGGAAATATAATGTCATCCTCGGTGAACAGCTTGCCTCACAGTTGGGCGTCAATCGCGGTGATCAAATCCGCGTGATGGTGCCATCTGCCAGCCAGTTCACGCCGATGGGGCGTATTCCAAGTCAGCGCCTGTTCAATGTGATTGGCACTTTCGCCGCCAACAGTGAAGTCGATGGCTATGAAATGCTGGTGAATATTGAGGATGCCTCGCGTCTGATGCGTTATCCGGCAGGCAATATTACCGGCTGGCGTTTGTGGCTGGATGAGCCGCTGAAAGTCGACTCATTAAGTCAGCAAAAACTGCCTGAAGGCAGCAAATGGCAGGACTGGCGTGACCGTAAAGGCGAGCTGTTCCAGGCCGTACGCATGGAAAAAAATATGATGGGCTTGCTGCTGAGCCTGATTGTCGCCGTTGCGGCGTTTAACATTATTACCTCGCTGGGACTGATGGTGATGGAGAAGCAGGGCGAAGTGGCCATTCTTCAGACTCAGGGGCTGACTCCGCGTCAAATCATGATGGTCTTTATGGTGCAAGGGGCCAGCGCCGGGATTATCGGTGCGATCCTCGGAGCGGCGCTTGGCGCACTGCTTGCCAGCCAGTTGAATAATCTGATGCCGATAATCGGCGTCCTGCTTGATGGCGCGGCGCTGCCGGTCGCTATCGAGCCTTTACAGGTCATTGTTATTGCGCTGGTGGCGATGGCTATCGCGCTGCTGTCTACGCTTTACCCTTCCTGGCGCGCTGCCGCCACTCAACCCGCTGAGGCTTTACGTTATGAATAAGATCCTGTTGCAATGCGACAACCTGTGCAAACGCTATCAGGAAGGCAGTGTGCAAACCGATGTACTGCACAATGTCAGTTTCAGCGTGGGCGAAGGTGAAATGATGGCGATCGTCGGCAGCTCTGGTTCCGGTAAAAGCACCTTGCTGCACCTGTTAGGCGGGCTGGATACGCCAACCTCCGGCGATGTGATCTTTAACGGTCAACCGATGAGCAAACTGTCTTCGGCGGCGAAAGCAGAACTGCGCAACCAGAAGCTGGGATTTATTTATCAGTTTCACCACCTGCTGCCGGATTTTACTGCCCTGGAAAACGTGGCTATGCCGCTGCTGATTGGCAAGAAAAAGCCCGCTGAAATCAACAGCCGTGCACTGGAGATGTTAAAAGCGGTGGGTCTGGAGCATCGTGCGAATCACCGCCCATCTGAACTTTCTGGCGGCGAACGCCAGCGTGTGGCGATTGCCCGTGCGCTGGTCAATAACCCGCGGCTGGTACTGGCGGATGAACCTACTGGTAACCTCGATGCACGTAACGCCGACAGCATCTTCCAGTTGCTTGGGGAATTGAATCGCTTGCAGGGCACCGCCTTCCTGGTGGTTACTCACGACCTGCAACTGGCGAAACGTATGAGCCGCCAACTGGAAATGCGTGATGGACGTCTGACGGCGGAACTGAGCCTGATGGGGGCGGAGTAATGGCGATGCCTTTATCGTTATTGATTGGCCTGCGTTTTAGCCGCGGACGGCGACGCGGCGGCATGGTGTCGTTGATCTCCGTCATTTCTACCATTGGCATTGCCCTCGGCGTGGCGGTATTGATCGTCGGCTTAAGCGCGATGAACGGCTTTGAACGCGAACTGAATAACCGCATTCTGGCGGTAGTACCGCACGGTGAAATTGAGGCGGTAGATCAGCCGTGGACCAACTGGCAGGAAGCACTGGATAACGTGCAGAAAGTGCCGGGTATTGCCGCCGCTGCGCCGTATATCAATTTCACCGGGCTGGTGGAGAGCGGCGCGAATCTGCGCGCAATCCAGGTGAAGGGCGTTAACCCGCAACAGGAACAGCGTCTGAGCGCATTACCCTCGTTTGTTCAGGGGGATGCCTGGCGCAATTTTAAAGCGGGCGAACAGCAAATTATCATCGGCAAAGGCGTGGCGGATGCGCTGAAAGTGAAGCAGGGCGATTGGGTGTCGATTATGATCCCCAACTCGAATCCCGAGCATAAACTGATGCAGCCAAAACGTGTGCGTTTGCACATTGCCGGTATTTTGCAGTTGAGTGGTCAACTCGATCACAGTTTTGCCATGATCCCGCTGGCCGATGCTCAGCAATATCTTGATATGGGTTCCAGCGTGTCAGGTATTGCCCTTAAAATGACGGATGTTTTCAACGCCAATAAGCTGGTACGCGATGCGGGTGAAGTGACCAACAGCTATGTTTATATTAAAAGCTGGATTGGTACTTACGGCTATATGTATCGCGATATTCAGATGATCCGCGCCATTATGTATCTGGCGATGGTACTGGTGATTGGCGTGGCCTGTTTCAACATCGTCTCCACCTTAGTGATGGCGGTGAAAGACAAGAGTGGCGATATCGCAGTATTAAGAACGCTGGGGGCGAAAGATGGTTTAATTCGCGCCATCTTTGTCTGGTATGGATTGCTGGCAGGGCTGTTCGGCAGCCTGTGTGGGGTGATTATCGGCGTAGTGGTTTCACTGCAACTTACCCCGATTATTGAGTGGATTGAAAAGCTGATCGGTCATCAGTTCCTCTCCAGCGATATCTATTTTATTGACTTCTTGCCATCGGAATTGCACTGGCTGGACGTCTTCTACGTACTGGTCACAGCATTGTTGCTGAGTCTTTTGGCAAGTTGGTATCCGGCGCGGCGCGCCAGTAATATTGACCCTGCGCGAGTCCTTAGCGGCCAGTAAAGGCAGTACATTAAAACAAGGAGCGGCAATGTATTACGGGTTTGATATTGGTGGAACAAAAATTGCGCTAGGCGTGTTTGATAGCGGTCGGCAGTTGCAGTGGGAAAAGCGGGTGCCGACACCGCGTGACAGCTATGACGCATTTTTAGATGCAGTGTGCGAGCTGGTAGCCGAAGCTGACCGGCGTTTTGGCTGTAAAGGTTCTGTCGGCATCGGTATTCCGGGAATGCCGGAAACAGAAGATGGTACGCTGTATGCCGCCAATGTCCCTGCTGCCAGCGGTAAACCGCTGCGTGCCGACCTGAGCGCACGTCTTGATCGCGATGTACGCCTTGATAACGATGCCAACTGCTTTGCCCTTTCTGAAGCATGGGATGATGAATTTACTCAATATCCACTGGTGATGGGGTTGATTCTCGGCACCGGCGTTGGCGGCGGGCTGATTTTCAACGGTAAACCAATTACCGGTAAAAGCTATATTACCGGCGAATTTGGCCATATGCGTCTGCCGGTTGATGCGTTAACCATGATGGGGCTGGATTTCCCGTTACGCCGCTGCGGCTGTGGTCAGCATGGCTGCATTGAAAATTATCTGTCTGGTCGCGGTTTTGCGTGGCTGTATCAACACTATTATCATCAACCGTTGCAGGCTCCTGAGATCATTGCGCTTTATGATCAAGGCGATGAGCAGGCAAGGGCGCACGTTGAGCGTTATCTGGATTTATTAGCGGTTTGTCTGGGAAATATCCTGACCATTGTTGACCCTGACCTGGTCGTCATTGGTGGTGGCTTATCGAATTTCCCGGCAATCACAACGCAACTGGCGGAAAGGTTGCCTCGTCATCTCTTACCTGTAGCTCGTGTTCCGCGCATTGAACGCGCGCGGCACGGTGATGCGGGGGGAATGCGTGGTGCGGCCTTCCTACATCTAACCGATTAAACAACAGAGGTTGCTATGCTGTCGCGTCGGGGTCATCGGTTAAGTCGTTTTCGTAAAAATAAACGTCGCCTGCGCGAGCGTTTGCGTCAGCGTATTTTTTTCAGAGATAAAGTGGTGCCGGAAGCAATGGAAAAACCAAGAGTACTCGTACTGACAGGGGCAGGGATTTCTGCGGAATCAGGTATTCGTACCTTTCGCGCCGCAGATGGCCTGTGGGAAGAACATCGGGTTGAAGATGTGGCAACGCCGGAAGGTTTTGATCGCGATCCTGAACTGGTGCAAACGTTTTATAACGCCCGCCGTCGACAGTTGCAGCAGCCAGAAATTCAGCCTAACGCCGCGCATCTTGCGCTGGCTAAACTACAAGATGCTCTCGGCGATCGCTTTTTACTGGTGACGCAGAATATCGACAACCTGCATGAACGTGCCGGTAATACCAATGTGATTCATATGCATGGGGAATTGCTGAAAGTACGTTGTTCGCAAAGTGGTCAGGTTCTCGACTGGACCGGAGACGTCACGCCAGAAGACAAATGTCATTGCTGCCAGTTCCCGGCTCCGCTGCGCCCACACGTAGTATGGTTTGGCGAAATGCCACTCGGCATGGATGAAATTTATATGGCGCTGTCGATGGCCGATATTTTCATTGCTATTGGCACATCAGGGCATGTTTATCCAGCTGCTGGGTTTGTCCACGAAGCGAAGCTGCATGGCGCGCATACGGTTGAACTCAATCTCGAACCGAGCCAGGTCGGTAATGAATTTGCCGAGAAATATTACGGCCCGGCAAGTCAGGTGGTGCCTGAATTTGTTGAGAAGTTGCTGAAGGGATTATAAATCAGGAGTAATTGCCTGATGCGCTACGCTTATCAGGCCTACAAGGGGCGCAATTAATTGAATTTGCGGGTTTTGTGGGCCGGATAAGACGTTCGCGCCGCATCCGGCATAATACACGCACACTTTACTGCCTCTTTTACCGTTTACTCGTCCATAGTAACGCGGCAATAAACGTACAGACACCAATCAGCCCTGCCCAGAGTGGCGATATTCTGGTAATCGCAAAGCTGTTATCGATATACAAACATAAAGCCTGATAACCCATATTGGCAACAGCCATCGCCACTGCAAATTTTAACGCATAATAAAGGCGCGTTGTGTAGTTAAAAAATGCAGCAAAGACGATGAATGCAACTGCCCAGGCAAAAAGGCCTAATGTCGTGGTACTGCCGGGTGGATCATTTTCATGCTGTTGTCCGGGATGCGGATAATATGTCAGTGGTGGCGTCGGTTGTTTTAATATCTGTGCTTGTAAAACAGCCAATGCATTATTGATACCCTGATACCAGAGATCCGCATGTAAATAAGCCAGCGTGTGATTTTCTACCAGAAGGCCGAGATGTTTATCGTCCATACTGCTTTCGACCTGGCCGTTGGTTATCATAATTAACCGTGGCTCGCGGGTAGTAAAGAGTAACAGAACACTTCCTTTTACATTACTCATTGAAGATGCCGCATGCGCCAGCATCGCTTTGCCATTTTGCCTGAAGCTTGCTTCATTAACGCTAGGTACAACCACGATAAACGGCGCAATCCCGGTTTGTTGACGAAAAAGTTCGGCTTTACGCGCGATCTCTTCGGCATCCGGTACAGTACCGGTAACATCCGTAAAAAGAGTCTTCATTATTGGAATCAATGGCTTACTGGTTACCGTCAGAGGCAGGAGTATCAGTAAACTGAGCAATATTATGATTTTTTTCATGGGCGGGACTTCCGTTTCCTGCGTGTCTTTTTTGAGGAGGGCATACTGATTAATAAACCGACGGCGATAAAAATAACGCCCATAATGCCGATAAACCCCCATTTAAAAAAATTAACCCACGGGTTATTTATCTCAGCCTTTTCAGGATGTCCTGGAGAATAATAAACATTAACTTTATCGCCTTCGCTGTCTTCATAAAAATCGCTGCCAATACTCGAATTGAAAATTAGCGTGTAATCTGGCGTCGGACGAAAGGCAACGACGGGATACCACGAACCATTTTTACCCGTGCGATGAGAATGACTGGAGTGCCAGACGGTATCAACAATGACGCCTTCAGTATGAATCGCGTCTTTGCTATAGGTGAACTGGTTATAAAAGATAACAACAGAAATGAGGATCAGTACCAGACCGATACCGAAGAATATACGAAAGAAAACTCTACTGTCCTGGCTCATTAGCCACATCCTTGCTAAATAAAAAACGGGCGGTAATACCACCGCCCACTTGCTGAATTAACGTCCTGCTTTCAGCTTCTGATAATACTCTTCATAAATGCTGCTGGCGGAGCCTACGTCATTTTGCCATTCACCATTTTTAATGGTTTCAGCATCCGGGTAGAGCGTTTTATCGTTCGCCACTTCCGGACTTAACAGCTTACGCGCCGCAAGGTTTGGCGTTGGATAACCGATAGTTTCAGCAACCTGTTTTGCCACATCCGGGCGCAGCAGGAAGTTGATCAATTTCAGCGCGCCTTCTTTGTTTTTGGCATTTGCCGGGATCGCCAGGCTGTCCATCCAGAAAATGCCGCCTTCTTTCGGCCACACCACATCAATTGGCGTACCCGCCTGGCGTGCAACGAAAGCAGAACCGTTCCAGATCATGCCGAGGTTAACTTCGCCTTCCATGTACGGGTTAGCCGGGTTATCGGAGTTAAACGCTGCGACGTTTGGCATCAGTTTTTTCAGCTCGTTATATGCAGCTTCAATCTCTTTCGGATCGGTAGTGTTACCGGAGTAGCCCAGTTTGCGCAGCGCCATCTGGAACACTTCACGGGCATCGTCGGTCAGCAGCAGGCTGCCTTTGTACTCAGGTTTCCACAGATCGGCCCAGCTGGTGACAGATTTCGGATCCACCGCATCACCGTTAACGCCAATCGCCGTCGCACCCCAGATATACGGAATGGAATAGTCGTTATTCGGGTCAAACGGCTTGTTGAGCATGTCTGGATCGAGGTTGCTGAAATTGCTTAACTTCGACTTGTCGATCTTCTGGATCATCCCTTCTTTACGCATTTTATCGACGTAATAGGTTGAAGGAACCACCAGGTCATAGGCACCGTCTTTGTACGTTTTCAGCTTCGCGTACATGGTTTCGTTCGACTCGTAAGTCGAATAGATAACCTTAATACCGGTTTCTTTGGTGAACTGTTCAAGCAGTCCTGGCGGCACGTACTCGGTCCAGTTGTAGAAATACAGCGTGTTATTGTCATCGGCGTGAGCGGCGCTCATGCCCAGTGCCAGAGCACCCGCCGCGAGCAGGTGGCGTGACCATTTTTTCATTTAACGTCCCCTGTGTTACCTTTCGTTTTATCACGAGCAATAAGCTGGCTGGCAATTACCATCACCAGCGACAGCACCAGTAATATGGTTGCCAGCGCGTTAACTTCCGGCGATACGCCGACTTTGACCATCGAATAAATTTTTAACGGCAGAATTTCATAACTCGGCCCGGTGACAAACGAAGAAACCACCACGTCGTCCATCGACAGGGTAAAGCTTAACACCCAGCCCGCCGCTACCGCTGGCATTGCCAGTGGCAGAATGATTTTTCGCAGAATGGTAAATTCGCTGGCACCGAGATCTTTCGCCGCTTCCAGCATTCGCACGTCAAAACCTTTCAGGCGCGAATACACTGTCACTACCACAAATGGCAGGCAGAAGGTGATATGCGAGAACAGCAGCGACCAGAAGCCAAGCTGAATACCCAGCAGCATAAACAGCACCAGCAGCGAAATCGCCATCACGATATCTGGTGACATCATCACCACAAACAGCATTCCGCTAACGAACGGCTTACCACGAAAGCGATAACGGTACAGCGCAACTGCCGTCAGTGAACCGATAAGCGTAGCAAACGTCGCCGAAAACACCGCCATTGTTAGTGAATGCTGCGCTGCCTGTAACAGGCTGTCGTTGTTCATCAGCAGGCTATACCATTTGGTGGTAAAACCCTGCCAGTTGATGCCAAAGCGCGAGCTGTTAAAGGAGTTCACAATCAAAATAATGATTGGGATATACAGGTACGCGTAGATAGCGGTCATAAAACCGCCGCGAAGCAGTCGACCGATCATTCGAGTTCCACCTTCTTATTCATAAGGTGGAGCACTTTCAGGATTTTGAATTTATTCAATTTTTCCCTTTCTCCAAAATCTCTCCAAAACTTTTCCCCAAAACAAGGCCACGCATTTTACAACACTTTTTTCCTGAGATGGTGACGGATATTCCATATAGTGTTTGTCAAATAACCAACTTAATCCATTCCTGACCTCGGGTATCGTTATAGCGATCGGTGGTTGCCTGGACTTTATGTCCTAGTAATGTTTTTGTATCGATACCCTGTGCACGGTACAGCCGTTCTGATAGAGAGCGTTGTTCATGAAATGTGGGCGGTGTTTTTCCTGCTGGTGGAATTATTCCAGCCAGATCCCGCGCTTTGGCAAAGTAGTCGCTCAGGTTGTCTTTACTCATCGGCTTTGGTTGTTTCTGGTGCCGACTATGGATTAGATATGGACTTAATATTCTGTCTCGGCATCTATCAATAACGTCTTTTAACGTTATCCCAATGGCATCACAGCGTAGTGTAAGCGGTAACGCCAGACGCATTCCGGTTTTTCCCTGGGTGATATGCAAGTGTTCGTTCCACACATCTGAAAAACGCATGTGGCAAATGTCATCACGGCGCTGACCAGTGACAATCGCAAGAAGCATTGCGTTACGGATAAAGTGTTTTTCCGGCGTTGCGTTGTAAATTTTTTGCCAGTCTTCCAGGGCGAGCCTGGCTCTGGTTACTTTAGGGATCGGTTTACGGGTAGCCTCCGGAGGATTCCATCCAGGAGGAACTTCCCCTGCATGTTGTGCTTCTTTATAAATATCAACCCATAATCCGCGATTTACTCTCGCTGTGCTGACCATGTCTTTATCCAGCCATTCATCCAGTATTAATGCAAAGTCTCTTACTTCCAGGTCTTTCAATGGGTGATTTCCCAGGCGGGAAACCAGGTATGCAGCCATTCGCGCCTTTTCTTTGTGGGTTGTAGCTGCAATATCTCCATTTTTCAGTCGTGAGTCCTGTATTTTCAGATATCGATCAACCCATGCTTTTAATCTGATACCCCGACGTTTTGTTGCTGATGGACTTTCATCAATTTTGCGCATGAAATATTCTGCTTCTGCTGCAGCTATTCGTTGATTGGCCGTGGAAGCGATTTTTTCTGCCTTGCCTTTGTCTGTTCCGAGTCCGTGAAATTTTCCAGTCACTGGATTTTTATACTGGTAGTAAACCTTGCCAGTTCTGCGATCGAACTTTTCGTAAAGACATGCTATGTCAGTGCTGTTTTTTCGTGGCCTCGGTGACATGAGTTAAAATCTCCTTCAGTGCGTCATCATCGTCAGTATGAATTTCCGGCGCAATTCCTGTTTCACTAGGACCCACAAATACTGCTCGGCGATCTATCAGCCAACGCCCACGGATTTTTTGTGGCCTTGGAACGATGTATCCCATTTTTCCGTATTTCACCAGGGTAGTGTTTGTTATTGGGAGACTGAACCGTTTAGGTTTCCACTCGTCGAGCGTTATCAGGTACTGTTCGCTCATGGCCATCACTCCGGAATGCGCCAGTTGCAGAATAGCAACTACAACTGGCGACGGTTGAACATTAAAAATCAGCCTGACTCGGGATCAGTTTTTGCCAGATGGCTGAAACGTATTTTGCCTGGTAACGCGTATCGTGCAGGGCGTTATGGTGTTCACCTTCGAATGGAATAGTCGTTCTTGCGTCGAAATCCATCACCAGTCCCAGAGCAACCATCGTTCTTACATCGCGATCATTGGTGTAACGCCACGGGCAGGGGATCCCCTGCCGTTCATATGAACGGCGTAAAATCACGTTGTCGAAAGTTGCACCGTTACCCCAGACCTGAACAAAAAATTCACCGGAGTTTTCGTCGATAAATTCCCGGAATTGCAGCAGTGCATCATCCAACGGGATTTCATCGGTCAGAATGGCGGATTGTGCTTCGCGTGACTGTTTCAGCCACCACTTAATGGTGTCCCGTTCGATGACCCCGCCTGCGGTTTCCAGATCGATAGTTTTGCTGAATTCTGGCCCCATCTCTCCGGTTGCCGGATCAAAAAACTTACCGGCTATAGCGTTTATTGGCGCATCAGGATTTTTTCCCATTGTTTCAAGGTCAATCATCAGATGGTGCCACAACCTGCTGGTGGATGTGATTTCACGATGACCGTTCACCTTAATTAAGGGATTTGCTGTCTCGCCAGTTTTATTATCGCTGGCGTGATACTGATCGCTGTCAGTGTTCTCCTTGTGCGGATCTTCAGTACCTTCCATTTCCTCCGGAGCATTTTCCTGAACTTCAACCAGGTTCTCTCCATCGAATGTTTCCTGGTAGGTTGCGTCGCCCATCACCGCACCACAGTCAGGACAGTTGCCGCCACCGGTCTGACCGCATGCGGTGCAAACTTTCTCCACTTCCTGTTGCACTGCTGGTTCTGGTTGTTGCTCTTCTGGCCCGTTTTGTTGCGTATCCGGGCTGTTTTGTTCCGCTTCTGGCTCATTTTGTTTCACGCCGGGCTGATTCTGGTCCTCAGCGTTGCGACTCTGGATCCCTTTCACCCATTTCGGATCATTAGGGTCGCTAATCCCTTCAACAAATTCACCACGTGATGCAGCAAGCAATTTATCGGCGTCAGGCTGGCTGATATTGGCTGCCTGCATAATTTTGTTTACTTCGTCAGCGGTAACTTTTACCGGCTCTGGTTGTACGGAATCTTCAGCGGTATCTACATTTTGCGGTAAGCCCGTATATGTGCCATTTTTTCGGGCAAAATATTCCTCTTTTGAGATTTCGGTAGCGCCGGCAGCCAGCGCCTTGTCCAGACCAGAAAGTTTGTTTGCCCTGCCGTATTTTTCCCCGCCCTTATCGGTAAAGACGAAATAAAATGGTCCTTCACGCTCTACAGATGGTTCAGCTTCCACCAGGATTTCATTTTTTTGAGTATCGGATTCTGCCGTCTCCACTGGAGCAGTTTGTGCTGCTGACGGCTGGAGAGCATCAGCAGAGCTCTGGTCTGTTTCTTCATGCTCAAACACGCCCTTTGTTGTCAGGTATTCGCTGATATATTTGTTCAGTGCAACGGGATCTTTGTGAATGTCGATCGGACGTTCACGGACAAGGCCAAAAATAGTCTGACGGTCATAGCCAAGTGCTTCGGGCTGTTTGCGCATTGATGCTGAGATACGCTTCCAGTCTTCGCGATCCTTGTCGATAACCTCATTTGTCGCCCAGCGATGGATGGTACCGTCAATATTTCCCGCATTCACATCACCGGGCCAGAGGGCGCAGGCCAGCTCATGGTCGAGTGTTTTCCATGTCTGTTTGTATTACGCTACAAGATCGGAAGAGCGTCGTGTAGGGAAAGAGTGTAGATCTCGG
>OKGF01000383.1_pt1 | contig 12368 bp, 10 predicted proteins | sample 1614741 | NCBI WGS metagenome assembly OKGF01 (sample SAMN04436966, study PRJEB24849) | human gut metagenome | biome: human gut; feature: NICU; material: stool | host: Homo sapiens | place: USA: Saint Louis, MO | collected 2010-03-25 | reverse complement strand
CTGTTGACCGAATCGTTCGGACCCGTAATTGGTAGTTCCGCCTTCTTTAACGACCTGGCCCGTGAACTGATCGCCATTATGTTGATTCCAGGAATGGTGGGCCGCAGCCGCTCTACCGCGCTGGGATTATGCGGCGCGACATCAATGGATTTCACCCTGCCCGTTTTACAACGCAGCGGCGGCCTGGAAATGGTCCCGGCAGCCATCGTCCACGGCTTTATTTTGAGTCTGTTAGTGCCTCTGCTGATGGCGTTTTTCTCCGCCTGACGCTCGGGCAAATACCTCTCTGGCGGTAGTCAGCTACCGCCAAAATTGCGCTAAATCAATCTCCCTGCAAGTAGTAGCAGAAATCCCTTTTATCCCTACGCGCACAGGCATAATCTTAAACATGTATATTAAATATAACTTTAAAAGGTGTGACCATGTTTTGTGTGCAATGTGAACAAACCATCCGTACTCCGGCAGGAAACGGCTGCTCATACGCGCAGGGGATGTGTGGTAAAACGGCGGAAACCTCTGACCTTCAGGATTTACTCATCGCGACGCTGCAAGGGCTTTCGGCCTGGGCAGTGAAAGCACGTGAATACGGCATCATCAACCACGATGTAGACAGCTTTGCGCCACGTGCCTTTTTCTCAACCCTGACCAACGTTAACTTCGATTCTCCGCGTATTGTCGGCTACGCTCGTGAAGCGATTGCCCTGCGCGAGGCGCTGAAAGCACAATGCCTGGCTGTAGATGCCAACGCCCGCGTCGATAACCCGATGGCTGACCTGCAACTGATGAGCGACGATCTCGGCGAGCTGCAACGTCAGGCAGCAGAATTTACCCCTAACAAAGATAAAGCGGCGATTGGCGAAAACATTCTCGGCCTGCGTCTGCTGTGCCTGTATGGCCTGAAAGGTGCGGCGGCCTATATGGAACACGCGCATGTTCTCGGTCAATACGACAACGATATTTATGCCCAGTACCATAAAATCATGGCGTGGCTGGGGACCTGGCCTGCCGATATGAACGCGCTTCTTGAGTGTTCAATGGAAATCGGCCAGATGAACTTCAAAGTGATGAGCATTCTGGACGCAGGCGAAACCGGTAAATACGGTCACCCGACGCCAACTCAGGTCAACGTCAAAGCGACGGCGGGTAAATGCATTCTGATTTCCGGTCACGATCTCAAAGATCTCTACAACCTGCTGGAACAGACCGAAGGCACGGGCGTTAATGTCTACACCCACGGCGAAATGCTGCCTGCGCATGGTTACCCGGAGCTGCGTAAATTCAAGCATCTGGTCGGTAACTACGGCAGCGGCTGGCAGAATCAGCAAGTGGAGTTCGCTCGTTTCCCAGGCCCCATCGTGATGACCTCGAACTGCATCATCGACCCAACCGTAGGCGCTTATGACGATCGTATCTGGACCCGCAGCATCGTTGGCTGGCCGGGTGTGCGTCATCTGGATGGCGAAGATTTCTCTGCAGTCATTGCCCAAGCGCAACAGATGGCGGGCTTCCCGTACAGCGAAATTCCGCACCTGATCACCGTGGGCTTTGGTCGCCAGACACTGCTTGGCGCAGCCGATACGCTGATTGATCTGGTGAGCCGTGAAAAACTGCGTCATATCTTCCTGCTTGGCGGCTGTGACGGCGCACGCGGCGAGCGTCACTACTTCACCGATTTCGCCACCAGCGTGCCGGATGACTGCCTGATCCTGACCCTCGCTTGCGGTAAATATCGCTTTAATAAACTTGAGTTTGGCGATATCGAAGGTCTGCCGCGTCTGGTAGATGCTGGTCAGTGTAACGATGCTTACTCAGCAATTATTCTGGCGGTAACGCTGGCAGAGAAACTGGGCTGTGGGGTGAACGATCTGCCGCTGTCGCTGGTGCTCTCCTGGTTTGAACAGAAAGCGATTGTCATTCTGCTGACGCTGCTTTCTCTGGGTGTGAAAAATATCGTCACCGGCCCGACTGCACCTGGTTTCCTGACACCAGACCTGCTGGCGGTGCTGAACGAGAAATTCGGCCTGCGTTCTATCACCACTGTTGAAGAAGACATGAAGCAACTGTTGAGCGCGTAAGGAGTTTGTCGATGACGATGCCAACGAATCAATGCCCGTGGCGGATGCAGGTTCATCACATTACGCAAGAAACGCCGGATGTGTGGACGATTTCCCTGATTTGCCACGATTACTACCCGTATCGCGCCGGGCAATATGCGCTGGTCAGCGTGCGTAACTCAGCGGAAACGCTGCGTGCTTACACCATTTCCTCCACGCCAGGCGTGAGTGAATACATCACCCTGACCGTGCGGCGGATTGATGACGGTGTCGGCTCCCGGTGGCTGACGCGCGATGTAAAACGCGGTGATTATCTCTGGCTTTCGGACGCGATGGGGGAATTTACCTGCGACGATAAAGCAGAAGATAAATTCCTGTTGCTGGCGGCAGGCTGCGGCGTTACGCCGATTATGTCGATGCGTCGCTGGCTGGCGAAGAACCGTCCACAGGCCGATGTGCAGGTGATCTACAACGTGCGTACGCCGCAGGATGTTATTTTCGCCGATGAGTGGCGTAACTATCCGGTAACGCTGGTGGCGGAAAATAACGTTACCGAAGGCTTTATCGCTGGTCGTCTCACTCGCGAACTGCTGACTCGCGTTCCTGATTTAGCCTCACGTACCGTGATGACCTGTGGCCCTGCTCCATATATGGATTGGGTAGAGCAGGAAGTGAAAGCGCTCGGCGTGACGCGTTTCTTTAAAGAGAAATTCTTCACCCCAGTAGCGGAAGCGGCGACCAGTGGTCTGAAATTCACCAAACTGCAACCGGCACGAGAATTTTACGCTCCGGTTGGCACCACGCTACTGGAGGCGCTGGAAAGCAATAACGTTCCGGTTGTCGCCGCCTGCCGTGCGGGTGTTTGCGGCTGCTGTAAGACGAAAGTGATTTCCGGTGAATATACGGTGAGCAGCACAATGACGCTGACCGACGCCGAAATCGCTGAAGGTTACGTACTGGCCTGCTCCTGCCATCCGCAGGGGGATTTGGTTCTCGCATAATCGCCTGATGCCCGATGATATTCCTTTCATCGGGCTATTTAACCGTTAGTGCCTCCTTTTTCTCCCATCCCTTCCCCCTCCGTCAGATGAACTAAACTTGTTACCGTTATCACATTCAGGAGATGGAGAACCATGAAACAAACGGTTGCAGCTTATATCGCCAAAACACTCGAATCGGCAGGCGTGAAACGCATCTGGGGAGTCACGGGCGACTCTCTGAACGGTCTTAGTGACAGTCTTAATCGCATGGGCACCATCGAGTGGATGTCCACCCGGCATGAAGAAGTGGCGGCGTTTGCCGCTGGCGCTGAAGCACAACTTAGCGGAGAACTGGCGGTCTGTGCCGGATCGTGCGGTCCCGGCAACCTGCACTTAATCAACGGCCTGTTCGATTGCCACCGCAATCACGTTCCGGTACTGGCGATTGCCGCTCATATTCCCTCCAGCGAAATTGGCAGCGGCTATTTCCAGGAAACCCACCCACAAGAGCTATTCCGCGAATGTAGTCACTATTGCGAGCTTGTTTCCAGCCCAGAGCAGATCCCACAAGTGCTGGCAATTGCTATGCGCAAAGCGGTGCTTAACCGTGGCGTTTCCGTTGTTGTGTTACCGGGCGACGTGGCGTTAAAACCTGCGCCAGAAGGGGCAACAACCCACTGGTATCATGCGCCACAGCCGGTAGTAACACCGGAAGAAGAAGAGTTACGCAAACTGGCGCAACTGCTGCGTTATTCCAGCAATATCGCCCTGATGTGTGGCAGCGGCTGTGCGGGGGCGCATAAAGAGTTAGTTGAGTTTGCCGGGAAAATTAAAGCGCCTATAGTCCATGCCCTGCGCGGTAAAGAACATGTCGAATACGATAATCCATATGATGTTGGAATGACGGGATTAATCGGCTTTTCGTCAGGTTTCCATACCATGATGAACGCCGATACGTTAGTGCTGCTCGGTACTCAGTTTCCCTACCGTGCGTTCTACCCGACCGATGCCAAAATTATTCAGATTGATATCAACCCAGCCAGCATCGGCGCGCATAGCAAGGTAGATATGGCGCTGGTCGGCGATATCAAATCAACCCTGCGCGCATTGCTGCCACTGGTGGAAGAAAAAACCGAACGCAAGTTTCTGGATAAGGCGCTGGAAGATTACCGCGACGCCCGCAAAGGGTTGGACGATTTAGCTAAACCGAGCGAGAAAGCCATTCACCCGCAATATCTGGCGCAGCAAATTAGTCATTTTGCCGCCGATGACGCTATTTTCACCTGTGACGTTGGTACGCCAACGGTGTGGGCGGCACGTTATCTAAAAATGAACGGCAAGCGTCGCCTGTTAGGTTCGTTTAACCACGGTTCGATGGCTAACGCCATGCCGCAGGCGCTGGGCGCGCAGGCAACCGAGCCAGAACGCCAGGTGGTCGCCATGTGCGGCGATGGCGGTTTTAGCATGTTGATGGGCGATTTCCTCTCGGTAGTGCAGATGAAGCTGCCAGTGAAAATTATCGTCTTTAATAACAGCGTGCTGGGCTTTGTGGCGATGGAGATGAAAGCTGGTGGCTATTTGACTGATGGCACCGAACTACACGACACCAACTTTGCCCGAATTGCCGAAGCCTGCGGCATTACGGGTATCCGCGTGGAAAAAGCGTCTGAAATTGATGAAGCTCTGCAACGCGCCTTCTCCATCGATGGTCCGGTGTTGGTGGATGTGGTGGTCGCCAAAGAAGAATTAGCCATTCCACCGCAGATCAAACTCGAACAGGCCAAAGGTTTCAGCCTGTATATGCTGCGCGCAATCATCAGCGGGCGCGGTGATGAAGTGCTCGAACTGGCGAAAACGAACTGGCTAAGGTAAAAAGGGTGGCATTTCCCGTCATAATAAGGACATGCCATGATTGATTTACGCAGTGATACCGTTACCCGACCGAGCCGCGCCATGCTCGAAGCGATGATGGCCGCCCCGGTTGGGGACGACGTTTACGGAGACGACCCTACCGTTAATGCTCTGCAGGACTATGCAGCAGAGCTTTCTGGTAAAGAAGCCGCCATTTTTCTGCCTACCGGCACTCAGGCCAACCTGGTCGCTCTGCTCAGTCACTGCGAACGCGGCGAAGAGTATATCGTCGGTCAGGCCGCGCATAACTATCTGTTTGAAGCCGGTGGCGCAGCAGTGCTGGGCAGTATTCAGCCGCAACCCATCGACGCAGCTGCCGACGGTACGCTACCGCTGGATAAAGTGGCGATGAAAATCAAACCCGACGATATCCATTTCGCCCGCACCAAATTACTCAGTCTGGAAAACACCCACAACGGCAAAGTGCTGCCGCGTGAATACTTAAAAGAGGTATGGGAATTTACCCGCAAGCGCAATCTGGCGCTGCATGTTGACGGTGCGCGCATCTTTAATGCCGTGGTGGCTTACGGCTGCGAACTGAAAGAGATCACGCAATATTGTGACTCGTTCACCATTTGCCTGTCGAAAGGTCTTGGGACGCCAGTCGGTTCATTACTCGTCGGTAATCGTGATTACATTAAACGTGCCATTCGCTGGCGGAAAATGACAGGTGGCGGGATGCGTCAGTCCGGCATTCTGGCTGCCGCCGGGATGTATGCCCTGAAAAATAACGTCGCACGTTTGCAGGAAGACCACGATAACGCCGCCTGGATGGCGGAGCAGTTGCGTGAAGCAGGCGCGGATGTGATGCGTCAGGACACCAATATGCTGTTTGTTCGCGTCGGGGAAGAAAATGCTGCCGCGTTAGGCGAATACATGAAAGCGAGAAACGTGCTGATTAACGCCTCGCCGATTGTCCGCCTGGTGACCCATCTTGACGTCTCGCGTGAACAACTGGCGGAAGTTGCCGCCCACTGGCGTGCGTTTCTGGCGCGTTAAGGAGAGAGACGTGCCGCAACGCATTTTGGTTCTCGGTGCCAGTGGCTACATTGGTCAGCATCTGGTGCGCACGCTCAGCCAGCAAGGGCATCAGATCCTGGCGGCGGCACGTCACGTCGACAGACTTGCAAAACTGCAACTGGCTAATGTCAGTTGCCATAAAGTCGATCTCAACTGGCCGGATAACCTTCCGGCCCTGTTGCAGAATATTGATACTGTCTATTTTCTGGTGCACAGCATGGGCGAAGGCGGTGATTTTATCGCTCAGGAGCGCCAGGTGGCTCTCAACGTCCGCGATGCGCTACGCGAAGTACCGGTAAAGCAATTAATCTTTCTCAGTTCATTGCAGGCGCCGCCTCATGAACAATCTGATCATCTGCGTGCTCGTCAGGCCACGGCGGATATTTTACGTGAAGCGGGTGTCCCGGTGACCGAACTACGTGCCGGAATTATCGTTGGCGCGGGTTCAGCGGCATTCGAAGTCATGCGCGATATGGTTTACAACCTGCCAATGTTAACGCCGCCACGCTGGGTCCGTTCACGCACAACGCCCATCGCGCTGGAAAACTTGCTGCACTATCTGGTGGCGCTGTTAGATCATCCGGCCTGCGAACACCGCATCTTCGAAGCCGCCGGACCAGAAGTGCTCAGTTATCAGCAACAGTTTGAACATTTTATGGCGGTGAGCGGTAAGCGCCGCTGGTTGCTCCCCATCCCCCTCCCCACCCGCTGGATTTCGGTGTGGTTTCTTAATGTGATTACTTCCGTACCGCCCACCACCGCCAGGGCGTTGATTCAGGGGCTGAAACACGATCTGCTGGCGGATGACACCGCGCTACGTGCGCTCATCCCACAACGGCTGATCGCTTTCGATGACGCGGTACGTAGCACGTTGAAAGAGGAAGAAAAGCTGGTCAACTCCAGCGACTGGGGCTACGACGCTCAGGCCTTTGCCCGCTGGCGACCGGAGTACGGTTATTTCGCCAAACAGGCGGGGTTTACCGTTAAAACGTCCGCCAGCCTTGCGGCTTTATGGCAGGTGGTGAATCAAATCGGCGGTAAAGAGCGTTATTTCTTTGGCAATATTTTGTGGCAAACCCGGGCGTTGATGGACCGCGCGATCGGTCATAAGCTGGCGAAAGGCCGCCCGGAGCGTGAATATTTGCAGACCGGAGATGCGGTGGATAGCTGGAAAGTGATTGTCGTTGAACCGCAAAAACAACTTACGCTGTTATTTGGCATGAAAGCGCCGGGGCTGGGACGACTGTGTTTTACCATGGAAGATAAAGGTGACTATCGTACTATCGATGTTCGCGCATTCTGGCATCCGCACGGTATGCCAGGGTTGTTTTACTGGTTATTGATGATCCCCGCGCATCTGTTTATTTTTCGCGGGATGGCAAAACGAATCGCCAGACTGGCAGAACAAAGCACAGATTAATCGACAAAACCTGCGTTATTCTTTCATGTTTCCCATTGCATCATGGAGGAAATCACGGAAGAATGCGCACGTTATTTTCTCAACAACAGTGGATTGATATGAAGGTACTGGTTACCGGCGCCACCAGCGGCTTAGGTCGAAACGCGGTAGAGTTTTTATGCCAGAAAGGCATCAGCGTGCGAGCGACCGGTCGCAACGAGGCAATGGGTAAATTGCTGGAAAAAATGGGCGCAGAGTTTGTTCCGGCGGATCTGACCGAGCTGGTCTCATCACAAGCTAAAGTGATGCTCGCAGGCATTGATACGCTGTGGCACTGCTCCAGCTTTACCTCGCCCTGGGGGACACAACAGGCTTTCGATCTGGCTAACGTTCGTGCCACTCGCCGCCTGGGTGAATGGGCTGTTGCCTGGGGTGTGCGTAACTTTATTCATATCTCTTCTCCCTCCCTGTACTTCGATTATCACCACCATCGCGATATTAAAGAAGATTTTCGCCCTCACCGCTTCGCCAACGAGTTTGCCCGCAGCAAAGCAGCCAGTGAAGAAGTGATCAATATGCTTTCGCAGGCGAATCCACAAACGCGCTTTACTATTCTGCGCCCACAAAGTCTGTTCGGACCGCACGATAAAGTCTTTATCCCCCGTCTGGCGCATATGATGCATCACTACGGCAGTATTCTGTTACCGCATGGCGGCAGTGCGCTGGTCGATATGACCTACTATGAAAATGCCGTGCACGCCATGTGGCTGGCAAGCCAGGAAGCGTGCGATAAGCTACCTTCCGGGCGTGTGTACAACATCACCAACGGCGAACATCGCACACTGCGCAGCATCGTGCAGAAGCTGATCGACGAGTTGAATATTGACTGTCGTATTCGTTCCGTCCCCTACCCAATGCTGGATATGATCGCCCGCAGCATGGAGCGTTTAGGTCGCAAGTCAGCTAAAGAGCCGCCGCTAACCCACTACGGCGTCTCCAAGTTGAATTTTGACTTTACGCTGGATATTACGCGCGCGCAGGAAGAGCTAGGTTATCAGCCAGTCCTTACCCTGGATGAAGGTATCGAGAAAACTGCCGCCTGGCTGCGCGACCACGGAAAACTGCCGCGCTAATCCTGACCGTATTTCTCCAGCAACGCTTCGGCAATCGCCTGAGTTTCTGCATCCGCTTCGCCGTTATATAACGTCGGGCGGAAATGCATCTGGAACGCCATAATCACGCGCCGCTGCTCGCGCGGAGTCATATCAGGCTTTACGTCATAACCATAACGCGCCAAAAGCTCCAGCAATGACGCGGTCTCTACCGGTGTGTGTGGCGCGCGCCCGGCAAGGTAAAAGTTCACCCGCTGCGCATCCGGCCATGCACCAATCCCCTGCTGTGCCAGTTGCTGCCAGGGGAATAATGGCCCCGGATCGTCTTTGCGCTGCGGCGCGATATCCGCATGTGCCACTACGTTTTCCGGCTTGATGTGATAACGGGCAATAATATCTTTCGCCAGTGGAATAAGCGCCTGAATCTGTGCCGGTTCAAACGGGGCAAAATATTTCACTCCGGCTGATTTCTGCCAGCCACGGTTTTCCAGCTCAATGCCAATAGAGGTGTCGTTAAGGCGCGTTGCCCCGCGCCAGGCGCTAATCCCCGCATGCCAGGCCAGTTCCTGTTCCGGCACCAGTTGCCAGATGCGCGGTTTACCGTTGTATCGCGGTGGCACCGCAGGGACCAGATAATGCGAGCTGACCTGCTTATCGGTCAGTGTCGCCAGCGAGCTATCAAAATCATCTGCGGTGTAGTGGATCACCAGCACTTTAATGCGCGGATACGCCGCCTGCGCCTGGCGTCGGGTATCAAGCTGATATCCCTCTTTCTCGACAATGCCTTTTTCGCCTGTGCACCCTGCCAGTAACAGAGCGGCAGCGACCAGCCAGAAGACTCTTCTCATCGACGCGTTTTCACCGCCGTACCGCTGACGCTAACCATCAGCATACTGCCGTTTTGCCCGACCGTTTCGTAGTCGATATCAATACCGACGACGGCATCAGCCCCCAGCGCTCGCGCCTGGGAGCCGAGCTCCTCAAAGGCAATCTCCCGCGCTTTACGCAGTTCTTTTTCGTAGGCACCGGAGCGTCCGCCAACGATATCGCGGATACCGGCAAAGAAATCACGGAAAATATTCGCGCCTAAAATCGCTTCGCCAGTCACCACACCGCAATATTCAACGATGGTCTGGCCTTCCAGAGTTGGGGTTGTAGAAAATTGCATGATCGATCTCCTTGTTTGCTAAGCCTTCGATCTTCAAAGCATTATCGGACTGATACGCTATTATTGAAAGGATATCATTATTATCGTAGAACGCTTTCAAGGTGTTCGCTTATAAGGAAATCATCATGCGCTATAGCAAATTGACCATGCTTATCCCTTGCGCACTGCTACTCAGTGCCTGTACCACCGTCACGCCAGCTTATAAAGATAACGGCCCCCGCACCGGTTCCTGTGTCCAGGGGGGGCCTGATAGCGTGGCTCAACAGTTCTATGACTACCGCATTCAACATCGCGGCAATGACATTACCGCTCTGCGCCCCTATTTGAGTGACAAACTGGCAACCCTACTTAGCGATGCCAGCCGCGATAATAGTCATCGTGAATTGTTAAGCAGCGATCCGTTCTCCAGTCGAACCACCTTGCCAGACAGCGCCCACGTTGCCAGTGCATCTACTATCCCTAATCGTGATGCCCGTAACATTCCATTGCGCGTGGATCTCAAGCAGGGTGACCAGGGCTGGCAGGATGAAGTGTTAATGATTCAGGAAGGCCAGTGTTGGGTCATCGACGATGTGCGCTACTTAGGCGGTAGCGTTCATGCCACAGCGGGTACGCTCCGTCAGTCCATCGAGAATCGCTAACGTCTTGATCAACCAATAAACCCCGTAAATTGTCCGGCATTTCGTGAGGAATGCCGACATTTATGCTCGCCGACCACCGCCCCCGTTATTTTGTGCTATGTTTATTGAATAATGCGCTTTGCTTTTAACTTTTAAAGCAGAAATATTGCATAATTATTCTGTCAAAGGTACTATCTTCGACCTCAATAGCTATCAGACTGCCAGTATACGAGTGTCAATGAGTATTCAATTAAACGGCATTAATTGCTTCTACGGCGCGCATCAGGCGCTGTTCGATATCACGCTGGATTGCCCACAGGGCGAAACGCTGGTGTTACTTGGCCCCAGCGGCGCGGGTAAAAGCTCGCTGCTGCGTGTACTCAATCTGCTTGAGATGCCGCGCTCCGGTACGCTCAACATTGCAGGCAACCATTTCGATTTCACCAAAACCCCCTCTGACAAAGCGATTCGCGATTTGCGTCGTAACGTTGGCATGGTGTTTCAGCAATACAACCTGTGGCCGCATCTGACCGTGCAGCAAAACCTGATTGAAGCGCCCTGTCGTGTACTGGGGTTGAGTAAAGATCAGGCGCTGGCCCGTGCAGAAAAACTGCTGGAACGTCTGCGTCTCAAACCTTATAGCGATCGTTACCCGCTGCATCTTTCTGGAGGTCAGCAGCAGCGTGTTGCTATTGCCCGTGCGTTGATGATGGAACCGCAGGTACTGCTGTTCGATGAACCGACCGCCGCACTGGACCCCGAAATTACGGCACAAATCGTCAGCATCATTCGTGAGCTGGCAGAAACGAATATTACCCAGGTGATCGTCACCCACGAAGTTGAAGTGGCGCGTAAAACCGCCAGCCGAGTGGTGTATATGGAAAACGGTCATATCGTAGAACAAGGCGACGCGAGCTGCTTTACCGAGCCGCAAACCGAAGCATTTAAAAACTATCTCTCTCACTAAGATTCGGGATAACAACAATGAAAAAAGTTCTGATTGCCGCGTTAATTGCAGGTTTTAGTCTTTCCGCCACAGCAGCCGAAACCATTCGTTTTGCCACCGAAGCCTCCTATCCTCCGTTTGAATCGATTGATGCAAACAACCAGATCGTTGGTTTTGATGTCGACCTGGCGCAGGCATTGTGTAAAGAGATTGATGCAACCTGCACTTTCTCTAACCAGGCGTTTGACAGCCTGATCCCAAGCCTGAAATTCCGTCGCGTAGAAGCAGTGATGGCGGGCATGGATATCACTCCGGAGCGTGAAAAGCAGGTGCTGTTTACCACCCCGTACTATGACAACTCTGCCCTGTTTGTGGGTCAGCAAGGCAAATACACCAGTGTTGATCAGCTGAAAGGCAAAAAAGTCGGCGTTCAGAACGGGACGACACACCAGAAGTTCATTATGGATAAGCATCCGGAAATCACTACCGTGCCATATGACAGTTACCAGAACGCAAAACTGGATCTGCAAAACGGTCGTATCGACAGCGTATTTGGTGACACCGCAGTGGTAACCGAATGGCTGAAAGATAACCCGAAACTGGCGGCAGTGGGCGATAAAGTGACCGATAAAGATTACTTCGGTACTGGCCTCGGCATCGCAGTACGCCAGGGCAACACTGAACTGCAGCAGAAACTCAACACTGCGCTGGAAAAAGTGAAGAAAGATGGCACTTACGAAACCATCTACAACAAATGGTTCCAGAAGTAATTCCTGATGAATGAATTTTTTCCTTTAGCAAGCGCCGCCGGGATGACCGTCGGCCTTGCCGTTTGTGCATTGATTGTCGGGCTGGCGCTGGCGATGTTCTTTGCGGTATGGGAGTCTGCGAAATGGCGTCCTGTCGCGTGGGCAGGTTCAGCGCTGGTAACCATTCTGCGTGGCCTGCCAGAAATTCTGGTGGTGCTGTTTATCTATTTTGGCTCCTCGCAGCTGCTGCTGACGCTTTCGGATGGCTTCACTATCAATCTTGGGTTCGTGCAGATCCCGGTGCAGATGGACATTGAGAACTTCGACGTTAGCCCGTTCCTTTGTGGTGTCATCGCACTACGCTACAAGATCGGAAGAGCGTCGTGTAGGGAAAGAGTGTAGATCTCGG
>OKGF01000370.1_pt1 | contig 12654 bp, 10 predicted proteins | sample 1614741 | NCBI WGS metagenome assembly OKGF01 (sample SAMN04436966, study PRJEB24849) | human gut metagenome | biome: human gut; feature: NICU; material: stool | host: Homo sapiens | place: USA: Saint Louis, MO | collected 2010-03-25 | reverse complement strand
ACACTCTTTCCCTACACGACGCTCTTCCGATCTTGTAGCGTATTGTCGCTATTCGCGAACTGCGCCCGACACGGCTGCTTATTGTCGACGCCACGGATATGGGGCTAAACCCTGGCGAGATCCGCATCATCGACCCGGCTGACATCGCCGAGATGTTTATGATGACTACCCATAACATGCCGCTGAACTATCTTATCGACCAGTTGAAAGAAGATATTGGCGAAGTGATTTTCCTTGGCATCCAGCCGGATATCGTCGGCTTTTACTACCCGATGACTCAGCAGATTAAAGATGCGGTGGAAACGGTGTATCAGCGGCTAGAAGGCTGGGAAGGAAATGGCGGCTTCGCGCAGTTAGCGGCGGAAGAAGAGTAGTTTTTCAGTAAGGAATTCAGGGAATTGAACATCAGGACAGGGATGTGCGCTTTTTTATTGAGCTTAGTGCTGCCTGCACAGGCCACCAGCTTTACCGAATATCTGCCAATGAGTGACAGCGAATACGCGCAAAAGCGGGCGCTGAAACCTCTCCTGACCATGCCTTATGATGCCGATCAAAACTGGCATTTTAGGAAAGTGAGCGTCTGACACGATACTACAGAGAGAACAAAGAATGACTGCTAATGCTGTACGCGCTGTTAAAGCAACAAGAGAACTGGTCAATGCAGTCCCCTTTCTGGGAGGCAGTGACTCAGAAGATGATTATCGTGAAGCACTGGAACTGGTCGAATATTTGATTGAAGAAGATGACACCAATCCACTTATCGACTTTCTGGCGAGCCGCATTGCAGAATATGAAAACAATAACGAAAAGTTTGCAGAGTTCGACAAAGCCGTTGCAGCAATGCCGGTTGGCGTGGCGTTACTTCGTACGCTGATTGATCAACATAATCTGACCTATGCGGATTTGAAGAACGAAATCGGCTCTAAATCCCTGGTCAGTCAGATTTTATCTGGACAACGATCCCTGACGATATCCCACATTAAGGCACTTTCAGCCCGATTTGGCGTTAAGCCGGAATGGTTTCTTTGATTTTTGACTGATGCCAAACCCCAGATTGCCCGATGCGCAACGCTTATCGGGCCTTGTAGGCCGGATAAGGCGTTCACGCCGCATCCGGCACGGTTACTTACTCTAAATCTTCACCATTACTGGCAATCACTTTTTTATACCACCAGAACGATTTCTTACGCGTGCGCGTCAGCGTGCCGTTGCCTGCGTCGTCACGGTCTACGTAGACAAAACCGTAGCGTTTGCTCATTTCACCCGTAGAGGCGGAAACTAAATCAATACAGCCCCATGTGGTGTAGCCCATCAGCGGAATGCCGTCTGCAATCGCTTCGCCCATTGCGCGGATATGTTCGCGTAAATAGCTGATGCGATAGTCGTCGTTAATTTCGCCATTGGCAGCAAATTCATCTGTTGCGCCCAGGCCGTTTTCCACCAGAAACAGTGGCTTCTGATAACGGTCGTACATCATATTCATGGTGATACGCAGACCGAGTGGATCAATACCCCAGCCCCAGTCGCTCACTTGCAGATACGGGTTACGCAGCGATTTCACCACGTTCGCCGCACTGCAGTTGTTGGCGTTCATCTCCGCCGAGGCGCAGCGCGAGGCGTAATAGCTGAAAGAGACAAAATCGACGGTGTTTTTCAGGATCTCATCATCGCTCGGTGCTTTGTCGATGGTTACCCCTTTTTCGCGGAATACGCGGGCAGAGTAAGCCGGATACGCGCCCCGCGCCTGCACATCGATAAAAAACAGGTTTTCCCGATCTTTCTCCAGCGCCGCCCAGACATCTTCCGGCTTGCAGCTGTAAGGGTAGAAGTTACCGCCCGCCAGCATACAACCCACCTGATTTTGCGGGTTAACCTCATGGGCGATTTTGGTGGCTAGCGCACTGGCAACCAGCTGGTGATGCGCAGCCTGATATTTCATCTGATCCTGATTTTCCCCTTCTTCAAACACCAGACCCGCGCCGGAGAACGGGCTATGCAACATAATGTTGATTTCATTGAAGGTAAGCCAGTATTTCACCAGACCATCAAATGCTTCAAAGCAGGTCCGGGCGTAGCGGCTGAAAAGCTCTACCAGCTTGCGGTTACGCCAGGAGCCATATTCGGTGACCAGATGCATCGGCACATCGAAGTGGCATAACGTGACCAGCGGTTCGATACCGTACTTTTTACACTCTTCAAATACCGCGCGGTAAAAAGCAATGCCCTGCTGGTTTGGCGTCAGTTCATCGCCCTGCGGGAAGAGGCGGCTCCAGGCAATTGAGGTACGGAAAACCTTGAATCCCATCTCTGCCATCAGGGCGATATCTTCTTTATAACGATGATAAAAATCCGTCGCTTCATGGCTGGGATAAAACTCGTCATCGCGCAACTGAAAACGTTTTTCCAGTCCCAGTTTCACCGCCATTCGATGCTCGCCGTGTGGGATCATATCGACGGTGGTCAGCCCTTTGCCACCTTCACGGTACGCACCTTCAGACTGGTTGGCGGCAAGCGCGCCGCCCCATAAAAAACCTTCTGGAAATACTGACATTTTCATCCTCAATTAAGACTTACTTCTTTGGCGACGGTCGGTTGTACGCTCTGATGCTTTCGCGCCTCGGCAGTCGCTTCCTCAACAGGAATATCCTCAAAGCCGAGCAACAGTGTGAGGATGAACGACAGCACGACCGCCAGCGCCATGACGGCGAACACCCAGACGATGCTCATTGGATTCGCCGGATCGAAGAACTGCACGCTGGTAAATAGCCCCGGCGCTGCCATTGAGTGGCTGGCAAGCCCCGCCATACCGGCAACCGCGCCGCAAATAAAACCGCTGATAAGACTGGCGATAAGCGGACGTTTCAGGCGGATCGCCACGCCGTAAAACGCCGGTTCGGAAATCCCCGCCATAATGGCTGATGCCGCCGCTGCGAGCGCCGTCTGGCGCAGTTCCGGGTTTTTCGTTTTCCATGCCACCGCCAGTGATGAACCGCCCAGCGACAGGTTAGCGCCGATCTCTGACGGCATGACCATCCCTTCTTTGCCGGTTTCGGCAATGGTCTGAATGATGGTTGGCGTAAAGACGCGGTGCATCCCTGTCATTACCAGCAGAGGCCACAGCGCGCCCATAATGGCGACTGAAAGCCAGCCCAGATAACCATGAATGGTGTAAACCAGCGCCGAAATGGCGCTACCGATCCAGATACCAATCGGGCCAATCAGCAGGATTGCCAGCGGTGCGGCAATCAACACAATCAGCATCGGCTTGAGGAAGTTTTTCGTCACCGCTGGCGTAATGCTGTCCACCCAGCGTTCGATATATGACAGGCACCAGGTCATGACCAGCGCCGGGATCACTGTGTAGGTGTATTTCACCGCGGTGACCGGAATCAGGGCAAATTCAACATGTTCACCCTGTGCCGCTTTCGCCATCAGCTCAATAAAACTCGGATGTACCAGCACACCCGCAATGGCAATCGCCAGCGACATATTGGTTTTAAATTTGATGGCGGCAGAAGCAGCGACCATCAGCGGCAGGAAGAAGAAAGCACCGTCACCAATCACATTCAGAATGATTAAGGTCGGCGATCCTTTTGTCAGCACGCCGCTCATCTCGAGGATCATCGCCAGCAGTTTGACCATCGATCCGCAGATAATCGCCGGGATCAGCGGTGACATGGTGCCGATCAGCGCATCGAGGATCCCCGCACCTATGCGACGTAGCGTAAGTTTGGGTTTACCCACGGGCTGTGCGGGCTGCATATCTCCCGGCAGCAGGCTGACGACTTCCTGAAAGGCCAGCGAAACCGTATTACCTATAATCACCTGACACTGGTTGTCACTACGTACCACGCCGAGCACGCCGGAGATGGTTTTCAACGTCGGACTGTCGATAAGCTGGTCATCTTTGATAACAAAGCGCAAACGCGTCATACAGTGCGTGACCGCCGAGATGTTATCAACGCCGCCCAGTGCCGTTATCACCGAGCTTGCCAGCGCCGCATAATTTTTGGCCATCGGATTTTATCCTGTTATCAGTAGGGTAGATGTAGTTGTTATCAGTCGACGTGACGGAAAAATGCCGATGCTGAAACGGAATTAGGAAACCGGTTTCACAAAATCATGAATAGTTGTCATTTAATAAGCAAGAGAGTTAATTGTTCATTTTTTATATTTGTGAAACCGGTCACCTGAATATTTTTCCCGCTGATTGCGCAAGGACAATCGGCAAACGGTGCAGTACACTGCGTTGATTGCGTGTAAAGGGATGAAAATGATGACGACGATGCTGGAAGTGGCGAAGCGCGCCGGGGTTTCAAAAGCGACCGTTTCCCGCGTGCTTTCAGGTAATGGCTACGTCAGCCAGGAGACTAAAGATCGCGTGTTTCAGGCGGTAGAAGAGAGCGGTTACCGTCCAAACTTGCTGGCGCGCAATCTGTCGGCGAAGAGTACTCAGACGCTGGGGCTGGTAGTGACCAACACGCTTTACCATGGCATTTATTTTAGTGAATTACTGTTTCATGCCGCGCGAATGGCGGAAGAGAAAGGGCGACAGTTGCTATTGGCAGATGGTAAACATAGCGCCGAAGAAGAGCGCCAGGCGATTCAGTATCTGCTGGATTTGCGCTGCGACGCCATCATGATTTACCCGCGCTTTTTAAGCGTGGATGAGATTGATGACATCATTGACGCACACAGTCAGCCGATAATGGTGCTTAATCGCCGCCTGCGCAAAAACAGCAGCCATAGCGTCTGGTGCGATCATAAACAGACCAGCTTTAACGCCGTGGCAGAGTTGATAACCGCCGGACATCAGGAGATTGCTTTCCTTACCGGCTCGATGGATTCCCCCACCAGCATTGAACGTCTTGCCGGATATAAAGACGCGCTGGCGCAGCATGGTATTGCGTTCAATGAAAAACTTATCGCTAACGGTAAATGGACGCCCGCCAGCGGTGCCGAAGGGGTAGAAACGTTGCTCGAACGTGGGGCTAAATTTAGCGCGTTAGTTGCCAGTAACGACGATATGGCGATAGGTGCGATCAAAGCGTTACACGAGCGCGGCGTAGCGGTGCCAGAGCAGGTGTCAGTTATCGGATTCGATGATATCGCTATTGCCCCCTACATCGTTCCGGCGCTCTCCAGCGTAAAAATTCCGGTGACTGAGATGATTCAGGAAATTATTGGACGGCTGATTTTTATGCTCGATGGCGGGGATTTCTCACCGCCGAAAACCTTCAGCGGAAAACTAATCCGCCGCGGCTCACTCATTGCTCTTTCGCGATAAACATTGTCATCACATGTCATCGTCACTAGTGTCGATGACATCGTTTTTCCTGTAGTACAGAATTTAATTTCCTTAAATAACAGTAAATTAAAAACTGGCATGATTTGTGAATGTATCGGCGCATTAACTGTCATTGCTGGAGAATTTGATGAACCGTTTCATCATTGCTGACGCGAGTAAATGTATTGGTTGCCGTACCTGTGAAGTGGCGTGCGTGGTTTCTCATCAGGAAAATCAGGACTGTGCATCGCTGACCCCGGAAACTTTTTTACCGCGAATCCATGTCATTAAAGGTGTGAACATTTCCACGGCGACAGTCTGCCGTCAGTGTGAAGATGCACCGTGCGCTAACGTCTGCCCGAATGGTGCTATCAGCCGTGATAAAGGGTTTGTTCATGTCATGCAGGAACGTTGTATTGGTTGCAAAACCTGCGTTGTGGCTTGCCCGTATGGTGCGATGGAAGTGGTGGTGCGTCCGGTGATTCGCAACAGCGGCGCAGGGCTGAATGTACGGGCTGACAAAGCCGAAGCCAATAAATGCGACCTGTGCAACCATCGTGAAGACGGCCCGGCGTGTATGGCGGCTTGCCCGACCCATGCGCTGATTTGTGTCGATCGTAATAAACTTGAACAACTGAGCGCAGAAAAACGCCGCCGCACGGCGCTGATGTTCTAAAAATCTTACAGAACTGTTCTGGTATCAAAGGAATTCCCGGAAATATTCGTAGAATACGAAGCGGGCAGTATCGCCGACCTGTGACTGCCGGATGCGACGCTGTCGTGTCCGGCAGGGCGGGTTACGCAATTCATGATGGCGGGAATAACTCAATGGCAAAAAACACATCTTGCGGTGTCCAACTGCGTATTCGTGGCAAAGTGCAGGGCGTCGGTTTTCGTCCGTTTGTCTGGCAACTGGCACAGCAATTAAATCTTCACGGCGATGTCTGTAATGACGGCGATGGCGTAGAAGTCCGGCTGCTGGAAGATCCGGAAACGTTTCTTGTTCAATTGCATCAGCACTGCCCCCCACTGGCGCGTATTGATAGCGTCGAGCGTGAGCCGTTTATCTGGTCACAACTGCCCACTGAGTTCACCATCCGCCAGAGCGCGGGTGGCGTCATGAATACGCAAATTGTTCCCGATGCCGCGACTTGCCCTGCTTGTCTTGCCGAAATGAATACCCCAGGCGAACGACGCTGGCGTTATCCGTTTATCAACTGTACTCACTGTGGTCCGCGTTTCACCATTATTCGCGCCATGCCTTACGACCGCCCGTTTACCGTGATGGCGGCGTTTCCGCTGTGTCCGGCCTGTGACAAAGAGTACCGTGACCCGCTCGATCGTCGCTTCCACGCCCAGCCGGTGGCCTGCCCGGAGTGTGGCCCCCATCTTGAATGGGTAAGTCATGGTGAACATGCAGAACAAGAGGCGGCATTACAGGCAGCTATCGCACAGTTAAAAATGGGCAACATTGTCGCCATCAAAGGGATTGGCGGATTTCATCTTGCCTGCGATGCACGTAACAGTAACGCGGTGGCGACACTTCGGGCGCGCAAACATCGCCCGGCGAAACCGCTGGCGGTCATGTTGCCAGTGGCTGACGGTTTACCAGACGCTGCGCGCCAGTTGCTTACCACGCCCGCCGCGCCGATTGTGCTGGTGGATAAAAAATATGTACCTGAGCTTTGTGATGATATCGCCCCTGACCTTAACGAAGTCGGGGTAATGTTGCCTGCGAACCCGCTCCAGCATTTGCTGTTACAGGAACTGCAATGCCCGCTGGTGATGACCTCCGGCAACCTGAGCGGTAAACCACCGGCTATCAGCAACGAACAGGCGCTGGCGGATTTGCAGGGCATTGCCGACGGATTCTTGATACATAACCGCGACATCGTGCAGCGGATGGATGATTCGGTGGTGCGCGAAAGCGGCGAAATGCTGCGCCGTTCGCGGGGGTATGTGCCGGATGCGCTGGCTTTGCCTCCGGGCTTTAAAAATGTTCCGCCTGTGCTGTGTCTCGGCGCGGATCTGAAAAACACCTTCTGCCTGGTGCGCGGCGAACAAGCGGTGTTGAGTCAGCATCTGGGCGATTTAAGTGACGATGGCATCCAGATGCAGTGGCGCGAAGCGTTACGCCTGATGCAAAACATCTACGATTTCACTCCGCAATACGTTGTGCATGACGCGCATCCGGGCTATGTCTCCAGCCAGTGGGCGCGTGAGATGAATCTGCCGACGCAAACGGTGCTGCATCATCATGCCCACGCAGCGGCGTGTCTGGCAGAACACCTCTGGCCTCTGGATGGCGGAGATGTCATTGCGTTGACGCTCGACGGTATTGGTATGGGGGAGAACGGCGCTTTATGGGGGGGCGAGTGCTTGCGGGTGAACTATCGTGAATGCCAGCACCTGGGCGGCTTGCCCGCGGTGGCGCTTCCGGGGGGCGATTTGGCTGCGAAGCAGCCGTGGCGAAACCTGCTGGCGCAGTGCCTGCGCTTTGTGCCGGAGTGGCAGAATTACTCTGAAACGGCAAGTGTGCAACAGCAAAACTGGAGCGTGCTGGCGCGGGCTATTGAGCGTGGAATTAACGCGCCGCTGGCATCGTCGTGTGGACGTTTGTTCGATGCCGTAGCGGCGGCGCTGGGCTGTGCGCCAGCCACGTTAAGTTATGAAGGTGAAGCGGCTTGTGCGCTGGAGGCGATGGCGGCTTCGTGCCACGGCGTGACGCATCCGGTGACGATGCCGCTGGTGGACCTGGATCTCGCCACTTTCTGGCAGCAGTGGCTGAGCTGGCAGGCTCCGGTTAATCAACGCGCGTGGGCGTTTCATGATGCGCTGGCGCAGGGTTTTGCCGCGTTGATGCGTGAGCAGGCCACGATGCGGGGTATCACTACGCTGGTATTTAGCGGCGGAGTTATTCATAACCGTTTGCTGCGTGCACGTCTGGCGCATTATCTTGCTGATTTTACGTTGCTCTTCCCGCAGAGTTTACCGGCGGGCGATGGTGGATTGTCTCTGGGGCAGGGGGTTATTGTTGCGGCGCGTTGGTTGGCAGGGGAAGTCCAGAACGGATAAAGCGTGTTGCATTTGGACACCATTGCCGGATGCGGCGTAAACGCCTTATCCGGCCTACACGTGCGTCCCCGCAGGTCGGATAAGACGCGCCAGCGTCGCATCCGACATTTTGGGACAGTGCAATGCGACATAAACGTATTATGTGATCAACACATGCGTTCCCTGTAGGTCGGATAAGACGCGTCAGCGCCGCATCCGACATTTGGGGCACTGTAGCTCGCCTACATCGACAACGTTTTCAACAATCCAAATGCCTCTTTCATCCGATCCTCACTGACCACAAAGGCGCGAAGCTGGTCAGCATCGTCAACGCCGCGCGCCACCATTCCCTGGCGTTCGGTATAAATGTGCCAGCGTAAATCCTGACGCTGGGTTTCGCCTGCCAGATGCAGCGGTAATTCCGGCGTTTTGATTTTCACCAGCATCGCCGGGAGTTTCAGCGGCGTGTTATTGCCGAGAAGATTTTTTGCCAGCACCATCGCGCTAAGTTGAATCGGCTGGAGGAACGGCAATACCTGACCGTTAATTTCCGCGCAATCGCCCAGCGCATAAATATCGGCATTACTGGTTTGCAGATAACTATCGACGCAAACGCCGCGATTAATCGTCAGCCCGGCGCGTCGTGCCAGGGCGGTTTCCGGGCGCAGTCCGGTGGCGGCAATTACCGCATCCACTTCGATGCAGCGCTGGCGGTCCAGCGTTGCCAGAATGCCAGAATCTGTTTTTTCTAGTCCCTGCAACTGAGATTTCAACAGCAGATGAACACCCATCTCCGTCAACCGATGCTGCAAGCGGCTGCTGACTTCCGGTGGCATTAACGACGCCAGAATACTGGCAGCGTTGTCGATTAGCGTGACCGCTTTGCCTGCCCGACAAAAATCCATCGCCAGTTCGCTACCAATCAAACCACCGCCAACAATCAACACGCGTCGGGCATCCCGCAGTTGTGTTTCACAGGCGCGATACTCTTGCTGACTATTTAACGTCAGTATTAACTCACGCCCGGGCACTGGCGGGACAAAGGCGCTGGCACCGGTTGCCAGCACTAACTTGTCGTATTGCCACTGATTATTCTGACTTTTCACCACATGGGCTTCGGCATCGATATCCGTTACCCAGGTGTGCGGAAACAGGCGTAGATTAAACTGCTCGGCAAATTCACCTGCCGTCTGGCGGGTAAGGTCGTCGGCACGTTGCCCCTGACTGATAACATGGCTGAGGTCAGGTTTGTTGTACTCATCCATGCTGTCGGCGGCAATCAGAGTTAATGGAATACTGGCGTCCTGTTTGCGAATATTTTTCACCAGTTGGCGGGCGGCGAAGCCCGAACCAATGATCACAATGCCGTTGCTCATTTTGCCTCCGATGCCAGTTCGTCAAAGACGTCTTTGCCGAGAGAGCATTCCGGGCACAGGAAGTTATCCGGGACTTCACTCCACGGCGTTCCTGGCGCAACGTCCTGCATTGGCTCGCCTTTTGCCGGATCGTAAATCCACTGGCAGACGCTGCATTGCATCCGTGGGCCGAGGTCAGCCGTCGTGGCGGCAGAGGTTTCTTCTTCAACCACCGTATTCACCGTGCTCTGTGGCAGCGGCGCGAGCGCCCACTGACGGGCGATTTCGCGACCGTGTTCACGACATAACTCCAGAGCGTCCTGGTCTGGTCGCCATTTGGCTTTCAGGCTAAGCGACATTTCGAAACCCGCATCCTGCAGGCGCGTGGAAAGACGATCCACCGCACCGCCGCTCCAGCCGTGAGAGCCGAAAGCGCTGGCGCGTTTGTTACGGAAGCGTAATCCGGTCATCTCCTCCACCAGCCCGGCGATTTTCGGCATCATCACATTATTCATCGTAGAAGTGCCGACCAGTACGCCTTTTGAGCGGAAGACATTGGTCAGGATTTCGTTTTTATCGCTTCGGGCGACGTTGAAAATTTTCACCGCCACGCGTGGGTCGGTTTCCGCAATCCCCTGGGCGATAGCGTCAGCCATCATGCGGGTGTTATTCGACATGGTGTCGTAGACAATGGTGATTCTGTCTTCCTGATAATCCGCCGCCCATTTCAGGTACAGCTCGACAATTTGCGTCGGGTTATCGCGCCATACCACGCCGTGAGAGGTCGCTATCATATCGACTGGCAAGTTAAAGCCCAGGATCTCGGTAATTTTCGGCGTTACCAGGCGGCTGAACGGCGTCAGGATATTGGCGTAGTAACGCTGGCACTGCTCGAAAAGCTCAGTCTGATCCACTTCATCGTTGAACAGATGCTCGTCGCAGTAGTGCTGACCGAAAGCATCGTTACTGAACAGCACCGCGTCGCCTGTCAGGTAAGTCATCATGCTGTCCGGCCAGTGCAGCATTGGCGTTTCGACAAAAATGAGTTGTTTGCCGTTGCCGATATCCAGCGTGTCGCCAGTTTTCACTACATTAAAATTCCACTCCGGATGATGGTGATGACCATTTATCGAGTCGATAGCGTTGGCAGTACAGTAGATCGGCGTATCGGGAATTTGTGCCATCAGTTCGGTCAGCGCCCCGGCGTGGTCCTCTTCAGCATGGTTAATTACGATGTAATCGATATCCGCCAGATCGATTTCATTACGCAGGTTCTGCACAAATTCGCGGCTGAATTTATGGTCGACGGTGTCGATCAGCACGTTTTTTTCTTCGCGGATGAGGTAGCTGTTGTAGCTGCTGCCGCGCAGCGTTTTATATTCTGTACCGTGAAAATCACGCACTTCCCAGTCACGTTGACCAACCCAATGAATGTTATTTTTCACCACAATAGACATAGCAACCTCAATTTATTCAGCGTGTTCTAAAAAGATGTCTTGCTAATTGCAGATTGCGTGCCAGTTTTTTATCTAATTGTTTTTACTCTATAAATAAAATTGTGCTCATTAATGAGTAGTCAAAATGACTATCAATAAAATGGTCGATATGACAATATCTATAGTCAAATTGACAGTGAGGCAAAGATGAGTTTTTCCGTTGATGTGCTGGCGAATATCGCCATCGAATTGCAGCGTGGGATTGGTCATCAGGATCGTTTTCAGCGCCTGATCACCACGCTGCGTCAGGTGCTGGAGTGCGATGCGTCTGCGTTGCTACGTTACGACTCGCGGCAGTTTATTCCGCTTGCCATCGACGGGCTGGCGAAGGATGTACTCGGTAGACGCTTTGCGCTGGAAGGTCATCCACGGCTGGAAGCGATTGCCCGCGCCGGGGACGTGGTGCGCTTTCCCGCAGACAGCGAATTGCCCGATCCTTATGACGGTTTGATTCCAGGGCAGGAGAGTCTGAAGGTTCACGCCTGCGTTGGTTTGCCGTTGTTTGCCGGGCAAAACCTGATCGGTGCCTTGACGCTCGACGGGATGCAGCCCGATCAGTTCGATGTTTTCAGCGACGAAGAGCTACGGCTGATTGCCGCACTGGCGGCGGGAGCGTTAAGCAATGCATTGCTGATTGAACAACTGGAAAGCCAGAATATGCTGCCAGGCGATGCCGCGCCGTTTGAAGCGGTGAAACAGACGCAGATGATTGGTCTGTCGCCAGGCATGACGCAATTGAAAAAAGAGATTGAGATTGTGGCGGCATCCGATCTCAACGTTTTAATTAGCGGTGAGACGGGAACCGGTAAGGAGCTGGTGGCGAAAGCGATTCATGAAGCCTCGCCACGGGCGGTGAATCCGCTGGTCTATCTCAACTGTGCCGCACTGCCGGAAAGTGTGGCGGAAAGTGAGTTGTTCGGGCATGTGAAAGGGGCGTTTACTGGTGCTATCAGTAACCGCAGCGGGAAGTTTGAAATGGCGGATAACGGTACGCTGTTTCTCGATGAGATCGGCGAGTTGTCGTTGGCATTGCAGGCCAAGCTGCTGAGGGTGTTGCAGTATGGCGATATTCAACGCGTTGGCGATGACCGCAGTTTGCGGGTCGATGTGCGCGTGCTGGCGGCGACTAACCGTGACTTACGCGAAGAGGTACTGGCAGGGCGATTTCGCGCTGACTTGTTCCACCGCCTGAGCGTGTTTCCACTTTCAGTGCCGCCGCTGCGTGAGCGGGGCGATGATGTCATTCTGCTGGCGGGGTATTTCTGCGAGCAGTGTCGTTTGCGGCTGGGGCTCTCCCGAGTGGTATTAAGTGCCGGAGCGCGAAATTTACTGCAACACTACAATTTTCCGGGGAACGTTCGTGAACTGGAACATGCTATTCATCGGGCGGTAGTGCTGGCGAGAGCCACCCGCAGCGGCGATGAAGGGATTCTTGAGGCGCAACATTTTGCTTTTCCTGAGG
>OKGF01000326.1_pt1 | contig 14042 bp, 8 predicted proteins | sample 1614741 | NCBI WGS metagenome assembly OKGF01 (sample SAMN04436966, study PRJEB24849) | human gut metagenome | biome: human gut; feature: NICU; material: stool | host: Homo sapiens | place: USA: Saint Louis, MO | collected 2010-03-25 | reverse complement strand
ACCGAGATCTACACTCTTTCCCTACACGACGCTCTTCCGATCTTGTAGCGTGATTGAGAAATCGCTATATTGGTCCGGAACACCTTCTGCTCGGCATGCTGCGTGATGGCGGAGGAAAAGCTATTGAAATATTGTTGAAACTTGATATAGATTTAAAACGAGTAAAAAGTCGTCTGGAGGGTTTCCTAAAGGATGCCGAGGACGATACTCTCTTGCCGGACGCTGAAGTGCCCTTGTCCCCGATGACGGCTAAGATATTGAAGATGTGTATGCTTGAAGCGCGTTTGCTGAAAAGTGCAACTGCCGATACGGAACATGTATTGCTGGCTATCTTGAAAGATGGCGACAATCTTGCTGCAACTGTTTTGGAAGAACACCGGGTGGATTATCAGGCTGTATTTGAACAGCTTTCGATGAAATCGACCAATCCGAATGCGGGAATGGGATTCACCGAGGATGATGAAGAGGATGAAGAAGATATGAATATGTCCCGCTCCTCCCGTACTGGGGGAGCTGGTTCGGCTTCGGCTGCACAGGCTGCATCCAGAAAGCCGTCCAATGATACTCCTGTGCTGGACAATTTCGGCGTAGACATGACGCGGGCTGCCGAAGAAGGCAAGCTGGACCCGGTTGTGGGTCGCGAACGCGAGATTGAACGTCTGGCGCAAATCTTGAGCCGCCGTAAGAAGAACAATCCGGTGCTTATCGGTGAACCTGGAGTCGGAAAATCTGCCATCGTAGAGGGTTTGGCATTGCGTATTGTGCAAAAGAAAGTTTCGCGCATTTTGTTTGAAAAGCGCGTGGTGATGCTTGATATGGCCTCTGTGGTGGCGGGAACAAAATACCGTGGTCAGTTTGAGGAACGTATCCGCTCTATCATCAACGAGTTGCAGAAAAATCCGAATGTCATCCTTTTCATCGATGAAATCCATACGATTGTAGGTGCCGGTGCTGCTGCCGGTTCCATGGATGCTGCCAATATGCTGAAACCAGCTTTAGCGCGTGGTGAAATCCAGTGTATTGGAGCTACCACTCTCGATGAATACAGAAAGAATATCGAGAAAGACGGTGCTTTGGAACGTCGTTTCCAAAAGGTGATTGTAGAGCCTACCACAGCTGAAGAAACGCTTCAGATATTGAAGAATATCAAGGAGAAGTATGAAGACCATCATAACGTGAGCTACACGGATGAAGCCCTGGAAGCATGTGTCAAGTTGTCAGCACGCTATATAACCGACCGCAACTTCCCGGATAAAGCTATTGATGCTTTGGACGAGGCGGGTTCGCGTGTGCATTTGACGAATATTAATGTTCCGAAAGAAATTGAGGAACAGGAAAAGCTGATTGAAGAGGCACGTAGCCTGAAGGCTGAAGCTGTAAAGTCACAGAATTTTGAGCTGGCTGCCAGCTACCGCGACCGTGAGAAGGAACTTTCTGTCCGCTTGGAGGAGATGAAGGTTGAGTGGGAAGCCCGTTTGAAGGATGACCGCCAAACGGTAGGTGAAGAGGAAATAGCCAATGTTATTTCAATGATGTCCGGTGTACCCGTACAGCGCATGGCGCAGGCAGAAGGACTTAAACTGGCCGGAATGAAGGAAGAACTACAGGCGAAGGTGATAGCTCAAGATGCTGCGATAGAGAAACTTACCAAAGCAATCTTGCGTAGCCGTGTAGGGTTGAAAGACCCGAACCATCCCATCGGAACCTTTATGTTCCTTGGCCCTACTGGTGTGGGTAAGACGCATTTGGCAAAGCAATTGGCAAAATATATGTTTGGCTCTGCCGATGCCTTGATACGTATCGATATGAGCGAGTATATGGAGAAATACACCGTATCTCGTATGATTGGTGCCGCTCCGGGATATGTGGGCTATGAGGAAGGCGGCCAGTTGACTGAAAAGGTGCGTCGCAAGCCGTATTCCATTGTCTTGCTGGATGAGATTGAGAAAGCCCATCCGGACGTGTTCAACATCTTGCTCCAGGTACTGGATGAAGGCCGTTTGACTGACAATTATGGCAGAACCATCGATTTCAAGAATACGGTTATCATTATGACCTCCAATATCGGTACGCGGCAGTTGAAGGAGTTTGGCCGTGGCGTAGGTTTTGCGGCGCAAAACCGCACGGATGACAATGAACATTCGCGCAGCGTGATACAAAAGGCTCTGAACAAGACCTTTGCTCCTGAATTTTTGAATCGTTTGGATGAAATCATTACTTTCGACCAGCTCTCCTTGGAGGCCATCACAAAGATTGTGGACATTGAGCTGAAAGGCTTGTACGAACGGGTTGAAGCAATTGGTTACAAGCTGGTTGTGGAGGATGATGCAAAGACATTCCTTGCTTCGAAAGGGTACGATGTACAGTTTGGTGCGCGTCCATTGAAGCGTGCTATTCAGAACCACTTGGAGGATGGACTTTCCGAGCTGATAGTGGCGGCGGAGTTACAGCCGGGTGATACGGTAAACGTATCAGTAGACAAAGAAAAAGACGAGCTGAGCATCAAGAAGGCATAAGCTGTTCTTTATAAAAACCGTCAAAATGTCAGTCCTTATGGGCTGGCATTTTTTTTGTGCTATATCTGCCGGAATAATTAAAAATATAAATCTAAAAAATATAAATGTAGTATGCAAAAAGGTAATATTGGGGTAACTACTGAGAATATCTTCCCCGTCATTAAAAAGTTCTTGTATAGTGATCATGAAATTTTTCTCCGTGAGTTGGTTTCTAATGCGGTTGATGCTACACAGAAGCTGAAAACACTCTCCTCTATCGGTGAGTTCAAGGGTGAAGTTGGCGATTTAACCGTACATGTTTCGCTGGGAAAAGATACCATTACAGTGTCCGACCATGGTATCGGGCTTACGGCTGAAGAAATAGACAAGTATATTAACCAGATAGCTTTCTCTGGCGCCAATGACTTCCTTGAGAAATATAAAAACGATGCTAATGCCATCATCGGTCATTTTGGATTGGGGTTCTATTCGGCTTTTATGGTTGCCAAGAAAGTCGAAATCATCACTAAATCCTATCGGGAAGGTGCCCAGGCTGTAAAGTGGACCTGCGATGGCAGTCCGGAGTTTACGATTGAAGACACTGATAAGGCAGAACGTGGTACGGATATCGTTCTTTACATAGACGATGACTGCAAGGAGTTCCTTGAAGAAGCGCGCATTTCTTCTTTGTTGAAGAAGTATTGCAGCTTCCTCCCTATTCCGGTTGCATTCGGCAAGAAGAAAGAATGGAAAGACGGCAAGCAGGTTGAAACTGCCGAGGATAATATCATCAATGACTCCAACCCGTTGTGGACGCTGAAACCCAGCGAATTGAAAGATGAAGATTACAAGAAGTTCTACCGTGACCTTTATCCTATGTCCGACGAACCTTTATTCTGGATTCATCTGAATGTGGATTATCCGTTCCACCTTACCGGTATTCTGTACTTCCCCAAAGTGAAAAGCAACATCGAGTTGAACAAGAATAAGATTCAGCTTTATTGCAACCAGGTATATGTGACGGATTCGGTAGAAGGTATTGTTCCCGACTTCTTGACCCTGCTGCATGGTGTGCTCGATTCACCGGACATTCCATTGAACGTTTCCCGTTCTTATTTGCAGAGCGATGCCAACGTGAAGAAAATTTCTACATATATCACGAAAAAAGTGTCAGACCGTTTGCAGTCTATCTTCAAGAATGACCGTAAACAATTTGAGGAAAAGTGGAATGACTTGAAAATCTTCATCAACTACGGAATGCTTACGCAGGAAGATTTCTATGATAGAGCCAAGGATTTTGCCCTTTTCACCGATACAGACAGCAAATATTATACTTTCGAAGAGTATAAGACGTTGATTAAAGATAACCAGACGGATAAGGATGGAAATCTGATTTATCTGTATGCTAACAATAAAGATGAACAATACAGCTACATAGAGGCCGCTACGAATAAAGGATACAATGTGCTGTTGATGGATGGGCAGCTGGACATTGCGGTGGTGAGCATGTTGGAACAGAAGTTCGAAAAGGTTCGCTTCACTCGTGTAGACAGCGATATTATTGATAATCTGATTGTCAAGGAAGACAAGAAGAACGAAGCGTTGGAAGCCGGCAAGCAGGAAGTTCTTTCTTCCATCTTCAAGAGCCAGTTGCCCAAGATGGATAAGACGGAGTTCAACATCACGGCGCAGGCTTTGGGCGAAAATGCCACTCCTATCATGATAACTCAGAGCGAGTACATGCGCCGTATGAAGGAAATGGCGAATATCCAGGCTGGAATGAGCTTCTATGGCGAAATGCCGGATATGTTTAACCTGGTATTGAATTCAGACCATAAGCTGGTAAAAGAAGTTCTGGCAGATGAAGATAAGGAATGTGCTGCTGCCGTTGCTCCGGTTCAGGCAGAGATGGATGAAGTGAACAAGCAGCGTACTGACCTGAAAAAGAAGCAGGAAGGCAAGAAAGATGAGGATATACCGACTGCCGAAAAGGATAAAGTGAATGAGCTGGATAAGAAGTGGGACGAACTGAAAACACAGAAAGAAGGCATCTTCGCCGATTATGCTGCCAAGAATAAGGTTGTCCGTCAACTGATAGATTTGGCACTGCTGCAGAATGGTATGTTGAAAGGTGAAGCTTTGAACAACTTTGTCAAGAGAAGCATTGACCTGATAAAATAAGTCCCTTTAAATTTGCATTTAATATATGCAAGGGTATTGTGATTCTTCGGAGTCGCAATACCCTTTTTTTATTCATTTTCACCAATTAGGGTGTGATTTTCTTCGTTGAATACGGCATTTTTAGAAACTATTGTTTATATTTGGGGCAATGAACATTTATCTTACTCGGAATAGCATAGTTATGAAAAGAGTTTTATTGTTTTTTTCGTTTCTTCTATGTGGCTTTATTTTACAAGCTCAGAAAGTGGGGCTTGTACTGAGTGGCGGTGGAGCAAAAGGCATGACTCATATAGGCATTATCCGGGCTTTGGAAGAGAATAATATCCCCATTGATTATATAACCGGAACCTCTATGGGAGCTATCATCGGTTCTCTGTATGCTATGGGGTATTCCCCGGACGATATGGAGGCGCTGTTGCGCTCTCCCGACTTTAAGCGTTGGTATTCGGGCAAAGTGGAGCCTAAATACGAGTATTATTTTAAGAAGAATCGTCCTTCACCGGAATTTTTTAATATCCGTTTTGCTTTTAGGGACTCGCTGCATATGAAGCCCCAGATACTTCCCACAAGCATGGTCAACCCCATACAGATGAACCTGGTATTTGTGGAATTGTTTGCACGTGCTACGGCTGCATGTGGCGGTAATTTCAACAAACTGTTTGTTCCTTTTCGCTGTATAGCATCCGATGTGTACAATAAAAAGCCATTGGTATTGAGTAAAGGGGATTTGGGAGATGCGGTACGTGCTTCCATGAGCTTTCCATTTGTCTTCAAACCGATAGAAATAGACAGTACGCTTGCTTATGATGGCGGCATTTACAATAATTTCCCTACGGATGTGATGCGGGAGGATTTTCATCCGGATGTCATTATTGGCAGTGTGGTAGCGGCCAATCCCGGTAAGCCGAAGGAGAATGACCTGATGAGCCAATTGGAGAATATGATTATGCAGAAGACCGATTACTCCATTCCGGACTCGTTGGGCATAGTCATGACCTTCAAATATGATGATGTCAACTTGCTGGATTTTGACCGTCTGCAGGAATTGCACGATATAGGCTACAATCGTACCCTTAATATGATGGATTCCATCAAAAGCCGTGTTCATCGTAGGGTGAATGCTGATAATGTGCGTTTGAGGCGTCTTGTCTTCCGGAGTAACCTGCCTCAATTCCGTTTTCGGGATATCATTATTGAAGGGGCGAATGCCCAACAGCAAGCCTACATCAAAAAAGAGTTCCATGATGAAGAGCATGAAGTCTTTACTTATGAAGACTTGAAGCGCGGGTATTTTCGTTTGCTGGCAGATAATATGATTTCGGAAATAGTTCCTCATGCTGTGTATGATTCGGAATCCGATTTGTATGAGCTGCATTTGAAGGTGAAGATGGAGGATAATTTTTCCGTGCGTCTGGGGGGCAGTGTCTCTACCACGAGCTCAAATCAAATCTATTTGGGAATAGGATATCAGAACTTGAATTATTATTCCAAGGAAATCACTTTTGACGGTCAGTTGGGTAAGATTTATAATAATGCCCAGTTGATGGGTAAGATTGATTTGCCTACCCACATATCTACGTCCTTTCGTTTTATTGCTTCAATCAGTACCTTCGATTACTACAAGAAGGACAAGCTGTTTTCCAGGAATGACAAACCTTCATTCAATTCAAAGGACGAACGTTTTGTGAAGTTGATGGTTGCCTTGCCGTTTTTGGCCAATAAGCGTGCGGAGTTCAGTCTGGGATATGGCCAACTGGAAGATAACTACTTTCAATCCAGCGTAATAGATTTCGATAAGGACCGTTCGGACAGAAGTACCTACAAACTTTTGGGAGGTTCCATCGGTTTCTATGGGAGTACCCTGAATACGCGGCAATACGCGACAAAAGGCTATCTGGAGAAACTGATAGCCCAGGTATTTACCGGGAGGGAAAGATTTGAACCGGGGAATCCGCAAGAAGGGTACAGTCCTTCTCCGCAAGAGCGGCAATCATGGTTACAAATCTCTTATATGAAAGAGGCATATCACACTATGGGGCCGAAATTCACCCTGGGATGGATGGCAGAAGCACTGTATTCATCGAAGAATTTCTCTGAGAATTATACGGCAACCATGATGCAGGCAGGAGAATTTGCACCGACTCCGCATAGTAAACTGATGTACAATGAAGCTTTTCGTGCCAACCAGTATGTGGCTGCCGGTATCAAACCCATATATGTTTTGAACGACATGTTCCAGTTCCGGACAGAATTTTATGGCTTTACACCGATTTTTCCGATAAAAAAGAATGCATTGAATAAAGCATATTATGGAAAAGCATTCTCCCGCTTTGAGTATATGGGAGAAGTTTCTGTTATTTGTCATTTGCCCTTCGGAGCCATCTCTGCTTATGTAAATCATTATAGCTCACCGAGAAGGGAGTGGAATGTGGGGATGACCATCGGCTGGCAGTTGTTTAATTATCGCTTTGTCGAATAAATTTCTTCAAAAAAAGTTTGTATATCGTTTGCTAATTCGGAAAAAGTACGTATCTTTGCACCCGTTAAACAAAGAGGCCGCGTAGCTCAACTGAATAGAGTAGCTGACTACGGATCAGCCGGTTACAGGTTTGAATCCTGTCGCGATCACAAAGAACCTCCGCAAGTTTTCTTGCGGAGGTTCTTTGTTTTTACAGCAATGGCATATAGTTGATGTTCTCCCCTTGTATGGCACTGGCGCGTGTTCTCCATAATGAAACAAACTGTTTCCCTTAACTAAACACTTTGTTTCATTATGGAGAACACTTTGTTTCCCTTGACAGAACACTTTGTTCCATCATATAAAAACAAAGTGTTTTTCTCTGCTGAAACAAAGTGTTCAGTGTTGTGAACTAATAGATTAGCTGAAATAATAGTCTTGTCTTGATTGAGCTAGAGACGTCTTTTTCTCGATTTAACCAGATGTCTTTTTGCTTTATAACGTAATCAGTAGACTGTTTTGGGATTATTGTACTGATAAATATAGTCACATAGGAAAAAAAGAAGGAGTTAATTCCGTGTTTCCACAAAATTAACTCCTTGCATATCTGATATTAATATGTTGTATACTGGAAATTAATATCCTATAGGGGCGGTATAAGGCCTTAGCATTTGATGTTCAATTCATCCAGAATCTTGCGCATGGCTTCGAAAGTAGTGATTCTGGTCGGCACCAATGGCAGGCGGAGCTTGTTCTCAATCATTCCCATTACATTCAGCATGGCTTTTACTCCGGCAGGGTTGCCGTCTACAAACAGAAGCTTGAATAATTCGGCAAATTTGTGGTGAATGGTCAATGCATTGGCATAGTCCCCTTGCAGTGCCAGACGTACCATACGGCTGAACTCACGTGGGAACGCGTTTCCGATGACCGAGATAATGCCGACGGCCCCCAGGGTAATCAGAGGGAAGGTGATGCCGTCATCGCCCGAAATAACGTCGAAATTGGCCGGTTTGTTTTTGATGATGTCGTCCATCTGCGTGATGTCGCCCGAAGCTTCTTTGACGGCTATCACATTCTTGAAATCACGTGCAATGCGCAGGGTTGTTTCTGCCTTCATGTTCACGCCGGTACGACCGGGGACATTATAAAGCACAATCGGCAAATCCGTTGCTTCAGAAATGGCCTTATAATGCTGATATATACCTTCTTGCGATGGCTTGTTGTAATATGGAACGACGGATAGAATGGCATCTACTCCGGTGAAATCGTCATTTTTCAGTGTTTCCACTATGGCCCGGGTGTTGTTTCCACCTACGCCCAGCAGGATAGGAATTCTTCCGTTCACTCGCTCGATGACCATTTTCTTGATTTTCTTTTTCTCTTCTTCAGTCAGAGTCGGAGTTTCTGCCGTGGTGCCGAGCACACATAAAAAGTCGGTATTGTTTTGAAGTTGATAGTCTACCAAACGCATCAACGCATCGTAATCAACGCTTTCATCCTCTTTAAATGGAGTAATCAGCGCTACCCCCATTCCTTTCAATCTTGTCTGTATCATGAGTATTATAAAGTAATCTCTAATTAAATGACTCGCAAAAGTACGAATTTTTTCGATTTACCCTACAAATATAAGCCATAAAAAAGCTTTTTGTGGAAATTTGTTAGGATAGCAATGCCAAAAACTCATCTTCGCTCATAATCTTTACTCCCAGTTTCTGCGCTTTCTCCAGTTTGGCAGGTCCCATATTTTCTCCGGCCAGGATAAAGCTGGTTTTGGAGGAGATACTGCCGACGTTTTTCCCACCGTTCTTTTCAATCATCTCTTTGTATTCGTCCCGTGAGTGGTGGGTGAATACGCCGCTGATGACAATGGACTGGCCCGCCAGTTTGTCGGTGTATCCGCTGAGGTCTTCTTCTGTCCGGTGGAGTTGCAGACCGTTCGATTTCAGCCGTTCCACCAGCTCTCTGTTGACAGGATTGGAGAAGTAGGTTATAATGCTCTGCGCTATTTTTTCACCGATTTCATCGATGTTTTTCAGCTTTTCGAGGTCTGCGTTTTCCAGTTCTTCGATGTCCGTAAAGGACTTGGCTATCTTCTTGGCAACCGTTTCTCCCACGAAGCGTATGCCCAGTGCAAAGAGTACTCTTTCGAATGGCACTTCTTTACTTGCCGCAATACCGTTGACTATGTTTTCTGCCGATTTTTCGCCCATCCGTTCCAGGTTCTTGATGTCATCGGTTTTGAGCTGGTATAAATCTGCAGTATCCTTTATCAGCCCCAATCGGTAGAACATATCTACTGTTTCAGGTCCCAGTCCGTCTATATTCATGGCTTTGCGGCTGATGAAATGCTCTATTTTCCCTTTAATCTGCGGAGGACAAGCGGTTTCATTGGGGCAATAGTGGGCTGCTTCTCCTTCAAAACGTATCAGTTTGCTGCCGCATTCGGGACAATGGGTGATAAACTTCACTTTTTCACCGATAAGCATACTGCGGGCATCCTTATCGACACCGGTTATTTTGGGGATGATTTCACCGCCTTTTTCCACATACACCATGTCGCCTATATGCAGGTCCAGCCCCTCGATAATATCTGCATTGTGCAGGGAGGCACGTTTCACAATGGTGCCGGACAGTTGTACGGGGTCCAGATTGGCAACCGGAGTGACTGCGCCGGTACGTCCTACTTGGTAGGTAATCCTATTCAAGCGTGTCAGTGCACGTTCTGCCTGGAATTTGTATGCGATGGCCCACCGGGGGGACTTGGCTGTGAATCCCAAATTCTTTTGTTGTCTCAAGCTGTTGACTTTTAGTACAATACCATCAGTAGCTACCGGAAGGTTCTTACGCTCCGTGTCCCAATAATTGATGTATTCGAAGACTTCCTCCAGGCTGTGGGCTTTTCTGGTGTGCTCTGATGTTTTAAATCCCCAGCTGGCGGCGGCTTGCAGATTCTCGTAATGGCCGTCGCAGGGCAATTCCTCTCCCAATAGATAGTAGAGATAAGCATCCAGCTTTCTGGATGCTACGATGGCGGAATTCTGCAACTTCAAGGTACCGGAAGCAGCGTTGCGCGGATTGGCGAAAAGCGGTTCCTCACGTGCTTCCTTTTCCCGGTTCAGTTCTTCGAAAACCACCCAGGGCATCAGGATTTCCCCTCTGATTTCGAATGATTTAGGATAATCCCCATGGAGGACCAGTGGAATCGTTCGGATTGTCTTTACATTGTCCGTCACGTCATCGCCCTTTTCGCCGTCGCCACGGGTGACGGCACGCACCAGTTTGCCATCCTCGTAAGTCAGCGAGATGGAAGTACCGTCATACTTCAGCTCGCAGCAGATTTCAAAATCCTCATTCAACGCTTTCTTTACCCGTTCGTAAAAGTCGGTCACTTCGTTTTCGGAATAGGTGTTTCCCAATGAAAGCATGGGATATTTGTGTGCCACTTGTGTGAAGTTCTTATTCAAATCACTCCCTACACGCATCGTGGGCGAATTATCATCTTGGTATTCAGGATGTTCTTTCTCTAAGTCTTGTAGCTCGCGCATCAGGTCGTCAAACTCCTTGTCGGATATTTCAGGAGCATTCAGCACATAATAATTGTAGTTGTGCTGGTGTAATTCCGCACGGAGCTGGTCTATTTTTTCTTTTACAGTCATAGGGTTTTCGGATTGTTTGAACGCAAAAATACGGGTTTCTCCCCGAATATTTGTACTTTTGCAGCTTGAAATAGCTAAAATAAAGTTATATGCGCATTGACATTATCACAGTTTTGCCGGAGATGATTGAGGGATTCTTTAACTGCTCCATTATGAAACGTGCTCAAAATAAAGGGCTTGCAGAGATACATATCCATAATCTTCGTGATTATACGGAAGATAAGTACCGTCGTGTAGACGATTATCCGTTTGGCGGCTTTGCCGGAATGGTCATGAAGATAGAGCCGATAGAGCGGTGCATCAACGCTTTGAAAGCTGAGCGGGATTACGACGAGGTTATCTTTACCACCCCCGACGGTGAGCAGTTCAATCAGCCGATGGCAAATACTCTTTCCCTTGCCCGGAATCTCATCATTCTCTGTGGGCATTTCAAAGGGATAGATTACCGGATTCGCGAGCATCTCATCACCAAGGAAATCAGCATCGGCGACTATGTGCTGACTGGTGGAGAACTGGCGGCGGCCGTCATGGCAGATGCCATCGTCCGTATTATTCCGGGAGTGATTTCCGATGAGCAGTCTGCACTTTCAGATTCCTTTCAGGACAATTTGCTGGCCGCACCGGTCTATACACGTCCCGCTGATTACAATGGATGGAAGGTTCCGGATATTTTACTTTCCGGACATGAGGCCAAGATTAAGGAATGGGAGCTGCAACAGTCGTTGGAAAGGACCCGTAGATTGCGTCCGGATTTGTTGGGAGAGTAAGTTTACTGATGTAAATAAAAAGAAAAAGGACATTCATTGATGAATGTCCTTTTTTATGAATATATATTGCGAATGGCAATCTCTTGTTATTCTTTATACCTCGAGTGCACCGATAATATCCTTTATAGACTGATAACCGTGTCTGTCGAGATAGTCATTTATTCCTTCTACCACTTTCACTGTAACCGCCGGATCAATGAAGTTTGCCGTACCAATCTGGATGGCAGAGGCACCTGCAAGCATGAATTCCACAGCATCTTTCCAGTTCATGATACCTCCCAAGCCTATGACGGGGATTTTTACCGCTTTGACTACTTGCCATACCATACGTAAGGCAATGGGTTTCACGGCCGCACCGGACATGCCACCGGTTACAGTGGAGAGTATCGAACGCCTGCGTTCCGCGTCTATAGCCATTCCCAGCAGGGTATTGATGAGGGAAACACTGTCTGCACCGCCATTTTCGGCTGCGCGGGCTATTTCAGTGATGTCGGTAACGTTCGGGGAGAGCTTTACGATAAGTGTCTTTTTGTAAACTGAGCGCACGGCTTTCACCACTTCTTCGGCGCCCTTGGCGGTAACACCGAATGCCATTCCTCCTTGCTTCACGTTGGGGCAAGAGATGTTCAACTCTATGGCAGGAATTTTGTCAAGTTCATTAATGATTGCGGCTGTTTCGGCATAGTCTTCGATGGCAGAACCCGAAACATTCACAATCATGTTGGTCTGAATGTCCTTGATGCGGGGATAGATGTGTTCAACAAAGTAATGAACACCCTTATTTTGCAGTCCCACAGCGTTTAACATACCCGAAGGAGTCTCTGCCATGCGCGGATATGGATTGCCTTCACGTTTGTGAAGAGTGGTTCCCTTTACAATAATACCGCCTATTCGCGATAGTTCGATGAAATCGGCGAATTCTTCACCATATCCGAATGTTCCGGATGCAGTCATCACCGGATTATTCATTTGTAATTCACCAATATTTACACTTAAATCTGCCATAATAGTTTGTTTATATTAAAAACCGGACCTTCTTTACATACGCACAAATGACCTTCCGTGGTATTTTCTACACAGCATAGACAAGCGCCTATGCCACACGCCATCATATTTTCCAAAGATACTTCGCAACTGATGCCTTTACTTTTGGCATACTTTGCTACTGCCATCATCATCGGTTTGGGGCCGCAAGTATATATCTGCTCAAAGCACACCTTATTTAATATGGAGTGTTGTGTTACGTATCCCTTCTCTCCGTGGCTGCCATCTTCGGTGGTGGTATACACCTCGCCATAGGCGGCAAATTGTTCCAATTGAAGCAAATCTTTGTCACTTCTGGCACCCAGCAGGAATGTTGGCTTGCAACCTTTCTTGGCGAGCTGTTCGCCTAAATATAACATAGGAGCTGTACCTACACCTCCGCCTACCAATAAGAGCTTGTCTGAGGGCTTTTCAGGCATTGTGAAGCAGTTTCCCAACGGAAGCACTACATTGATTATATCGCCTGCTTTTGCTTCTCCTAATCGCTTGGTTCCGTCGCCTACAAGTTGGATTAAGAACCAGACCTCGTTCCGTTGTCTATCTACATAATTGATGGAGATGGGGCGGCGCAAAAAAGTGGTAGGCGAGCCGTCCACGCGAATCTCTGCAAATTGTCCCGGAAGCATTTCCGGAAGTGGGGATGGAGAAGTCAGCTTCAACAACACGTAGTTGGCATGCAAGCGGAGGTTCTCTGTCACTGTCAGATCTAAAATATACTTTTTCATATCTATAAAGAGGGATGTTTTTCTTTCGGGTGCAAAGATAGTGTAAACCGAGTGCAGAATAAAATGAACCCGTTTCTTTTTTATGCCGGGGCGTTAGTCTATTTCCATTCTCATTCCTTAATTTTCCGGTTTGAAAGTCTCGTAGGTATTGTCATCAAAGAAAATTCTTATTTCTGTGATTTTTCTGGGAGGTCTTTCTTTGTAGATAATCTCTTGTTTTACAATCTCTTTAGGCGATTTTAGGGCTGTCTCTAATGCAATTTCCTTGCGATTTTTAGATTCTTCCGGCCCGTTGGACAGATTTTCCGGATTCTCGGCGAATAAAGGATAGTCGAATCCATCGTTTTCGGGTGAATCCGGATTATTGCTCATATTACCTTTTCCGGTAAGCAGCCACTCCAAGTTTATGTCGTTGTATCGTTGATGCAATCGGAGAATGACTTCCGTACTTGGATATTTGTTACGCGGACCCAAGATGTGAGAAATGGTGGCTTGGGCCACGCCGATACTCTCGGCAAAAGCTCCTGCTGTCAGTTTCTCCCGGTCCATAACCATTTTGAACCTGTCTTTTATACTCATGGTTTATGTGTTATTACAATTGTACATGCTATTTATTGGATTACAAAAGTAAAAAAACAACATCACAAAAGCAAATTAACTGGTGAGCAATCCGCGCGTATTGCTGCTCGACGAACCGACTAACCACCTGGATA
>OKGF01000313.1_pt1 | contig 14720 bp, 6 predicted proteins | sample 1614741 | NCBI WGS metagenome assembly OKGF01 (sample SAMN04436966, study PRJEB24849) | human gut metagenome | biome: human gut; feature: NICU; material: stool | host: Homo sapiens | place: USA: Saint Louis, MO | collected 2010-03-25 | reverse complement strand
AAATTTAGGTATTGCAGGGTTGGTTCCAAAATTTATATATGATTACTTTCCAGCAAAATTGAGAGGATTAGGGACCGGTCTTATTTATAACTTAGGGGCAACTGGAGGAATGGCCGCACCTGTATTAGCTACATACATTTCTGGATATTATGGCTTAGGTGTTTCATTATTCATTGTTACGGTTGCATTCTCTGCCTTATTAATTTTGTTAGTTGGTTTTGATATTCCAGGTAAAATTTATAAACTATCCGTGGCTAAATAATTGGAGGCTTTATGATTAATTATGGCGTTGTTGGTGTTGGATACTTTGGCGCTGAATTAGCTCGTTTTATGAATATGCATGATAATGCAAAAATTACATGTGTATACGATCCTGAAAATGGAGAAACTATTGCCCGTGAATTGCAATGTATCAATATGTCAAGCTTGGATGCTTTAGTTTCAAGTAAATTAGTCGATTGTGTGATCGTAGCCACCCCAAATTATCTGCATAAAGATCCAGTAATTAAAGCAGCAAAGAATAAGAAGCATGTTTTTTGTGAAAAACCAATTGCATTAAGTTATGAAGATTGTGTGGATATGGTCAAAGCGTGTAAAGAAGCTGGTGTGACCTTTATGGCTGGGCATATTATGAATTTTTTCAATGGAGTTCAATATGCACGGAAGTTAATTAAAGAAGGTGTTATCGGCGAAATATTATCATGTCATACCAAGAGAAATGGCTGGGAAAACAAACAGGAGAGACTTTCCTGGAAAAAGATGAAAGAACAATCTGGTGGACATCTATATCATCATATACATGAGTTAGATTGTGTTCAGCATTTACTTGGAGAAATACCAGAGACGGTTACTATGATTGGTGGAAATTTAGCTCATTCTGGTCTAGGGTTTGGCAATGAAGATGATATGTTATTTATGACCTTGGAATTCCCGTCAGGAAAACTAGCAACCTTAGAGTGGGGGAGTGCATTTAACTGGCCAGAACATTATGTCATCATCAATGGAACTAAAGGCTCTATTAAAATTGATATGCAAGAAACAGCAGGGTCACTTAGGATTGGCGGTCAGACAAAGCATTTTTTGGTCCATGAAACACAAGAAGAAGATGATGATCGTCGGAAAGGCAATATGACCTCAGAAATGGATGGCGCTATAGCATATGGTCATCCTGGAAAAAAAACACCATTATGGCTTGCCAGTTTAATAAGAAAGGAGACGTTATTCCTCCATAATATCCTCAGTGGTGCAAAACCTGAAGAAGATTATATTGACCTTCTCAATGGTGAGGCGGCCATGTCGGCGATTGCTACTGCTGATGCTGCCACTCTTTCAAGATCGCAGGACAGGAAAGTGAAAATCAGTGAGATCATTAAACATACATCAGTAATGTAAAAACTATACGCCTCTTGATTTAATTCAGGAGGCCTTTTATGTATGATCAAGAATTTTATCTTCGATAATCTCATAATTTTAGCAGCGCCATTTATGATAAAAAATCCCTTAAAACCAATCTAATCTTTTTCTTCCTCTGTGTATTTGTTCCCCGTATGGCGTCATAATTTATGCATACGTGATGCGGGATAGTTACAATATGCAGCGATAGCGCTAAGTTTTAGTTAAAATCCCCCATTAGCGGGATATGGGGATCTCTGGGAGGTTCAGGTTTTAGCATCGCGACTTTAATACGACAGACGCTGGTGACGATGATGACAAGCAGTGACTCTTCCGAATAAGGTTCCCACTGACTAATTGGAGCGCGCTTCGCAATAACATCTCCCTTCGCCCAGTATTGGGAAAAGTAGATACGTTCAAACAGTGTACGCTGTTTCGTCTCACAGTTCACGAGATTGATGATCGATGAACAGGCAATATAAACCTTGCAGTGGCGATCGAGCATTACAATGAAAACCATCCGCATAGTGCGTTGGGTTATCGCTCTCCGCGAGAATATCGACGTCAGCGGGTAATGTTAACTTAAGATACAGCCCCTGTCTGGAAATAAGGGGGTAAGAACACCCGCATCGGTAACTATTATGACTCTGGCCACAGGGTTTACAGCCTCGGCAAGGGCATCTGGGAAGTTTTTTTGTATCTGCGAGTTCTGCTGTTTTTCTGACGGGACTACCCAGCTTAACAGGGGAAGCGAGCATCCATCGCAGAGCAGGCTGGCGCGGAGCACATGATGCTCCTGAGATGAATATCCACTCCAGTCAACGGCGATGACACAAAGAGATAGCTGGCTAGTCAGCATGGCAATAATATTATTGAAAATCAGTGGGATATCGCGGTGAAGAGATTCATTACCGAGCAGTCGGTCAACGCGTTTGATTTTATTTTTGACCCGAGCCAAGCCGGGTAAATAACGCCCGATGCTGGTCAACGTCAGTGATGCGCCATTGATGAGAGCGATGGTGGCATCCAGCAAAGCATTTTGTCGGTATTTGTGAAACGGTGCTAACGCATCGTGGAAAAAATTCTGACATACTTGTCGAGCAGGCATAGAAGCGATCTCATTGAATTGGTTGCACAAATCAGTAGATCACAAAACTCTATGCCTGTCTTTTTTACCCGCCCATTACTAGGGATTCCTCAGCGCTAACTGAGGGCGGGATTTCTACTTCTATTATTCAGGCCATGCCAATCCATCACTGAATTTTTTATGCCAATATTTTCTTGAGTAAAAATCATCCCTGTCCAGATGATATATTAAATCTTGTATCCTTTTGCCTGGCTTATATTCATATTTGTATAACATAGTAGCAAGTTCAGATTGCATACGAAAGAGGTCATCAAATAGAGGCTGCGCATTATCAAAATTGGTGCTTCCGATCTGATGAACTAACGATTCAATACACTCCTCATACAACCGAAGGTTACGTTTTATTGATAAAACAACATCTCGATACATCTCAAGATCTCGTTGAAATTCAGGCCAAATATCCATTTACTTCCTCTTTTTATTTAACCTTGACTGGTTGAATATGACCAACTTGTCCCGTTTTCGGGTTATAGATCATTTCAAGACCTGCACCTTCATATCTTAAGTAGCCAAGTGCGCCTCTAGGATCCGGCTCAATTTTTGGATTGCTATTCAAAACTTCTCTTGCTTGCACGAATGGCGCAGGTCTGCCTTGCTCCCATAATTTCTCATAATAACTTTTGCTGAATTTCATTCCATCTACAGTATAAAAATCACCATCAAAGGATATCTTTTTCCCAATACCAAGGTAGCTTAATTTATTTGATGCAGCTTGCCCTATAAGAGGCGTTACCGAAGCCGCAATGATCTCCAAGCCCTGCGTTGTTTCGGTGTAGCTTTCTGCGGTCTGACGATCCACCCCTTTGGTGACCATGAAATAGTTAATCATGGCGTTTTTCACCTGCTGCTGATTCTGTGCATCAACACTGGTGATATCGAGGAGATTGACTATCTGACCATACGCATCAGCGTATTGCTGGCTGTATTTCGAGTTATAAGGGCCATCTTCGTACCCTTCTTTCGACGCAATAACTTTCAGTCTTGCGCTGGCACACGCTGAACTACTCGCATTACCATTACTACAGGCAGCAATAACCTCCTTATCACTGGCAATATCTTTTTCAAGCAATGCATCATATTTCTGCTGTGCCTTTTCACGCTCTGCCGGATCTTTACTGTTTTTAAGCGTCTGTTTTGCTATCTCAAGTTCTGTCTTTTCAGACACGCTCAGGTAGTTATTCTCAACAGCATTCTTCCCGCTCTGTGCTCCCACTGCTGCTGATGCGGTGCTGTTTCCGGTTAGACCGCCGGCCAGCCCTGCTGACACAGTTGCCAGCGTACTTATCGTCTGCTTCTGCTCTTCACTGAGGTCTGACTGCTTCACTCCCGGATACAGCATTCCGGCAATCGCTCTGGCTGCCAGCTCTCCCGTTGCTGCGCCTGCTGCACCAGCAGCAACATTATTACCCTGCATTGCCGCTACTGTACCGCCCAGAATGGCGTGAGCAATGGCGTTTACTGCCGGGTCTTTTTCTGTTGATTTCAGCAGATGCGCCAGTTCCGGTGCAGAAGCTCCGGCCAGAGCACCCGCTAAATTACCACCCGCCAGTCCCTGAAGCGCGGCTGTCGCGGCCTGTATACCTCGCTGAATCTCACTGCCAGTGCCATACTTTTCCTGTTCCTTTTTGTATTCCGGCGTATCACGCAGTTTTGCCAGATATGCCTGCCGCTGTTCTTCCGTCGCATCCGCCGGAACAGGCCCATATTTATCCTGCGCAGCCTTCAATGCATTCAGTTCCCCCTGCGTCCGCGCGATATCTGCCACCTGACTGCCAATGTCACTGATAAGCCCCACTGTCTGCAGACGCCTCTGCTCTTTCTCCTTGTCAAATATCGGGCTGATACTGTCATTAGCGTGCGCAGGGTCACGGCTCAGGTTCGCCAGATTCTGCTTCTGATTGTCCCTGTCCCGGATGGTGATTGTGCCATCTGCCACTGCGGCCTGAGTCGTTCCTTCCGCATGTCCGCTGTGACCTCCGGCGGATATCATGCCACCCGGCATGTTACCCTGAAATTTATCCCCGAAGCTGCCACCACCGCTCAGACTGATTCCACTGTGACTGACTTTATAATCCGCTTCGTTGTGAATATCGCTGAAGCCGAGCGTCCCGGTATCGAGGCTGTTTTTATCTGCCGTCGCCGTGGAAGCGATAACCGCACCATCGAGCTGGGTGTGGTTGCCGACCGTGATATCGAAGCCGCCATCTCCGGAAAACATCCCGGTTTGTTCAGCAACGGAGTCAAAGCGGCTCTTCATCTTATCCCGGGAGGCAGCGATGTAACCTGAGCCGGTCATGGAGCCAAAGGTAAAACTGCCGCCGGCAGCCACGCTGGTCTGTTTACTGTCGTACTTACTGGTGTCCTGCTGGCTGCTTATCAGCAGGTCGTGGCCCACATCGGCGATAATCCTGTTGCCGTTGACCTGAGCACCGTTCAGTACCGTATCCCGACCACTGTTGATGGTGACGGTTTTACCGCTATCTATTGTGGTTTCAGTCCACTCAGTACCGTTACCTTTCTCGCTGCCTTTTGCCGCATTAACGCTGGCAAAGACGCTGATACCGGCACCGTTACCACCGGCACCGATACTGACACCCACGCCACCGCCACTGCTGCTGTTCCTGCCCGTTGTTTTTTGTGTGTTTGCAGCGCCACTCAACAGAACATCATTCGCGGCATCCAGGCTTGTGTTACCACCGGCCTTAAGCTGGCTTCCTGCAATCACAATATCTCCGCGGTTATCTCCCCTGTTTTTGCCGGTTGCGACAACAGACAGATTATTCCCGGCATTCAGCGTACTGCCGGATACTGTGTCACTTTCAGAATGTTGTTGTGATTTCGATTTCTGGGTGGTAAGCGACAGGCTGACTCCCGTCGCATTCGGGTCACCGGTTGCGGTGGCCATTGCCGCAGCCTGTCCGGCCTGCACACCAGACAGCGCTGTCTTTGTGGCCTGCAGGGCTTTCAGACGGCTGTCACTGCTCTCCTTCGTCTCCTGTGCACTGGTGACCGCATTATTGATGGCACTGCCCACCGTGCCGGAAAGGGCAACCGTCAGCCCGCTTTTCTTCTGCTCAAATTTTTCGTCCACAGTACGACGATCATGCCCCGGGTCAACCACCACACTGTCACCGGTAATGCTGATATCCCGGTTCGCAATCACATCCGAACCGCTGATATGAGCCTGTTTGCCCGCGGTAATACTGACATTACCGGCAGTGGAGCCGATGGTACTGGCACTCTGACTCTGCGTTGTCCCGGCCTCGCGGCGGTCGTGCGTTGTCTTACTGCTGCCAATGGTGAAACCAATACCGCCGGTACCCATCAGACCGGATTTCTTCGTTTCCTTAAAGCGCCAGGACGTATCTGTACTGGTGGCAGCAAGAACATCAACATGGTTACCCGCCGCCAGTGACACATCCTGGTCAGCCACCACATCCGAACCCTCTACCGTCAGGTTATCACCGGCGTTAACGGTCACGCGGTTCCCCGACAGCAGGGAGCCTGCTTCACGGGAGGCACTGTCCTCACTGATGGTGTGGGTGGTTTTCTTACTGAGAAAACCTCCGCTTTTTTTCTTCGTTTCCAGATAGTGATAGTCACTTTCTGTCGCCGTGGTCAGGGCAACATCACGACCGGCATTCACGCTGATATTGCCGGTTGCGGTAACGGATGACGCAACAGCGGTGATATCCCGTCCTGCGTTGACGGTGGTGTCACCACCGCTGGCGATTTCCGTTCCCTGCTGACGGACTGTCTCGTTAATCTCTTTCTTTTTCTTCGACGTATAGCTGTCGCCTGCACCGGCAGACTCTGCCACCAGGTTCACATCACGTCCGCCCCGGATGACCACGTTATTTTCCGCAGCCACACCGGCAGCCTGACTGGCAACATCACGACCGGCAACAAGGAGGAGGTTATCGCCCGCCGTCACCGTGGACACTGCTGCGTGGCTTTCATGACTTTCTGACCTGCCGTTGCGACTGTTTTTGCTTTCCCTGACTGCATTCAGACTCAGGTCGTTACCTGCAGAAAGCAGGGCGCTGTGCCCGGCAGAAACAGAGGATGCCGTGACATCCAGATTATGGCCTGCAGCCATCGCCAGGTTACCGCCGGCGCTGATGCTGCTGCCCTGTGAGGTGGTGGATGATGCACTGTTGTCATCAGTGTGCCAGAAACCGGACTGACTTTTGCTCCCGCTTATCAGGTTTGCGGCAATGTTGATATCATTACCCGCAGACATTCCAAGGGTTCCACCGGACGAGACCGTTGCCCCGGTAATATCAATGTTTTTCCCTGCATCCAGTGAAAGTGAATCAGTGCCTTTAATGGTCGCAACCGGACCGGTGTCCGTACCGCTGAGATGCACACCACCATATCGGCTGTCACTGCCCGCATTCCATTGCTGACGCCGGGTGATATTGCTGATGTTGCCACTCACGCTTTCCAGTTGTACGGTTTTACCGCTGATGACTGAGCTGATATTGCTGATATCCCCGATGGCGCTCAGGTCTAGGCTACCGCCCGCGCTTATCAGCCCCGCATTCAGGTTGTCGATATAGCCGGTACTGTCGAGCGAGAGGCCGTTTTGTGCGTTGATGCTGCCGCCGCTGTTGGTGATATTGCCACCCGCAAGCTGCACGTTGTTCCCGCTGATAACGCTGCCGTTATGCAGGGTGATATCTTCCGGCGACAGATACAGTTTCGGGACCATGACTGTCTGTCCGTTGATGGTGGCTGACTCCCACCACAGTATGCTGCCGTCAAGCTGAGCAATCTGTTCAGCTGTCAGCGCCACACCAAACTCTAATCCCAGTCCTTTCTGTTGTCTGGCCGCGTTATCCATCAGATACCGCATCTGTTCCGTGTCTGAACCCAGTCCGTTGAGATAACGTGAACCCGTCCGGCTCAGCACCGCGTTACTGACATACCGGGTATCAAAGACCGCATCCCCTAGGAAACGATAATCTTTTTCCGGTTTCAGCCCGAGGCGGTCAAGAAAATACGATGAGCCCAGAAACTGTTTTTCATCGGTATACGACGGAGCCGTTTCACGTGGCGCCTGACCCGGTTTCGCTCCAAGAAGCTCATACAGTCCGGCAAACAAATGGCTGTCCACCTGTCCGAGACCATCCAGTTTCGGGTTCACCGTAATCAGATACGGACTGTCCGGGTCCGTGGACGGAACCAGGTATCCATTGTTGCCGGAAGGCAGTGGCCAGTCATCACTGATACCGGTCTGACCGGTCAGTGGCGAACCTCCGGCAATATTTTTCAGGGCACCTGCCAGTTCATCGTGCCATTGCGGAGAGCCAACCACCACCGGCTCATACTGCTGCAGCGCTGTCTGTGTCAGACTGTCTCCGCCGGTCTGCTGACTTAACGTATTCAGTACCGGTGCAGAGACCACCGGACTGACACTACCTGCATGTGCAGTGGTTGTTCCGTTATTGATACTGCTGGTAAAACGGGTCTTAACATCCCCGCCCGCCTGAATAACGGAATAATACGTCTTACCGGGCGTGTAATCTTTTTCCCGGCCATCCAGTGAAAATCTGATGGTATTGTTTTCAAATTCCGGTGACAGCAGGGGCAGTTTATCCAGAGAGCCTGTGGCATAGCTACCGTAAAACGTTTTCGGGTCGTAGCGGTATACCAGATATTCATTCTCTGTCCCCGTCTGCCAGCTCTGATTGCTTAACTCTCTGCCCGAAAGTGCGATATCCCCATTCGCCAGGATAAATGACGCCCGGTTTTCCAGTCGTTCAGCCTCAGCAGAAAGATTACGCCCTGACGCAATGCGGCCTGCCGGATTATCAGCACCGGTTACTGTTGTGATGTTCTGGCTGCTGAGAAAGCGCTGTGTGGCACTGTCAGCAAACGGAGCGTAATAATAAAGCGTATCCATTGTGATATTGCATGCCCCGTGCCCGTTGCAGGGCGTACCGTGCTGATTTTCAACTTCACGGGTGAAATAGCCATAGCTGCCGTCAGGAAGAAGGGAAAGGGGAATATCAACCAGAGCATTTCCCATTCCCTGAATGGATGAGGGGTTAGTCCGGGTTGTTGTTGTGGCAGAAAATCCCTCCCGCTGGTTCAGAAGATGCCCGGTCCTTACAACAATATCGCCCTGATGCGTCTCAATATTCCCGGAGGTATTGATAATCTCTGTGTTTGCACCGCCGGAAGCATCCTTCTGTACCCACAGACTGTTGCCGGCCAGGATATCACCATGCTGGTTATGCAGACGGTCTGTAAACAGCTTCAGGTTATTCCCCGCATAAATCAGCGCACTGTTCAGCAGGGTACCGGCCACATTCATTGTCAGACTGCCTGCCGTGCCGGTAAAACCACTGATGGTGATATCACTCCGGCTGTTCAGACTCACATCGCCACCGGCCTGAAGTGAACCCGGTGCGTTAAGGAAAAGACGCTGTGCGCTGAAAACACTGTTGCCTTTACCGGCAGTCAGCATTCCATTGTTGGTGAATGCCTCTCCGGCACCGAGCACCATGGCATCACCCTGCATCACACCGCCGTTGGTGATGGCATTTTGCGACGTGACGGAAAGGGTTTTCCCTGCGGCCAGGGTACCATGATTCGTGAGGGCAGCAATCAGTTTCAGTGTGACATCACCGGTGGCCACCACCTGACCCTGACCACTGAAGTCCTGAGCGTCAAGCAGCAGGTTGCCTGCACTGTACAGCCGCCCTGTACCATTTTGCAGCAGTGAACTGCCCTTGACGCCAAGCCCGGAGGTTCCCAGCAGGGTACCGCTGTTGCTGAATGTGTGGTAATTCACCAGCAGGTCCGCCCCCTGAAGCGTACCGGTATTATTCAGCGTGGTTCCTTTAACGTCGGCACTGCCGGTGGCAAGTACGCGTCCGCCGTTGACAGTATTCACCACATCCAGCAGCAGGGTGGCAGCCTGTACCAGTCCGCTGCCGGTGTTCGCCAGCACCTGCGCCGTCAGCGTGAGGTTACTGCCGGAGAGGATTTTGCCGTCGTTCTGCAGACGGTCAGTGGCGTTCAGGGAAACCCCGCCACCGCCCTGTATCGTGCCCTGGTTACTCAGGGTCGCAGTACTGACATTCAGTGCATTCCGGCTCATCAGAACACCACCGGAACGGTTGTTCACGCCACCGGAGGCTGTCAGTGTCAGCGTTTCGCCCTGCAGATGCCCGCCGTTTGTGAGTTGTCCTGCCGTGATGGTGGTGGCATTTCCCTGTAATTGCCCGTCGTTTTTGACACTGTCTGCCTTCAGCGTCAGCACACCTGCACTGAGCAGTTTTCCGCTCGCGTGATTGTTCAGCGTCTGATTCACCGTGAGCGTGAGAGCATCCACACCGGTGATGTCACCCGCACTGGTCAGTGAGTTCGCCTTCAGGGTCAGATTTTTTGCAATCCATTGTCCGCTGTTGCTTAAATTCAGTGCACTGAGCGCCATTTCACCGTTCGAGGTGACTTTGCTACCTGCTGTGCTGACAAGCTCACCCGTCAGACGTGCAGTCAGGCTGTCAGCCGCCTGGATCGCCCCGCTGTTTGCCAGACTGTCTGCGGTGATCAGCACCTGTTTGCCCTGCCAGTGTCCGGAACTGGTAATACTGCCTGCGGTGATTGTCAGATCGCCGCTGGTCAGCAGTGAACCTCCGTTATTCATCAGCGCAGGTTGAGGGGATGCCATATCCATACGGGCGGCAAGCGTCAGCGCGGCTATCCCGGTGAGCGTGCCACTGTTGGTGACACTGTTCTGACGAATCGTGACATGGTTACCCTGGACAGTGCCGCGGTTATCCAGTGAATTTCCATCAAGAGAGAGCGTGCCGGCCGAAAGCAGACTGCCCCGGTTGTCCGTGGTGGCTGCGTTCAGCGTGGTGTCACCCTGGCTCATGATATCGCCGGTACTGGTCAACTGACCGGTTGCCGAAGCAGTAAGGTTACCGGTTGCCAGCACGGAGCCACTGTTCGCCCAGTTGTCCGCCTGCACGGTGAGATTCTGTCCCTGCGTGGTCCCTGCGGTATGCAGTGTTTTACCCCGGAGGGAGAGGTCGCCCGCCGTCAGCCAGCGTCCGTTACGGCCCTGTGAGAGGGTGTCGCCTGCAAGCGCCAGTGCACCGGCGCCCTGCAACAGACCATCACCATCCAGCGTGGTCGCCCTGACGTTCAGCGTGTCAGCGATGATTTTTCCCGGATTGCTGAGGGAGGCAGTGTTTAACGTTAAACCATTATCACCGGTGATAAGCCCGCTGTTGCGGATGTCCGGTATATCCAGCGTCAGGTCTGCAGCACTGTACAGCGTGCCGTTCTGCTGATTATCAAGCCTCTGTGTGTTAACGGTGAGTGAGGCCTCCCCCTGCAACAGACCACTGTTGGTCAGGGTCTGTGACTGTGTATTCAGGGCGAAACCAACAAGCACACCGCTGCTGGTCAGTTCCGGCGCACTGAGGCTGAGCGACGGGGCGCTGCTTTTCCCGCTGTGGGTGAGCTTTTCACTGGCGTTCACCGCCATGGTCTGTTGTGCTGCCTGCGTACCTGCAAGACGTGCATCTCTGGCGTTGATGCTGAGATTTTTACCGCTCTGAAGCTGTGCGCCCGCTGCGGTACTCAGTTTGTCTGCCTGAACCCGGAGGGTGTCACCGGCACTGTTTTCCCCGTCCAGCGCCACTGTTGTCACATTCAGCGTCATCGCAGCATCGCTGTGGGTGACCGATTTTTTACCGGAGCTCAGCGCCTGCGCACTGACCGTCAGCCCTTTGCCGCCGGACAGCACACCGTTCTGTGTCACATCCTGCGCCTTCAGCACCAGTACATCATCGCTCACCAGCGAACCTGTACTGGTCAGTTTCCCACTGGCCGTGATATCCACTTTGCCCTTCGCGCCAGTGCGGCCGCTCTGGGTAAAGTCGCGGGTATTCACGGTCAGGGGACCGCCACTGAGCAGGGAGCCACTGTTGCTGAGCGTTGTACTGCCGAGCGTCAGGGAAGCCCCCTGAACAGCACCACTGTTATTCAGCGTGCCGGCATCGAGTCCCGCATGACCTTTCGCCAGCAATATTCCGTCCTGTGTCAGCGTGGTGGCGCTGGCCGTGAGATTCTGCCCGGCGGTTATCTGTCCCTGTGTTGTCAGCGTGTCACTGGCGACAGTCACGATATCGCGGGCCGCGTTAATCTGGCTGGCGGTATCCTGTGTGATGTTTTTCGCGGCAAGCGTTACATCCCGGCCGGCAGTCAGTTTTTCATTCTGTTGAGTGATTCTGCCGCCGGCGGTCAGGCTGAGGTCCTTGTCGCTGTTAAGCGTTCCATTGCTGAGAACGATATCGCTCCGGCTGCTGACGCTCAGGTTACCTCCCGCTTTATGGTCGCCGGTTAAGGTGACGCCCTGACCTTTTGCAGTGACGGCCCCCGTGGCGAGACTGTTGTTGACAGTCAGTCTGCCGCTGGCATCCAGGGTGATATCGCCATCGCGGGCATAAAGGTTACCAAGATTAACCCCGACACCACTTTCAGTGGAGGTCAGATGAATACGCCTGGCGTACATTCCACCGAGCGCGCCGGTATCAACGGCAACTTTCGGCACATCACCTTCGCCCTTCAGGGCACTGACGCGACCATCTGCAGTTATCCGGTTAGCGCCTGCAGTGACAGTTAAATCCTTCGCATGAAGCGCGGCATTCACTTCCGTTGCACGGGCAATAATGGATACGGCATCGCTCCGGGTGCCGTCCAGGCCCGCGCCATTGATGGTGATACTGCCTTCAGTCACCTCCAGCGCCTGCAGGCTGCCGTCGGCATTCATCACAGGTCTGCCTGTGGTGAGCGTCGCGTGCGGCGTGTTGATAAAACCACAGCCGTCACAGGTGATACCATACGGGTTGGCAACCATCACATTCGCCGCTTTGCCGGCCACTTCCGTATAGCCCTGCAGCAGTGAACGGTTACCGCCGGTCACTTCGTTGATGATACCCTTCGCTTCCCCGCCCGCTTTCAGGTTCGGGTTATTCTGTATCAGTCCACCAAGCTGCGTCGGATTAAGCTTACCGGTGGCATTATTGAGAATCAGCCCTTCCTTCCCGACGTTGTAATCCGTAAACCGGTTATGCGAAATCCCGGCCCCGTTCGGCGTGGCAATGTTCACGACCGGCACACCATTTGCCGCTTTATCCATTCCGGCCCCGTTTTGTGGGGTGATGACGGCCCCCACAGCCGGTAACAACGGCTGCCCGGCGATAATCGTACTGATAAGGTAACTCAGCAGGCGGTAAGTGAAGCGAACGGGAGGCTGATGCATGGTAATAATCCCTTAAAACGCGACGGCAACGCGCCAGTAAACCGTGAGATGGTCAGGGGCAAGCCAGTCCGGGTAAACAAGAGGCAGTCCGGCAGTGAACGAACCGGAAACATGGCCACTGGTGGTGCTGAGCCCGGCAGCAGCACCCCACAGCGTGCCGGACGAGTACGGGTCATCTCTGTCAGAGTGCAGCCAGCCACCGTCCAGTGCAGTCACTGCACGGACAGTTCCCACATATGGCAGGGAGAACAGAGACCAGGACAGCTCATTTCGCAGATAACCACCGTTATTACCGGAGATATACTGCTCCTTAAAGCCACGCACTGAACTCTCGCCCCCGAGGCTCAGTTGTTCCACACCATGAAGACGGTCCGGTGACCACTGGGCATAAGCGCTGGTCAGCCACCACACCCTGTCCGTGACGGGGCGCTGAAAACTGGCACTCACCGACCATTTCCGGAACTGATTTACGGGCAGGTCTCCCCTTTTCCCGTGGTCGCTTTCTGCGCCGAACCAGGGCATCCCCCGTGTGAATACCGGATTCAGTGTTCCGACACCCCCCAGAAACTTGTGTGTGTGATTCAGCCCGACAGAAAATGAAGTGAGTTTACGGCTGCTGCCCTGAAGCAGAACATCATCCAGATAATTGTGAATAATGCGGTGCTGCAGACCTCCGGTCAGTGCTGTCTTCATGTCCCCGTTACGGAACAGGACATGCGACAGTCCCAGCCGGTGAGTCTGCAGGTCTCCCGTGGAACGCCACCGCCAGCCCCGGTTATCAATGGTGCTGAGATAGTCACTCCATGAATACGTGTAATCCACCAGGGTATAGCCATACGGCAGACTGACACCGGCGGCAAAATTCCTCGCATCATGTGACACCGAAAAGTCACTGCTCCGTCCCCCGCTGACAAACCAGTTGTCAGCCAGCCCCAGAGGATTATTAAAGGAAAGGACACCATTTAACTGCCCCGTACCGGTATTCTTCTGCCCGCTGTTGTCGATGCCCACGCTCCCTGTGACAGGCCATTCCGGCAATGCCGTCAGTGTCACCACCGACCATCCCTCACGGTCACCGGGCGATATTTCAATCTGTACCGGCTCCGTACGCAGACGATTAATCTGCTCCATCCCCTGCTCAATATCCCGCAGGTTCAGAACCTTCCCCTCCATTCCCGGGAAAACCATCTTCAGGGTGCGGGCAGGAAGGTCAGCGCCTTCCGCCCGGATTTGCTGCAGCCTGCCTTCCATGACCGTTATGTGCAGTACGCCCCCTGAAAGGTCCTGCTCTGTCAGAAAGGCCCGGCTGGTGATATATCCCCGGCGTATATAGCTGTCCGTCATGGCATCCGTGACCGCAGTCAGAGCGGTGATATTCAGACACTGATTCACCCACGGTGCCACCAGTCTGTCGGTTTCTGCAGACGTCAGTCGGGTGGCCCCACTGACAACAATGCGTGACACCGTAAAGCAGGGACCTTCAGTACCGGCAGACGTTTCCGGAGACGGCGTGATGGTCAGCGGCGCACTGCGCTCCAGCGCATCACGCTGACGCTGGTTTTCATCCAGCAACTGCTGCTGTTGCTGCTGAATTGCACTGCGGTCACCCGGAGACAGCATGGCTGCCGGAGACGAAAATGCGGGGATAAAAAAACCAGAAAAAACGGAGAGGGAGAGATAGCATATCCACGGAGAGCTGCGCCGGAACATATCACAACAGGGGACAGACAACGCACGGGATAAAAGGGACGTTATCGTCAGAATGTTGTTCTGCCGGCGCTGCATGTTCTCCCCGTATTCTGGCCTGTGTGATGCCAGTGTAAATTCATGTCAAAAAGTGTACGCTACAAGATCGGAAGAGCGTCGTGTAGGGAAAGAGTGTAGATCTCGGTG
>OKGF01000281.1_pt1 | contig 15838 bp, 9 predicted proteins | sample 1614741 | NCBI WGS metagenome assembly OKGF01 (sample SAMN04436966, study PRJEB24849) | human gut metagenome | biome: human gut; feature: NICU; material: stool | host: Homo sapiens | place: USA: Saint Louis, MO | collected 2010-03-25 | reverse complement strand
CTGTAAAAAGCTTATTTTACGGGCTCAACCGGTAAATCTGCCCGTGCGCCCCATTCACTCCATGCGCCGTCGTACAGTTTCACGTTTGTCACATCCAGCGTCGCAAGTGCCAACAAAACCACGGCTGCTGTTACACCAGAACCGCAGCTGACGATAATTGGTTTGTCGTAGCTGACACCGCGACCAAAAAATATCGCATCCAGTTCATCGGTCGTTTTTAGTTCGCCTTCACGTACCAGTTCCGTCCACGGAACGTTCAATGCACCGGGAATATGTCCGCGACGTAAACCTGGGCGAGGTTCATCAACTTCTGCGTTAAAACGTGTAGCCGGGCGGGCATCAATAATTTGCGCCGTATTTTCATGGCTTGCCAATAATACATCGGTTACTTTCACCACGGCTTCAGGATTAAACGCGGCGTTAAACTCTCCTTCCGGCAGCTCTACTGCGCCTTCCTCTAATAGCAGATCATCACGCTGCCAGCCTGCAAGTCCACCACCCAGAATCGACACTTTCTCTACACCAAAGGTGCGCAGCATCCACCATGCTCGTGGGGCTGAGAAAAGATTACCTTCGTCATAGACAATCAGGTGCTTATCCTGGTTAACGCCTAATTCACGCATCGCCACGGCGAACGTTTCCGGGCGCGGCAGCATGTGCGGAAGCGGGGAAGTGTGATCAGAAAGCGCTTCGATATCAAAAAACACTGCGCCTGGAATATGTCCATTCAGATACTCCTGAGCAACGTTACGATCTTCCTGTCCAGGCGACGCCATGCGGGCATCGATAATCTGAATTTCCGGGTCATCAATATGTTCGGCGAGCCAGTCGGCTCCTACAAACCATGTCGTGGACATAGGCATCTCCATTTTTGCCGGGGTTAGGCTAAATTGTCGGATGTTTAGTGAAAAGCGACAAGCAAAAGAGGCTGATTTGGCTGTCTGAGCCACAATTCTCAATAAAATTCGGATTGTATGGGCGTGATACTGAATTACATAACGTAAATTCTCACGCATAATAATTATTCGACGTTGCTAACGGGCCATTGTGGCAGGGATGAAAAATGAAAAAGTTACGCGTAGCCGCCTGCATGCTAATGCTGGCGCTGGCAGGGTGCGACAACAACGATAACGCGCCAACAGCGGTGAAAAAAGATGCGCCTTCTGAAGTTACTAAAGCGGCCTCTTCAGAAAACGTGAGTTCAGCAAAACTTTCCGCGCCGGAGCGACAAAAACTGGCCCAACAGAGTGCCGGTAAGGCGCTGACATTGCTGGATCTCTCTGAAGTTCAACTCGATGGCGCAGCCACGCTGGTGCTGACGTTCTCCATCCCTCTCGACCCGGATCAGGATTTCTCACGCGTTATTCATGTCGTCGATAAAAAAAGCGGCAAAGTGGATGGTGCCTGGGAGCTGTCACATAATCTTAAAGAGCTGCGTTTACGCCACCTCGAACCGAAACGTGATTTGATCGTCACTATTGGCAAGGAGGTCAAAGCGCTCAATAACGCAACCTTTAGTAAAGATGACGAAAAAACTATAACTACCCGCGATATCCAACCCAGCGTCGGTTTTGCCAGTCGTGGTTCGTTGCTTCCTGGTAAGGTCGTTGAAGGGCTGCCGGTAATGGCGCTTAACGTTAACAATGTCGATGTTAACTTCTTCCGTGTGAAACCAGAATCACTGCCCGCTTTCATTAGCCAGTGGGAATACCGCAATTCGCTGGCGAACTGGCAGTCAGACAAACTGCTGCAGATGGCGGATCTGGTCTACACTGGACGGTTTGATCTCAATCCTGCGCGTAACACCCGTGAAAAATTATTGCTGCCGCTGGGCGATATCAAACCGCTTCAGCAGGCAGGCGTGTATCTGGCTGTGATGAATCAGGCTGGACGTTACGATTACAGTAATCCCGCGACGCTGTTTACGTTAAGTGATATCGGCGTTTCAGCTCACCGTTATCACAATCGTCTGGATATCTTTACCCAAAGTCTGGAAAACGGCGCGGCCCAGCAAGGAATAGAAGTCTCTTTATTAAATGAGAAAGGGCAGACTCTGACTCAGGCAACCAGTGATGCTCAGGGGCATGTGCAGCTGGAAAATGATAAAAACGCGGCATTACTGCTGGCGCGTAAAGACGGTCAGACAACGCTACTCGATTTAAAACTCCCGGCGCTGGACTTAGCGGAATTTAACATTGCTGGCGCGCCGGGCTATAGCAAACAGTTTTTCATGTTTGGCCCGCGCGATCTTTATCGCCCGGGTGAAACGGTCATCCTCAATGGTTTGCTGCGTGATGCAGACGGTAAAGCATTGCCCGATCAACCCATCAAGTTAGACGTGATTAAACCCGACGGGCAGGTACTCAGGAGCGTCGTTAGTCAGCCGGAGAATGGCCTCTACCACTTTACCTGGCCACTCGATAGCAATGCGGCAACCGGTATGTGGCATATTCGCGCTAACACGGGCGATAACCAGTACCGGATGTGGGATTTCCACGTCGAAGATTTTATGCCAGAGCGCATGGCGCTGAATCTGACCGGTGAGAAAACCCCGCTAACGCCGAAAGATGAAGTGAAATTCTCCGTGGTGGGGTACTACCTGTATGGTGCGCCTGCTAATGGTAATATTTTGCAAGGGCAACTTTTCCTGCGCCCACTGCGTGAAGCTGTGTCAGCCTTACCTGGTTTTGAATTCGGAGATATAGCTGCCGAAAATCTTTCCCGCACGCTGGATGAAGTTCAGTTGACGCTGGATGATAAAGGGCGCGGCGAAGTTTCTACAGAAAGCCAGTGGAAGGAAACGCATTCCCCATTACAGGTTATTTTCCAGGGTAGTTTGCTGGAATCGGGCGGTCGCCCGGTGACGCGCCGTGCTGAGCAGGCTATCTGGCCTGCCGATGCATTGCCGGGGATCCGTCCGCAGTTCGCCTCGAAATCGGTTTACGATTATCGCACCGACAGCACGGTGAAACAGCCCATTGTTGATGAAGGCAGTAACGCCGCTTTTGACATCGTTTATAGCGATGCGCAAGGCGTGAAAAAAGCCGTGTCGGGCTTGCAGGTGCGCCTGATTCGCGAACGCCGCGATTACTACTGGAACTGGTCGGAATATGAAGGCTGGCAGTCACAGTTTGATCAAAAAGATCTGATCGAAAATGAACAAACTCTGGATCTGAAAGCGGACGAAACCGGTAAGGTCAGTTTCCCGGTAGAGTGGGGCGCTTATCGTCTGGAAGTTAAAGCGCCGAATGAAGCGGTCAGTAGTGTGCGTTTCTGGGCTGGTTATAGCTGGCAGGATAACAGCGACGGGGGTGGTGCAGTGCGACCCGACCGTGTCACGCTGAAACTGGATAAAGCCAGCTATCGCCCTGGCGATACCATTAAGTTGCATATTGCCGCGCCAACGGCGGGTAAAGGTTATGCGATGGTCGAGTCCAGTGAAGGGCCGCTGTGGTGGCAAGAGATTGATGTTCCGGCTCAAGGGCTGGATCTGACGATTCCGGTCGATAAAACCTGGAATCGTCATGATCTGTATTTAAGTACGCTGGTGGTACGTCCTGGCGATAAATCTCGCTCCGCGACGCCAAAACGCGCGGTTGGGGTGTTGCATCTGCCGCTTGGTGATGAAAACCGTCGCCTCGATCTGGCGCTGGAAACCCCCACCAAAATGCGCCCCAATCAGCCATTAACCGTGAAAATTAAAGCCAGCAATAAAAATGGTGAGATGCCAAAACAGGTGAATGTGCTGGTGTCTGCCGTTGATAGCGGTGTGCTGAATATTACTGATTATGTCACGCCAGATCCGTGGCAGGCATTCTTTGGTCAGAAACGCTATGGCGCAGACATTTACGATATTTACGGTCAGGTCATTGAAGGTCAGGGGCGTCTGGCAGCTCTGCGTTTTGGTGGTGATGGTGATGAGCTGAAACGTGGTGGTAAACCGCCGGTCAATCACGTCAATATTGTCGCGCAGCAGCCGCTGCCGGTAACGCTCAATGAACAGGGCGAAGGCTCGGTTACACTGCCAATTGGCGATTTTAACGGTGAATTGCGCGTCATGGCGCAAGCCTGGACGGCAGATGACTTCGGAAGCAACGAAAGCAAAGTGATTGTTGCCGCACCGGTGATTGCTGAACTGAACATGCCGCGCTTTATGGCGAGTGGCGATACCTCGCGCCTGACGCTGGATATCACTAATCTTACCGATAAACCGCAAAAACTTAATGTTGCTCTGACCGCCAGTGGCTTGCTTGAACTGGTGAGTAATTCCCCCGCACCTGTTGAATTAGCGCCAGGGGTGCGTACTACGCTGTTTATCCCGGTGCGTGCATTGCCGGGTTATGGCGATGGAGACATTCAGGCCACCATTAGCGGGTTAGCGTTACCGGGGGAAACCGTTGCCGATCAGCATAAGCAGTGGAAAATCGGCGTCCGTCCGGCATTCCCGGCACAAACGGTCAATTACGGTACGGCGTTACAGCCTGGTGAAACCTGGGCGCTCCCGGCTGATGGATTGCAAAACTTCTCGCCTGTTACGCTGGAAGGGCAATTGTTGTTGAGCGGCAAACCACCGCTGAACATCGCACGTTATATCAAAGAGTTAAAAGCGTATCCGTACGGCTGTCTCGAGCAAACCACCAGCGGCCTGTTCCCGTCACTTTATACCAATGCAGCCCAACTGCAGGCGTTGGGCATCAAAGGCGACAGTGATGAGAAACGCCGTGCATCGGTCGATATCGGCATTTCCCGTTTGCTGCAAATGCAACGTGATAACGGCGGCTTTGCGCTGTGGGATAAAAACGGTGACGAAGAGTACTGGCTGACGGCTTACGTGATGGATTTCCTGGTCCGCGCAGGCGAACAGGGTTACAGCGTGCCGACAGACGCCATTAACCGGGGTAATGAGCGTCTGCTGCGCTATTTACAAGATCCGGGCATGATATCGATCCCGTACGCTGATAATCTCAAAGCCAGTAAATTCGCCGTACAGTCTTACGCTGCGCTGGTGTTGGCCCGTCAGCAAAAAGCACCACTGGGTGCGCTGCGTGAAATCTGGGAGCATCGTGCAGATGCCGCTTCTGGTTTACCGCTGCTGCAACTTGGCGTTGCGCTGAAAATCATGGGTGATGCGACGCGTGGTGAAGAAGCGATTGCGCTGGCGCTGAAAACGCCGCGTAATAGTGATGAGCGGATATGGCTGGGTGATTACGGTAGTCCACTGCGCGACAGCGCGTTGATGCTCTCATTGCTGGAAGAGAACAAACTGCTACCCGATGAGCAGTACTCCCTGTTAAACACACTTTCGCAGCAGGCGTTCGGTGAACGCTGGCTATCGACGCAGGAAAGTAACGCGTTGTTCCTGGCTGCCCGTACTCTTCAGGATTTACCGGGCAAATGGCAGGCGCAAACCACTTTCTCTGCTGAGCCGCTGACAGGCGAGAAAGCGCAAACCAGCAATCTGAATAGCGATCAACTTGCCACCTTGCAGGTGACCAACAGTGGCGATCAGCCGTTATGGCTGCGTGTGGATGCCAGCGGTTATCCGCAATCCGCACCTTTACCGGCGAGCAATGTGCTGCAAATTGAGCGTCATATTCTGGGTACTGACGGTAAGAGCAAATCGCTGGACTCGTTACGTAGCGGCGATCTGGTGCTGGTGTGGTTGCAGGTTAAAGCCAGTAACAGTGTACCGGATGCGTTAGTCGTGGATCTGTTGCCTGCGGGGCTGGAACTGGAAAACCAGAATCTGGCGAACGGCAGCGCCAGCCTGGAGCAAAGTGGTGGTGAAGTGCAGAACTTGCTGAACCAGATGCAGCAGGCGAGCATTAAGCACATAGAGTTCCGTGACGATCGCTTTGTGGCGGCGGTTGCCGTTGATGAATATCAACCGGTAACGCTGGTGTATCTGGCGCGGGCGGTGACGCCGGGAACGTATCAGGTGCCGCAGCCTATGGTGGAATCAATGTATGTTCCTCAATGGCGGGCGACTGGTGCGGCTGACGATCTGTTGATAGTCAGACCGTAAATGCCTCGCCTGTTAACCAAACGCGGCTGCTGGATAATGCTGGCAGCCGCGCCTTTTATCATCATTCTGGCAGCATGGGCAGCAGATAAACTCTGGCCTCTGCCATTGCAAGAAGTGAATCCTGCACGCGTGGTGGTGGCGCAGGATGGTACGCCACTCTGGCGTTTCGCCGATGCTGACGGCATCTGGCGTTATCCGGTAACAATCGAAGATGTTTCTCCACGTTACCTTGAAGCGCTGATCAATTATGAAGATCGCTGGTTCTGGAAGCATCCGGGGGTGAATCCGTTCTCGGTGGCGCGTGCAGCCTGGCAAGATCTCACGTCGGGTCGGGTCATTTCCGGCGGCAGCACGCTCACCATGCAGGTGGCGCGCCTGCTTGATCCTCACCCCAAAACGTTTGGCGGCAAAATTCGCCAGCTCTGGCGCGCGTTGCAACTGGAATGGCATCTGTCTAAACGTGAAATTCTGACCTTGTATCTTAACCGTGCCCCGTTTGGCGGTACGTTGCAGGGGATTGGTGCGGCAAGTTGGGCTTACCTCGGGAAATCGCCTGCGAATTTAAGCTATTCCGAGGCGGCAATGCTGGCGGTTTTGCCGCAAGCGCCCAGCCGTCTTCGCCCGGATCGTTGGCCGGAGCGTGCCGAAGCCGCGCGTAATAAAGTGCTCGAACGGATGGCCGTGCAAGGTGTGTGGTCCCATGAGCGGGTAAAAGAGTCAAGGGAAGAACCCATCTGGCTGGCACCCCGACAAATGCCGCAACTGGCACCGCTGTTTTCGCGCATGATGCTCGGTAAAAGCAAAAGCGACAAAATCGTTACTACGCTGGATGCCGGTCTTCAACGACGTCTGGAAGAACTGGCGCAAAACTGGAAAGGACGATTACCACCGCGCAGCTCACTGGCGATGATCGTGGTTGATCATACCGATATGCGTGTTCGCGGCTGGGTGGGTTCGGTTGATCTCAACGATGATTCACGCTTTGGTCATGTTGATATGGTCAATGCGATCCGATCGCCAGGATCGGTGCTCAAACCGTTTGTTTACGGTCTGGCGCTGGATGAAGGCTTGATCCACCCGGCATCTCTGTTGCAAGACGTCCCCCGGCGTACCGGTGATTACCGACCTGGCAACTTTGACAGCGGTTTTCATGGGCCGATCAGCATGAGCGAGGCGCTGGTGCGCTCGCTGAATTTACCAGCTGTGCAGGTGCTGGAAGCCTATGGACCGAAACGGTTTGCGGCAAAATTACGCAATGTTGGATTGCCGTTGTATCTGCCCAACGGTGCTGCGCCGAATCTTTCGCTCATTCTCGGCGGCGCTGGTGCAAAACTGGAAGATATGGCGGCGGCCTATACCGCGTTTGCTCGCCACGGCAAGGCAGGTAAATTGCGCTTACAGCCTGACGATCCGCTGCTTGAACGGCCTTTAATGTCGTCGGGGGCTGCGTGGATCATTCGCCGGATTATGGCTGATGAAGCGCAACCCTTGCCGGATGGTGCCTTGCCGCGCGTCGCCCCACTGGCATGGAAAACGGGCACCAGCTATGGCTATCGTGATGCCTGGGCGATTGGGGTTAACGCTCGCTATGTCATTGGGATCTGGACTGGCAGACCGGACGGCACGCCCGTTGTTGGTCAGTTTGGCTTTGCCAGTGCCATACCGCTGTTGAATCAGGTTAATAATATCTTACTGTCGCGCAGTGTGAATTTTCCGGAAGACCCACGTCCTGACTCTGTAAGTCGTGGCGTTATCTGCTGGCCGGGCGGACAGTCTTTGCCGGAAGGTGACGGTAACTGTCGCCGCCGCCTGGCAACCTGGCTGCTGGACGGGAGCCAGCCGCCAACTCTATTACTGCCGGAGCAGGAAGGCATTAATGGCATTCGTTTCCCCATCTGGCTGGATGAAAACGGCAAACGTGTTGCCGCTGATTGCCCTCAGGCGCGACAAGAAATGATAAATGTCTGGCCGCTACCGCTGGAACCCTGGCTGCCCGCATCAGAACGTCGCGCTGTGCGCTTGCCACCGGCCTCGACAATTTGCCCGCCATACGGTCACGATGCACAACTCCCGCTGCAGCTAACAGGTGTGCGCGATGGCGCGATTATTAAACGTTTACCGGGCGCAGCGGCAGCGACTTTGCCGTTGCAATCAAGTGGAGGAGCAGGTGAACGCTGGTGGTTTCTGAACGGCGAACCGTTAACTGAACGTGGGCGCAACGTGACCCTGCATTTGACGGATAAAGGCGATTATCAATTGCTGGTGATGGATGACGTGGGGCAAATAGCGACAGTGAAATTTGTCATGCAATAGTCTATTTTGTCCCTGATTGTTGCTTAAACTGGGTTTATTTTAAAAAAATGTTACCTTCATCAATAGTCAACGGCTCTGTTGCTCATTATAATCCGCGCCATCTCGTACGCTGGTACAGACAACAACAGAACAATTTACAGAGGTAAAAATGGCTATTGAACGTACTTTTTCCATCATCAAACCGAACGCGGTAGCAAAAAACGTGATTGGTAGTATCTTTGCGCGCTTTGAAGCTGCAGGGTTCAAAATTGTCGGCACCAAAATGCTGCACCTGACCGTTGAACAGGCTCGTGGCTTTTATGCTGAACACGATGGAAAACCGTTCTTTGATGGTCTGGTTGAATTCATGACTTCTGGCCCGATCGTTGTTTCCGTGCTGGAAGGTGAAAATGCTGTTCAGCGTCACCGCGATCTGCTGGGCGCGACCAATCCGGCAAACGCACTGGCCGGTACTCTGCGTGCTGATTACGCTGACAGCCTGACCGAAAATGGTACCCACGGTTCTGATTCCGTCGAGTCTGCCGCTCGCGAAATCGCTTATTTCTTCGGCGAAGGCGAAGTGTGCCCGCGCACCCGTTAATAATTTCGTAAATGCCGCGTGCAAACGTGGCATCCGTGCGCCAGAATTTGTACAATGCAGCGCCCCCGGACGAGCAGCCGCTCACCGGGGCGTTTCTTTTTTCAACCCTCCAGGGGCCATAACGTGTAATAACGAGGCCGGAATAGCATATGTCTGAACAATTAGTCACACCTGAAAACGTCACCACGAAAGATGGAAAAATCAACCTGCTGGATCTCAACCGTCAGCAGATGCGGGAGTTTTTTAAAGATTTAGGTGAAAAACCCTTCCGCGCCGATCAGGTGATGAAGTGGATGTATCACTATTGCTGCGACAACTTTGATGAGATGACCGACATCAATAAAGTGTTGCGCGGCAAACTGAAAGAGGTGGCGGAAATCCGTGCACCGGAAGTGGTTGAAGAACAGCGTTCATCTGACGGCACCATTAAATGGGCGATCGCCGTTGGCGATCAGCGCGTTGAAACGGTGTATATCCCGGAAGACGACCGTGCCACGCTCTGCGTCTCTTCGCAGGTGGGGTGTGCGCTGGAGTGTAAATTCTGTTCCACCGCCCAGCAGGGCTTTAACCGCAACCTGCGGGTATCGGAAATTATCGGCCAGGTGTGGCGTGCGGCGAAAATTGTCGGCGCAGCAAAAGTCACCGGTCAGCGCCCAATCACTAACGTAGTGATGATGGGTATGGGCGAGCCGCTGCTCAACCTGAACAACGTCGTTCCGGCGATGGAAATCATGCTTGATGATTTCGGTTTTGGCCTGTCAAAACGTCGCGTCACGCTTTCCACTTCCGGTGTGGTTCCGGCGCTGGATAAACTGGGCGATATGATCGACGTAGCGCTGGCAATTTCCCTGCACGCGCCGAACGACGAAATTCGTGACGAAATTGTGCCGATCAACAAAAAGTACAATATCGAAACGTTCCTTGCGGCGGTGCGCCGTTATCTGGAGAAATCCAACGCCAATCAGGGCCGAGTCACTATTGAATACGTGATGCTTGACCACGTTAACGACGGCACTGAACACGCGCACCAACTGGCAGAACTGCTGAAAGATACGCCGTGTAAGATCAACCTGATCCCGTGGAACCCGTTCCCGGGCGCGCCGTATGGACGCAGTTCGAACAGCCGTATCGACCGTTTCTCAAAAGTGCTGATGAGCTACGGTTTCACCACTATTGTGCGTAAAACTCGTGGTGATGATATCGATGCTGCTTGTGGTCAGTTGGCGGGCGATGTTATCGACCGTACGAAACGTACTCTGCGTAAGCGGATGCAGGGTGAAGCCATCGACATTAAAGCGGTCTGATAGCCATTACGCCACGGTTACTTTATGTACCGTGGCGTAATCTTTTATGAATGAAGTATTAAGTTGCAATTGTCTGGTCAATATTAACGGTGCGTTTTTGCTGACTTTAAGGCAGTATGTAACGATGCAACAGTAAGTTAGCCTTAGCGAATGTGGGCTTTGTCACGAGCACACAGACGGTCTTATACTGTATGATAACGGTTAACTTAACGGATGTTTCGCGGTGTGGGTGGGCATGATGGTTCACCGGCATCTCAATTCTCATTTAAACGTACCTGCAGCGAATGAATACTGAAGCCACGCACGACCAAAATGAAGCACTTACTACCGGCGCTCGCCTGCGTAATGCTCGCGAACAACTAGGACTTAGTCAACAGGCCGTTGCCGAGCGACTTTGCCTGAAGGTTTCCACGGTACGCGACATTGAAGAAGATAAGGCACCCGCCGATCTTGCTTCAACATTCCTGCGCGGATATATCCGCTCTTATGCGCGTCTGGTACATATTCCAGAAGAAGAACTGCTGCCAGGGCTGGAAAAGCAGGCTCCACTACGGGCTGCAAAAGTTGCGCCGATGCAGAGTTTTTCCCTCGGTAAACGCCGCAAAAAACGTGACGGCTGGCTGATGACCTTCACCTGGCTGGTGTTGTTTGTGGTTATTGGCCTGAGCGGTGCCTGGTGGTGGCAAGACCACAAAGCTCAGCAGGAAGAGATCACCACTATGGCCGATCAATCTTCTGCGGAACTGAATAATAATCAAAGCCAGAGTGTACCGTTAGATACGTCGACAACCACAGATCAGGCTATGGCGACCACGCCGACATCACCTGTGGATACCACCGCAACCAACACGCAAACACCTGCCGTAACTGCGCCAGCACCAGCTGTTGATCCGCAACAGAATGCGGTTGTTCCACCTTCGCAGGCAAATGTTGATACCGCTGCGACTCCGGCACCAGCGGCAACAACAACACCAGATGGCGCTGCGCCGTTGCCAACCGATCAGGCTGGCGTGACCACGCCGGCGGTTGACCCGAATGCGCTGGTGATGAACTTTACTGCCGATTGCTGGCTGGAAGTCACCGATGCTACCGGTAAAAAACTGTTTAGCGGTATGCAGCGTAAAGACGGTAATTTGAACTTAACCGGCCAGGCACCGTACAAACTGAAAATTGGTGCGCCAGCCGCAGTACAGATCCAGTATCAAGGGAAACCTGTCGATCTGAGTCGTTTTATCAGAACTAACCAGGTTGCGCGTCTGACCCTCAATGCCGAACAATCACCGGCGCAGTAACAGACGGGTAACGCGGGAGATTTTTCATGCATAACCAGGCTCCAATTCAACGTAGAAAATCAACACGTATTTACGTTGGGAATGTGCCGATTGGCGATGGTGCTCCCATCGCCGTACAGTCCATGACCAATACGCGTACGACAGACGTCGAAGCAACGGTCAATCAAATCAAGGCGCTGGAACGTGTTGGCGCTGATATCGTCCGTGTCTCCGTACCGACGATGGACGCGGCAGAAGCGTTCAAACTCATCAAACAGCAGGTTAACGTGCCGCTGGTGGCTGACATCCACTTCGACTATCGCATTGCGCTGAAAGTAGCGGAATACGGCGTCGATTGTCTGCGTATTAACCCTGGCAATATCGGTAATGAAGAGCGTATTCGCATGGTGGTTGACTGTGCGCGCGATAAAAACATTCCGATCCGTATTGGCGTTAATGCCGGATCGTTGGAAAAAGATCTGCAAGAAAAGTATGGCGAACCGACGCCGCAGGCGTTGCTGGAATCTGCCATGCGTCATGTTGATCATCTCGATCGCCTGAACTTCGATCAGTTCAAAGTCAGCGTGAAAGCGTCTGACGTCTTCCTCGCTGTTGAGTCTTATCGTTTGCTGGCAAAACAAATCGATCAGCCGCTGCATCTGGGGATCACCGAAGCCGGTGGTGCGCGTAGCGGGGCAGTAAAATCCGCTATTGGTTTAGGTCTGCTGCTGTCTGAAGGCATCGGCGACACGCTGCGCGTATCGCTGGCGGCCGATCCGGTCGAAGAGATCAAAGTCGGTTTCGATATTTTGAAATCGCTGCGTATCCGTTCGCGCGGGATCAACTTCATCGCCTGCCCGACCTGTTCGCGTCAGGAATTTGATGTTATCGGTACGGTTAACGCGCTGGAGCAACGCCTGGAAGATATCATCACTCCGATGGACGTTTCGATTATCGGCTGCGTGGTGAATGGCCCTGGTGAGGCGCTGGTTTCTACACTCGGCGTCACCGGCGGCAACAAGAAAAGCGGCCTCTATGAAGATGGCGTGCGCAAAGACCGTCTGGACAACAACGATATGATCGATCAGCTGGAAGCGCGCATTCGTGCGAAAGCCAGTCAGCTGGACGAAGCGCGTCGAATTGACGTTCAGCAGGTTGAAAAATAATAACGTGATGGGAAGCGCCTCGCTTCCCGTGTATGATTGAACCCGCATGGCTCCCGAAACATTGAGGGAAGCGTTGAGGGTTCATTTTTATATTCAGAAAGAGAATAAACGTGGCAAAAAACATTCAAGCCATTCGCGGCATGAACGATTACCTGCCTGGCGAAACGGCCATCTGGCAGCGCATTGAAGGCACACTGAAAAACGTGCTCGGCAGCTACGGTTACAGTGAAATCCGCTTGCCGATTGTAGAGCAGACCCCGCTATTCAAACGTGCGATTGGTGAAGTCACCGACGTGGTTGAAAAAGAGATGTACACCTTTGAGGATCGCAATGGCGACAGCCTGACTCTGCGCCCTGAAGGGACGGCGGGCTGTGTACGCGCCGGCATCGAGCATGGTCTTCTGTACAATCAGGAACAGCGTCTGTGGTATATCGGGCCTATGTTCCGTCACGAGCGTCCGCAGAAAGGGCGTTATCGTCAGTTCCATCAGTTGGGCTGCGAAGTTTTCGGTCTGCAAGGTCCGGATATCGACGCCGAACTGATTATGCTCACTGCCCGCTGGTGGCGCGCGCTGGGTATTTCCGAGCACGTAACTCTTGAGCTGAACTCTATCGGTTCGCTGGAAGCTCGTGCGAATTACCGCGATGCGCTGGTGGCATTCCTTGAGCAGCATAAAGAAAAGCTGGACGAAGACTGCAAACGCCGCATGTACACTAACCCGTTGCGCGTACTGGATTCAAAAAATCCGGAAGTGCAGGCGCTTCTCAACGACGCTCCGGCATTAGGCGATTATCTGGACGAGGAATCTCGTGAGCACTTTGCCGGTCTGTGCAAACTGCTTGAGAGCGCGGGGATCGCTTACACCGTAAACCAGCGTCTGGTGCGCGGTCTGGATTACTATAACCGTACCGTTTTCGAGTGGGTGACTAACAGCCTCGGTTCCCAGGGCACCGTGTGTGCAGGTGGTCGTTATGACGGTCTGGTGGAACAACTGGGTGGTCGTGCAACACCGGCAGTCGGTTTTGCGATGGGCCTCGAACGTCTTGTATTGTTAGTTCAGGCCGTTAATCCGGAATTTAAAGCCGATCCTGTTGTCGATATATACCTGGTGGCTTCAGGTGCTGACACACAATCTGCGGCTATGGCATTAGCAGAGCGTCTGCGTGATGAATTACCGGGCGTGAAACTGATGACCAACCACGGCGGCGGCAACTTTAAGAAACAGTTTGCCCGTGCTGATAAATGGGGTGCCCGCGTTGCTGTGGTGCTGGGTGAGTCTGAAGTGGCTAACGGCACAGCAGTAGTGAAGGATTTGCGCTCTGGTGAGCAAACTGCAGTTGCGCAGGATAGCGTAGCCGCGCATTTGCGCACGTTACTGGGTTAAGGAAGGAGAAGGACAGCGTGGAAATTTACGAGAACGAAAACGACCAGGTTGAAGCGGTTAAACGCTTTTTTGCTGAAAATGGCAAAGCACTGGCTGTTGGGGTGATTTTGGGCGTTGGCGCACTGATTGGCTGGCGCTACTGGAACAGCCATCAGGTTGATTCTGCACGCTCCGCTTCTCTTGCCTATCAAAATGCGGTTACCGCAGTGAGCGAAGGCAAACCGGATAGCATCCCAGCGGCGGAAAAATTTGCTGCTGAAAATAAAAATACTTATGGTGCGCTGGCTTCTTTGGAACTTGCGCAGCAATTTGTTGACAAAAATGAACTAGAGAAAGCTGCCGCCCAGTTACAACAGGGGCTGGCAGACACGAGCGATGAAAATCTCAAAGCCGTGATAAATCTGCGTCTTGCTCGCGTTCAGGTACAGCTCAAGCAGGCTGATGCCGCGTTAAAAACCCTTGATACCATCAAAGGTGAAGGGTGGGCTGCCATTGTTGCCGACCTGCGTGGTGAAGCATTGCTGAGCAAAGGTGATAAGCAAGGTGCGCGTAGTGCATGGGAAGCAGGCGTGAAAAGCGATGTTACCCCGGCACTGAGCGAAATGATGCAGATGAAAATTAATAATTTGTCCATCTGAGAGGGACCCGATGCAATTGCGTAAATTACTGCTGCCAGGACTGCTTTCCGTTACCCTTTTAAGCGGCTGTTCGCTGTTTAACAGCGAAGAAGATGTGGTAAAGATGTCCCCATTGCCAACCGTTGAAAACCAGTTTACGCCGACTACTGTGTGGAGCACTTCCGTTGGTAGCGGCATTGGCAACTTCTATTCCAATCTTCATCCGGCACTGGCGGACAACGTTGTCTATGCAGCGGACCGCGCTGGTTTAGTAAAAGCGCTGAATGCGGATGACGGCAAAGAAATCTGGTCTGTCAACCTGGCCGAGAAAGATGGCTGGTTCTCTAAAGATCCTGCATTACTTTCTGGCGGCGTGACCGTGTCTGGTGGGCATGTCTACATTGGCACCGAAAAGGCGCAGGTTTACGCGCTGAATACCAGCGATGGTACTGTGGCATGGCAAACTAAAGTCGCGGGTGAAGCACTTTCGCGCCCGGTGGTCAGCGACGGTCTGGTGTTAATCCACACCAGTAACGGTCAGTTACAAGCGCTGAACGAAGCTGACGGCGCTGTCAAATGGACAGTTAACCTCGATATGCCTTCGCTCTCTTTGCGTGGCGAGTCTGCGCCGGCAACGGCTTTTGGTGCGGCCGTCGTGGGTGGCGATAATGGTCGCGTCAGCGCAGTGCTGATGGAACAGGGCCAGATGATTTGGCAGCAGCGTATTTCCCAGGCGACCGGTTCTACCGAAATTGACCGTCTGAGCGATGTTGACACGACTCCCGTCGTTGTTAACGGCGTTGTTTTCGCGCTGGCCTATAATGGTAACCTGACGGCGCTTGATCTGCGCAGCGGTCAGATTATGTGGAAACGCGAACTGGGTTCGGTGAATGATTTCATCGTCGACGGCAATCGCATCTATCTGGTCGATCAAAATGACCGGGTGATGGCGTTGACCATTGATGGCGGCGTTACGCTGTGGACACAAAGCGATCTGCTGCATCGCCTGCTGACTTCTCCGGTGCTGTATAATGGCAACCTGGTGGTAGGCGACAGTGAAGGTTATCTGCACTGGATTAACGTCGAAGATGGTCGTTTCGTTGCCCAGCAAAAAGTTGATAGTTCACGCTACAAGATCGGAAGAGCGTCGTGTAGGGAAAGAGTGTAGATCTCGGTG
>OKGF01000218.1_pt1 | contig 18861 bp, 10 predicted proteins | sample 1614741 | NCBI WGS metagenome assembly OKGF01 (sample SAMN04436966, study PRJEB24849) | human gut metagenome | biome: human gut; feature: NICU; material: stool | host: Homo sapiens | place: USA: Saint Louis, MO | collected 2010-03-25 | reverse complement strand
CTGGTTCCAGAGCAGAGCCATGTCAGGTCTTCCTGGTAGCCAGAAAAAGCCTTTACTACGATAAATACCCATTCCCATAAAATAATGATAGGTTTCCCATAATCTTTGTGGGTGGAATGGCCTGTCATCTTTAATCACTCGCGAAATTATTTCGCCATTTTGGGCTGAAATTTTTGCTTCTTCTACTGTGATTGTGTCTTCCAGTTCTCTGATAAGTAATCCGACCCGGTTAAAATCGTAATCCGGAAGGGTTAGTAACTCTGCTAGTTTAAGGTTCCCCCATGACACAGCTATCACATTTACGTAAGGATTCAGAGGATGGATTGCTTTCGCCACATCGGTGACAATGTCGAATGACAGTCGATCCTTTTTGGTTAACAGCAAAGTGCTACAAAACATGATTTGCTCAGCCAGTAAATTCTCTATTCTGCGCTTGCCATAGAAAAGATTCTCCTGAAATGCAGGTATCAGTGCTTTCCCTCCGTTATAGTCATCATTGAGCATAACGATATCGACAAGTGATAAAAGTGATTTTAGCTGTAATCGCTCATGAGTCTGCAGATACTTAATTAATGGCAGTGGGTGGCTACCTCCGGATGTTTCGACAAATATAACGTCAGGCAAATAATGCCTGAGCATATTTTTAATTGCCTTGTCGACCGTCTTAATCCCACTCTGGCTGCTGATACTATCAGATGTGATACTCACGAAATTATTGTTCGCAATATTAACGATTTCTGTATTTGCAATAAGTACACCATCAACATCCAGATCGCTCATATCATTGACAATGACAGATACAGCTAAGTGATTCCTGTTTGCCTGTGTGAGCAGGTTTTTCATAAGAGTGGTTTTTCCTGCGCCAAGGAAACCATTGATAATGATTACTGGGATCCTGTTCATATTTACTGGACACCTGTGAGTTAAAGTGATACCTAAGATGACGGGGAACTGACTCCATGCCAAGAATATTATTCCTGCATATCAGTGATATTGCAGACAAGTACATAGGGACAACGAGAATGCTCTGGTATAAAAACTGGAGCTATCAATGTATTAGGTAAGATACATCAACAAAATAATTATGAGTTTTTTTACATGGATGTCAGTAGGCTATTTCCGGTTGATATACCCTGCCCGTAAAATACAGGGCAGGAATAGTATCATTAATTTCGGGAGAAGCTTAAGGTTGCCACATCGACAGTTTCATCACACAGGCTTTTGTCCTGAAAACTTTTCTTATTTTGGACTTTCGCCAGCCACTGTCCGATATGAAGAGAAGGTACTGTGACGATACCATCCTCATTAGTTACAAAGGTGAGTTCTGCTTTATGAACAGGATGTTTGTGCTCAACTGCATGAGTATGACGGGATGATGTCAGATAACTGACCGAGTCAAGCTCCATGATAGCTCCGGCGAGCGGGGACGTTTTATACAGAACTTTCAGCTTCACATTTTCACTGAAACGACTTATATCGGATAACGGAATGATTTCAAGCTCATGCCCTGTTGGAGACTGATAGAGTTGTGCTGGCATCTGCTGTTCACCAGGAATAAAAGATTTTGCATATTTAGTGACAAATTCACAGTAAGCCACATCATTTCTGCCCTCCCGGCTGACCGGTTTCCATCCTGACGAGGTTCTCGACCAGTATCCCGGTTTCATATACGTTGACAGAACGTAACCATTATCTTTGCTTGCAGACTCAGTTTTATAGACATAATCCGTGGACGCTGGCTTCAGTGTTATTGTCTCTTTCCCGTTATAAAGCCGGGGATTTTCAAAGAAATCCCTTCTGTCAGGAATTGTCCCCTTTGAGGGGAAATTATGACCATAACCAATCTCTGCGGTAACGTTGTTCTCTGCCTGTTTACCTGTAATCCAGACATCATGGGCCAGGACATGCCCCGATGCTGTCAGACAAAGAGCTAAGATATAGCCTGTATTTTTCATCATGATTTATTTCCTGCGAGGTTACCACTGATAACGGGTATAAAGACTGACAGTTCTGCCTGAAAGCGGCACACCTTTGCCATTCATGGCAAGCTTGTTGAAGGCATTATCCAGAGTTACTGACGCCTCAAAGCCTTTAACACTTACAGGCTTATAAGACAGTGAAAAGGAATGTATGGTATAACCAGCCTGATGGGGATCGCCTTTTTTCACATGCGTGGCTGATGCTGAAAGTTCAGCACGCCATCCGGCATAAACGCCTCTATGACCAACAGGTATGCTGATGTCACTGATAAGTGTGTCAGGATTGCCGGAGCCCAGCCATTCCCTGCTGCTGGCATCCATACTTTCCGTCCGGTTATAAGAAAGCATCCAGTCAACATAATCAGACTGGTAATTACCCTGCATATCCCATCCCCAGATACGGGCCCGGGATACATTATAAGAATAAGAACGCATCCGTTTCATATCCACGCGTGTGGCAATATAGTTTCTGGCATCCGTTCCGAAATATCCGCCTTTTAACTGCAGCCGGTCATTGTCTGTAAGCAGGCCATCCAGTTGAATACCTGCGCCAATCTCACGGGTGATGTTATTTTCTGGTTTCAGATTAAGGTTAGGAACCCAGTAATTGGGTTTACGCTTGCGGTAAAAATGTACATCATCCCTGTACATTTCTGCCATTGTGGGCGCTCGGAATGCAGAGGATATGGAGCCGTACATCATCAGCCAGTCTGTCGGTGAGACTGAAATCGCCGCCCTTGGGGACAGGCGTTCGGCTTTCAGTTCTCCGGCACGGGGATTGAAGCTCTTGTACCGGTCATAGCGGGAACCGACGATAATGTTAACCGGGTAGCTTTTCATTGTCATTTCATCCTGGAAATACAACGATGTAAAGTCAATGTTTCCTTCCGGATATAGTGTGGCAGAGCCTTCTGGCTTCTGCTGCTGACGGTAATATTCAGCGCCATAACTTAACTGATGGGCTCCCGGAAAAATCAGAGTATGACTCCTGTTGACAACATTAACACCGGAGGTTCTGTTGTTTCTCCATTCTGCCGTTTTGTTGTGACCGTTTGTCTTGATAGTGATATCACTGAGATATAACGTTGACTTTACATTGATGAGGCTGTTATCCACAGGAGCGTACTGGTACCAGAACTGTACGTCATTTTGTACTGTTTTTCTGTCACGCAGGCCGCTGTCACCATGTGTCTGAGTGGAATTGCCCGGTTCAGTGGTGTTATTCCGGTAGAGACGCAAGCTGGCACCTGCTTTGTTACTGTCTGTTATACCGACAGAGCCTTTCGCAAACAGGGCTGCAGGTTTTTCCTTGTTAGGTGCGTGCTCACCATCACTTTGATAGATATTACCTCTTTTACGCATAATGACAGAAAGGAGCGCATCTGTTTTTCCAGTTTTACCAAACCAGGTGAGCCCCGAGCCTGTGCTGTGGTCACCACTGGCAATATTTCCCCACAGACTTAAACCGTTTGTCTCTCCGGGGGGAAGAAAATCTGCTGCATCGGCAGTTCTGAAGTCCACTACACCTCCCAGCCCGCCACTGCCGTACAGACTGGAGTTTGGCCCGCGGACAACTTCGATACGTTTGACGAGTGCCGGATCCAGATAAGTGCCACTGCTTTTTGCCATGTCACTGAGTTGGCGAACGCCGTCAACAAGAACAAGTACCCCGCTTTTGTCATAGCCGCGTAAATTAAAGGTCTGCCCATTGGTCCGTCCTGCACCAGTCTGGCTGAGACCGGCAACACCTTTCAGCATGCCGGCCGATGTAACCGCATTCTGACTCCACGGTGTGTCATTCGTGACGACACTGACCATCGACGGCGTTTCAAATACCGTGTTCTGATTTCCTGTCGCGACAATGGTGATTGTATCTTTAACCATAGAAGAATGACTGGTCGCTGCCTGTAGTCCCACCGGAAGTATAATTAATGTACAAATGACAGTTCTGATTACATTCATATACATTCGAAAACAAATGTTGTGATTGTGATGTTATATCATAACATTTTATTTATGCAACTCTGATTATGTAGCGTTCAGTGATGCTCTGTTAATAATGTTCTGTCGATCCGCTAAGTGTCAGTGTATGCGGTAAGCCCACCCTGTGTAAGTTCACAGAGATATTGCAATTACCTCCAGATAAGTACTGTCTCTTATACACAAATCCCCCCGGGGATTTGTTATGTCTGTCAGTCTGCTTTAGGGGGGACTCTTTCCATCCGGTACTTTCCTTCCTCCCCGGCAGCCATTTTTTGAACTTTTTCTTCACTCGTTGATCTTTTCTTATATTTCATTTTCTTCGGGTCTGTTATGGTACTTTCTGATTGTTATTCATGGGATAACGAGCAGTCTGGACATGCCCGTCTCGGTGATCCGCGTCGTACACGACGCCTTGTGTCACTGACCTCTTCTCCCGCTCAGCATGCAGGTCTTTCTATTGTGAAATCATCCCAGTCCACTGCTCAGGTTGAAGGTGCGTACCGCCTGATACGTAACCCGTCTGTGTCCCCGCAAGCCATTGCCGAAGCCGGATTTACCGCCACTGTAAGGGCATGTGAGGCTCATCCGCTGCTCCTCGCACTGGAAGACACCACCACCATTAACTTCAGCCACAGTACGGCATCTGATGACCAGGGGAATACCACCACTAACCCGAAGACGCACGGGCTGCTGGCTCACTCTGTCCTGATGTACGCCCCTGACAGCGCCCTGCCAGTCGGTTTTATCGAACAGCAGCGCTGGAGTCGGGTCACGGACACCTACGGTGTTAAGCACCAGCGAAAAGAACGTCCCTGTGAAGAAAAAGAAAGTTACCGCTGGCAGCAGGCTTCGGAGCGTATGGCCGAACGGCTGGGGGAGATACAGAAACGGGTAATTACTGTCTGTGACCGGGAAGCGGATATCTGGCATTACCTGCATTATAAAGTCAGCCACGGACAGCGCTTCGTGGTGCGTGCTGCACAGAATAGCCGGCTGGAAGAAGCACCCGGCAAGCTCTTCGAACTGCCGGAAGTCCTGGCAACCGCGGGAAGCCACACGCTGAATGTGATGCAAAAAGGAGGGCGGGCAGCCCGCCAGGCCCGGATGTTCATCAGGTACAGCGAAGTCAGCATAAAAATCGCGACAACAGCGGCCAGGCGCTCCCGCTCACGTATGTCTGTTGCCGGGAGCAGTCAGAGGACGGTGCCTGCTGGCATCTGCTGACATCAGAAAAAGTGGCGAGTGCCGCCGATGCGCGACGTATCGTCAGCCATTACGAGCGACGCTGGCTGATAGAGGAATACCACAAGGCGTGGAAAAGTGGTGGTACATGTGTGGAATCACTGCGAATGCAGACCCGGGATAACCTTGAGCGCATGGTGGTTATCAAGGCGTTTATCGCGGTACGGGTGCTGGGCCTGCGGCAGGAAGGTATCAGTGAAGAAACACAAAATGACAGCTGTAAGAAAATACTGACGCCGACAGAGTGGAAACTGCTGTGGGTTAAGCTGGAAGGAAAACAGCTTCCGTCACAGACGCCGACACTGAAATGGGCCTGTCTGAAACTGGGGCGATGGCATGACAGCAAACGCACAGGCCGCCCTGGTTGGGTAGTTATGTGGGATGGCTGGTTCAGACTTCAGGATATGGTTGAGGGTTATCCGGTGATGAAGTCTCTTGATCAGGAGATCTGATCAAGAGACAGCCGCACAGGGAGATTCACCATGCTGGATTCTTTTAACAAATTCCCCACTAACAGGACAACACTCCGCTCTCTGAGTTGTGGGTAATTTAACATTTCACTCCTGTGTGTATTTTCTACAGACTGATAACGGTACTGTAACATATCGCAAGCGACATACAAAAGCCCCGTCAAAGCGAGCCTATTGGAATATGGGGCGAGACAGCAAGAGTCGAACTGGTGACCTACTGATTACAAGGCAATTCCCTACCTACTGAGCTAAATCAGTACTGGACCGCCACCGAGGACTCGAACCTCGCACAGTCAACTTAGAAGGCTGATGCTCTTTCCCGATGAGCCAGTGGCGGATAGCGGCCCTTACTAAATTTAAAACAGTGAATTGGCGATTATGAGTTACTATCTCTCACCATTGTTCTTAAGGGCTGGGTACAAAATAATATCCATGCCAGTTTAACTCTGCAATTCCATCTCAATACGACTGATTAAATCCTGCGTATCTAGTACTACCTATTCCCGATTTCTAAGGGAATTTTAACGCACTCTGACTACATTAATCTCAAAGTCTATGTCCGCCATTGATTATAACAAACTTCCTACTCCCGTTCCTGTACGATTGTGATAAAACCAAACGACCGTCATAGCGTGCAAGAACGTAATACCTAGCATTCTCATAGTGGAGTGTCTGATATTCCTTCTTAAACTGGGGCTTGTATCAACCAGCAATAAGAGAGAATGTCCAGAAATAAATCATAAATCCCGCCATCATGCACTCAATCCGGTGACGACGAATAAACGAAATCTCCGAAATACATTTAACTGAGACAAGCCTGCCGCCCAAGCTGGCAAGCAGCGTAATTATTAAGGCTGTAATGACGCATAAAGTCAGTGCACCTGGCGTAATGTGCCGATGAATTACTGAAAACTCCAGAGCAGGAGGAACAAGAAGCAACAATATTGCCAGAAAAAATCTGATAAAACTCAAATCATTCATATTGTTTTTTGTTTAATTCCCAGAAAGAAAACAATACCTGCTCCCCATCCAATAAGGAATATAACGATGACTGTAACAGCATAAAACAGGCTTCTGGCCACATCATCAACACCAGCTCCGCCCCCCACCATGGAAAGCCATAGTAAAAGGAAGTACCCCAGCTATAGAAACAAGCACCTAGCAACTTAAAAACATTGATTTATTTTACATTACAAATGTGATATCATGCAGTCAAGTCGCATCAGGCTTGGAGAAACTCACTGCACAATCACCAGCATATTTAACGTACTGTGCAGCTTTTCGGGCATAAAAAAACGCCCTGCAGCGAGTTCAAGTTGTCTGGTGAAGTAATCTCTCTTAACAAAAAATAAACTTTTTATATCCGTAAAACGTTAAGAGATAATTTTTAAAGTTCCATCAATCTCGCGGCATTACCCACTATCCGCGTAACTTCAGTAAGATCAGGACTTCTTCAATCGTCACCTCTTAACCATGCGCATAACTGCGGATGAAAGAAATCTTTTCGTCTCGAATCGCCAGATGAATATCTATATTCATTTTTCAGTAAGACACTCTTTTGCGCACTGATTGAAATAACAATCTACGAGTTTTCGAACACTTCCCACACCAGAGCAGTTTCAAACATTTTGACATGGTGAGCTACGCTAAGTTCAGTCTAAAGAATGAGAGAGCGGGTTTTGGAGTATATTTGTGACTCTCTTAAAGATAATCGCAAATTTTCAGGCCTTTCACCCATAACCCTGAAAAAGAGTTATCCTCTCAACAAAACGATCAGTGTTGCGTTTATTATTTTGTTGAATGCGAATATTGTCTCGCGCCTGTTCGACGATTAACCGCTGAAACCACTAGTGCCCCGTCAACCTGACCAGGGATACAGAGAGATAAAACAGACGATGCAACTGAGCAGGCTGACGCTGAGAAGTAAAAAGCCGGAGCTTGTGGAGCAAGAGCTGTGGGGTGTCTTACTGGCTTATAATCTGGTGAGATATCAGATGATTAAAATGGCGGAACATCTGAAAGGTTACTGGCCGAATCAACTGAGTTTCTCAGAATCATGCGGAATGGTGATGAGAATGCTGATGACATTGCAGGGCGCTTCACCGGGACGTATACCGGAGCTGATGCGCGATCTTGCAAGTATGGGACAACCAGTGAAATTACCGACAAGAAGGGAAAGGGCCTTCCCGAGAGTGGTAAAGGAGAGGCCCTGGAAATACCCCACAGCCCCGAAAAAGAGCCAGTCAGTTGCTTAATTGACTGGCATTACTCCAGAATGGTGACGTGAATACCTGACGCTGCCAACGAACAGCCGAAAAAACTCACCTGACCCGGAGCAAAAAGCGGATTATTCGACAACAGCATAATATCAGCAGCAGTTCTCGACACGCTTGCGCTATAGACAGAGGATGAAACGCTGCTGGCCGGAGTTCTCTGTACATTTTTGGCAACGGAAGAACAGCTCACCAATGCCTCAACGTCTATCAGCGTTCCGGTGAACTGGAACAGCACGAACAGAATTTGCAGGCAAATATTCTCCACGGTCTGGAGCAGCGTAGGTTTCAATTTAAATACCCCCGGATAGTCCTCTGAGTGCTTCCCTTTTCATTAAGTTTTTAATTATCGTTGCAATACATTAATGATATTGGTAATTATTATCATTAGCATTTGCGCTAACGTTGTCTCTGGTAAGGCTGAAAGGGAACACGCATCGCCAGTACAAGGTCATTTTACTTACAGGCCAGCGAAGGCGAGACTATCAGGATGATGCAAGCCGTGTGTCTAAAAAGTCACGGATCTTTCCAGATTCATTGTCGGTCTAACACTGCACAAATGCGTCAGAACATCCCGGCGTAGCTGTCCGACGCCGGGATGTTCAACAGGACAATGGCGCGTAAGCGTTAATGGAAGTGGGGATACGGAGTTCCCTGTTCACCTGTGTATGTCACGGAAAAGTCTCTGACTGATCTGTCCATAACGCTGGTGAAGCACAAATGGCGCAGCATCTGGTAAAGCAGGTTTAACGAAAAGTCGTGTCCTGCTGCTGGCATATGAGTGCGTCGATTGCCTGATTTAGATCGTCAAGCGGAGAGGGATTTTCTCATGCGTATTTTGTTTGTAGGCCCGCCTCTCTATGGGCTGTTGTATCCTGTGCTGTCCCTGGCGCAGGCATTTCGCGTTAACGGTCATGAAGTACTGATCGCCAGCGGAGGACAATTCGCACAAAAAGCGGCAGAGGCCGGGTTGGTGGTGTTTGACGCTGCCCCCGGTCTGGATTCCGAAGCTGGTTACCGCCACCATGAGGCACAGCGGAAAAAAAGTAACATCGGAACCCAAATGGGCAACTTCTCATTCTTCAGCGAAGAAATGGCAGACCATCTGGTGGAGTTTGCCGGACACTGGCGGCCTGACCTCATCATCTACCCTCCACTCGGAGTCATCGGGCCGCTGATTGCCGCCAAATATGATATACCGGTCGTGATGCAAACCGTAGGCTTCGGCCATACCCCCTGGCATATCAGGGGTGTAACGCGTTCGCTCACGGACGCCTATCGTCGCCACAATGTCGGGGCCACACCACGCGATATGGCCTGGATCGACGTAACACCGCCGAGTATGAGCATTCTGGAAAACGACGGTGAACCCATTATTCCGATGCAGTACGTCCCGTATAACGGTGGTGCGGTGTGGGAACCATGGTGGGAGAGAAGGCCCGAACGTAAACGTCTTCTGGTGAGTCTCGGCACTGTCAAACCGATGGTTGACGGCCTTGATCTAATCGCCTGGGTTATGGATTCTGCCAGTGAGGTCGATGCCGAGATCATTCTGCATATTTCAGCCAATGCGCGGTCCGATTTGCGCTCGCTGCCATCAAATGTTCGCCTGGTTGACTGGATACCCATGGGTGTCTTCCTCAACGGCGCAGATGGTTTCATTCATCATGGCGGAGCAGGCAATACCCTGACAGCGCTACACGCTGGTATTCCACAAATCGTCTTCGGCCAGGGAGCCGATCGCCCGGTAAATGCCCGCGTTGTTGCCGAACGCGGCTGCGGGATTATCCCAGGCGACGTCGGCCTGTCGAGTAACATGATCAATGCTTTCCTCAACAATCGCTCACTTCGCAAAGCCTCTGAAGAGGTAGCAGCGGAAATGGCGGCGCAACCCTGCCCAGGTGAAGTGGCGAAAAGCCTGATCACAATGGTACAGAAAGGGTAGCCACTACACCTTCATGATAATCATATGCCAGCCCCCATCCAGAAGTCATGCATCCATAACAATGCGGGACCGGAGTGTGCTGGCTTTTTTGCGGAACGATCCGGCCAGTGGATCGTATTTTACAGACGGAGGAGGCTTAATGCCTGCGAATCACACTCCCACACCGGCTCAGTCATGGATAGTTTGCCTGGCGCGCGTGTGCTGGGAACGTAAGAAACTTAGTGTCATCGTGGTGGTAGCGTCAGTATCGACTATTTTGCTGGCTGCGCTGACGCCACTGCTGACAAGACAGGCTGTGAATGACGCACTGGCGGGCAATCCGGCCCGCCTGCCGTGGCTGGCCTGCGGGTTACTGTTGATCGCTTTTTTTGATTTCATCGGTAACTATGTGCGCCGTGGTTATGCCGGGATGCTCTCACTCTGGGTGCAGCATACCCTCAGAGGACGGGTATTCGACAGTATTCAAAAACTTGACGGCGCAGGCCAGGATGCGCTGCGCACCGGGCAGGTGATTTCACGGACCAACAGCGATCTGCAGCAGGTGCATACCCTGCTGCAGATGTGCCCGGTGCCGCTGGCAGTGTTCACTTATTACATTGCCGGCATTGCCGTGATGCTGTGGATGTCCCCTGCCATGACGCTTATCGTCGTGTGCGTACTGGTATGCCTGGCGATCACCGCGCTTCGTGCGCGTCGTAGGGTCTTCGCGCAAACCGGAATGGCCTCGGACCAACTGGCGAATCTCACCGAACATATACGCGAGGTGCTGGCACAGATCTCAGTGGTAAAATCCTGTGTGGCAGAGATGCGTGAAACGCACTGGCTCGATAGGCAGTCGCGGCAGATTGTGCGTGTACGCATCGGTGCGGTTATCTCGCAGGCGATGCCTGGGGCCACCATGCTGGCGCTACCGGTGCTCGGGCAAATCGTCCTGCTGTGCTACGGCGGGTGGTCGGTCATGCACGGGCGGATCGATCTCGGTACCTTCGTTGCATTCGCCAGCTTCCTCGCGATGCTGACCGGGCCAACCCGCGTACTGGCATCGTTTCTGGTTATCGCACAGCGCACTCAGGCGTCCGCGGAGCGGGTGTTTGCACTGATCGACACCCGTTCACAGATGGAGGACGGGACGGAGTCGATTAACAGTCAGGTTGTCGGACTGGAACTGGAGAATATGAGCTTTGACTACCACCATGGCGACAGACATATCCTCAGCGATATCTCCTTTTCCCTGCGCGCCGGGGAAACCGTGGCGGTGGTGGGCGCATCGGGTTCAGGAAAATCGACCCTGTTGATGCTGCTGGCGCGTTTTTATGATCCCTGCTCCGGAAAGATATGGCTCAACACCAGCGAAGGCCGACAAAATCTTCGCGATATCAGACTGGAGGCGCTTCGTCGCCGGGTAGGCATCGTATTTGAAGATGCTTTTCTGTTTGCCGGTACGGTGGCGGAAAATATCGCCTATGGCCACCCTCAGGCAACGGCGGACGACATTCGCCGTGCGGCAGCTGCTGCAGGAGCCAGCGATTTTATCAACGCCCTGCCGAAAGGCTTCGATAGCCTGTTAACCGAACGGGGTACGAATCTTTCCGGCGGGCAGAGGCAGCGAATAGCGCTGGCGCGGGCGCTCATTACTGCACCGGACGTGTTAATCCTGGATGATACCACCTCAGCGGTTGATGCTGTTACGGAAGCGGAGATTAATACCGCGCTGGGTCGCTATGCTGACGAAGGGCATATGCTGCTGGTGATTGCCCGACGGCGTTCAACGCTTCAGCTAGCCAGCCGGGTTGTGGTGCTGGATAAGGGCCGTATGGTGGATACCGGAACCCCGGCAGAACTTGAAGCGCGCTGTCCGGCGTTCCGCGCACTGATGACCGGCGACAGCGATTTTCTGGCCACGTCCCACAATAGCCACAACGAATTGTGGCCGGCTGAACCAGCGACACAAGACGATGTAACGGATACGGGGGATAAAGGTTTTGTCGCCCGTATGACCCGCGTACCGGAAAATGCAGTACAGCAGGCGCTGGCCGGTAAAGGTCGCAAAGTCACGTCACTACTGAAGCCTGTGGCATGGATGTTCGTCATCGCCGCTCTGCTGATCGCACTCGATTCTGCGGCAGGCGTAGGGGTGCTGATACTGTTGCAGCACGGCATTGACTCCGGTGTCGCCGCAGGCGATATGTCGACCATCGGCCTCTGTGCCCTGCTCGCCCTGTGCCTGGTCATTGTGGGCTGGTGCAGTTATTCTCTGCAGACGGTCTTCGCCGCCAGAGCGGCGGAATCAGTTCAGCATTCGGTGCGCTTGCGCAGCTTCGGCCATATGCTGCGTCTTGGACTCCCCTGGCATGAAAAGCATGCCGATTCGCGTCTGACCCGCATGACCGTTGATGTGGACTCTCTCGCCCGCTTTCTGCAAAACGGCCTTGCCGGTGCGGCCACCAGTCTGGTGACGATGTTCGCAATCGCCGCCACCATGTTCTGGCTCGACCCGATCCTGGCGCTGACGGCATTAAGCGCAGTGCCAGTGGCCGCACTGGCAACCATGATTTATCGCCGCCTCAGTACCCCTGCTTATGCACAGGCACGGCTGGAAATAGGCAAAGTCAACAGCACCCTGCAGGAAAAAGTCTCCGGCCTGCGTGTCGTGCAATCGCATGGTCAGCAGGAACTGGAGGGCGCCCGGCTGCGCGCGTTATCGGAGCGTTTCCGCGCAACCCGTGTGCGAGCACAAAAATACCTTGCAGTCTATTTTCCGTTTCTGACATTCTGCACCGAGGCCTCCTATGCCGCCGTTCTGTTAGTGGGAGCTTCGCAGGTCGCCGCTGGAGAAATGACTGCCGGGGTACTGGCGGCTTTCTTCCTGTTGCTGGGGCAATTCTATGGGCCAGTGCAGCAGTTATCAGGGATTGTCGACGCCTGGCAGCAGGCGACAGCCAGCGGCAAACATATTGATGAACTACTGGCGACAGAAGGCACTGAGAACCTCGGGTCCTCTTCGGTCCTCCCTGTCACCGGTGCACTGCATCTTGATGAGGTCACGTTCAGTTATCCCGACAGTCACGAGCCAGCTCTGAACAAACTTACCCTGACGATCCCTGAGGGAATGGTTGTCGCGGTCGTCGGTCGCAGCGGTGCGGGTAAGTCGACGCTGATTAAGCTGATTGCCGGGTTGTATTTCCCCACGCACGGCAACATCAGAATCGGTGTGCAAATGCTCGATGATGCCTCGCTCACTGAGTATCGTCGCCAGATTGGGCTTGTCGATCAGGATGTAGCACTGTTTAGTAGTGATATTGCAGAAAACATTCGTTATTCACGGCCATCCGCCACCAATGAAGACGTTGAAATTGCCTCACAGCGGGCAGGGCTGTATGAGATGGTGTGCAATCTGCCGCAGGGATTCCGGACACCGGTGAATAACGGCGGAGCCGATCTGTCCGCAGGTCAGCGCCAGTTGATTGCGCTGGCCCGCGCGCAACTGGCGAATGCTCACATCCTGCTGCTCGACGAAGCCACGTCATGTCTGGATCGCACATCCGAAGAACGACTGATGTCATCGTTAACAGATGTCGTGCATGCCGGGAAGCACTCGGCGCTGATTGTTGCACATCGTCTGACCACCGCGCAACGCTGCGATCTGATTGCCGTTATTGATAAGGGGTTACTTGCGGAATACGGAACCCACGAACAGCTGTTATCTGCAGGCGGCCTCTATACCCGCTTATGGCATGACAGCGTCAGCAGTACTGCGCTCCATCGCCAGCACAACATGAAGGAGGAAACCCCGGGATAGTTACTGGACACGTAATGTATTAAAAACACAGTCAGAAGCGGCGGTACCGTGAATAGCCGCTTTAATTATTTATACTGACATCCTTAATTTTTAAAGAGTATGAATGCTGAACATGCAACAACATCCCTCTGCTATCGCCAGCCTGCGCAACCAACTGGCAGCGGGCCACATTGCTAACCTTACTGACTTCTGGCGCGAAGCTGAGTCGCTGAATGTTCCTCTTGTGACGCCAGTCGAAGGAGCGGAAGATGAGCGAGAAGTGACCTTTCTGTGGCGCGCCCGACATCCTCTGCAGGGCGTTTATCTGCGTCTGAACCGGGTGACGGATAAAGAGCACGTAGAAAAAGGAATGATGAGCGCCCTTCCCGAAACGGATATCTGGACACTGACACTGCGTTTACCCGCAAGTTACTGCGGCTCCTATTCGCTGCTGGAAATCCCCCCCGGCACTACGGCTGAGACGATTGCACTGTCCGGAGGCCGTTTTGCCACCCTCGCCGGAAAGGCCGATCCGCTAAACAAAATGCCGGAGATCAACGTTCGGGGAAACGCAAAGGAATCAGTGCTGACACTTGATAAAGCTCCCGCCCTGTCGGAATGGAACGGCGGCGTCCACACCGGACAACTGCTTACCTCCATGCGCATTATCGCCGGGAAATCTCGCCAAGTTCGGCTCTATATTCCGGACATTGATATTTCTCAGCCCCTCGGGCTGGTCGTGCTGCCCGATGGTGAAACCTGGTTTGATCACCTTGGCGTATGCGCGGCAATTGACGCCGCCATAAATAACAGGCGCATCGTGCCCGTGGCTGTACTGGGCATTGACAACATTAATGAACATGAACGCACTGAGATACTCGGCGGGCGCAGCAAGCTGATAAAGGATATCGCAGGACATCTGCTGCCGATGATCCGCGCTGAACAACCGCAGCGTCAGTGGGCAGACCGTTCGCGCACAGTGCTGGCCGGGCAGAGCCTCGGCGGGATCAGTGCGCTAATGGGGGCTCGTTACGCACCGGAAACGTTCGGTCTGGTGCTCAGCCACTCTCCTTCAATGTGGTGGACGCCAGAAAGAACCAGTCGACCAGGCTTGTTCAGCGAAACCGATACCTCATGGGTGAGTGAGCATCTGCTTTCTGCCCCACCGCAGGGCGTGCGTATCAGCCTGTGCGTGGGATCGCTGGAAGGTTCGACAGTGCCTCACGTTCAGCAACTTCACCAGCGGCTGATTACCGCTGGCGTCGAAAGCCATTGCGCAATCTACACCGGTGGTCACGATTACGCATGGTGGCGCGGTGCACTGATTGACGGGATTGGTTTACTACAGGGTTGAGTTGACCCACAAACACTTTCAGGAAACGGTACAGACTTCCTGAATAAATCAAATTGTCACCTGCGGAAAAGGAATAATCATCAGATGTATGCCCGCGAGTATCGCTCAACACGCCCGCATAAAGCGATTTTCTTTCATCTTTCTTGCCTCACCCTTATCTGTAGTGCGCAAGTTTATGCGAAGCCGGATATGCGGCCACTGGGGCCGAATATAGCCGATAAAGGCTCCGTGTTTTACCATTTCAGCGCCACCTCTTTCGACTCTGTCGATGGCACACGCCATTATCGGGTATGGACGGCCGTGCCGAATACAACCGCACCGGCATCGGGTTACCCGATTTTATATATGCTTGACGGTAACGCAGTTATGGACCGCCTGGATGACGAACTGCTCAAACAATTGTCAGAAAAAACACCGCCAGTGATCGTGGCTGTCGGGTATCAGACCAACCTCCCTTTCGATCTCAACAGCAGGGCTTACGACTATACGCCAGCAGCAGAAAGCAGAAAAACAGATCTCCACTCAGGGCGTTTTAGCCGTAAGAGTGGTGGCAGCAACAACTTCCGCCAGTTACTGGAAACGCGTATTGCCCCAAAAGTGGAACAGGGACTGAATATCGATCGGCAACGCCGCAGCTTATGGGGGCACTCCTACGGCGGCCTCTTCGTGCTGGATTCCTGGCTGTCCTCCTCTTACTTCCGGTCGTACTACAGCGCCAGCCCGTCGTTGGGCAGAGGTTATGATGCTTTGCTAAGCCGCGTTACGGCGGTTGAGCCTCTGCAATTCTGCGCCAAACACCTGGCGATAATGGAAGGCTCGGCGACACAGGGTGATAACCGGGAAACGCATGCTGTCGGGGTGCTGTCGAAAATTCATACCACCCTCACTATACTGAAAGATAAAGGCGTCAATGCCGTATTTTGGGATTTCCCCAACCTGGGACACGGGCCGATGTTCAATGCCTCCTTTCGCCAGGCACTGTTAGATATCAGTGGTGAAAACGCAAATTACACAGCAGGTTGTCATGAGTTAAGCCACTAAACACTGCCCGCTTTTACGCGGGCAGTGCGCCTGAAACACTACGATCAGAATGATGCGGTAACTCCGGCATAATAAGCCCGGCCTGGCTCGTTATAGGTATTCGCCCCTTCAGAAGATCGGAAGATCTGTTTATTGAGGATATTACTGACGCCGACATTAAGACGCAGATTTTTATTAATATCGTAATTGAAGTTCGTCCCCACCAGTGAATAAGCGCCCAGCTCTTTACCTGACAGACCGCCAGTATCTTCACTGCGGGTTTCCGCATGAGTACGCGGTTTTTGTCTGCCATATAACGTCCAGTTGACGTTGGCAGAAAACGCCTGGGTGATGGTCCAGTTAAGCGAGTTATTGATAGTATATTTCGGGATGACCGACAGAGGATTACCGGTGTCTTTTTGCTCCGAAGTGATCATCCATGTGGCATTGGTATTCCAGTTCAGACGATCTTTCACCAGTGGGAAAGACATACTGGCTTCGATACCGTCCACCAGAGCTTTCCCGCCATTCTGCCACTTGAGGATATATGCGCCTGAAGCGGTTTGCCCGATAACGTTATCCCCGGCCACGATCTTATTCTGGTAATCATTGCGGAAGTAGGTCACACTTGCGTGGTAATCTTCCCAGGTGAACTCCAGTCCAATTTCTTTATTGACGCTGATTTCCGGATCGAGATCTTTATTACCGATCAGGTAGCACCCGCCTGAGGTAATATCTTTTGGACAGCCATTGCCTTTCGAGTAGAGCAGATAGCCTTCACTGGATTGATACAGGTTTGGGGCTTTAAAGGTTCGGGCAACCCCTGCTTTGACTTTGAAATAATCGCCCAATTCCTGCGAAAGATTCAGACTGGGGCTGAAGTTCCCGCCGGAGTCGCTGAGATAATCAAAGCGCAGGCCGGGAATGATATTCGTGCCAGGAACCGGCTCAATGTTATCTTCAATATACAGCGCACTGATTTGAGAATGATTTTTACTGCTGCGATCCGCAGCAGAGCCAGAAATACCGCTGATATCTCTGTCATTCACCGTCAGGCTGGTAGAGGAAGGATCATCGAGCTTATCGCGGTTCCACTCTGCACCAACGGTCAGCGTTTGATCAACCATCACATTCAAAGGAATATTAAGCTCACCGCTGGTTCGCCAGGAACTCAGGCGATTGGTCGTAAACTTTTCACCCGCTAAAATACGTCCTTCACCACCGCCGGATAATCCTTCATTCATGCGGGTATTATTGGTTTTCTCGTAATAAATACCAAAGCGACTTTGTCCCCAGTCCCAGATACCATTATGCGTAATGCCATAATTCTGTCGGTACAGGCGGTTCGTCTCTTTGCCGGATTTTGCCAGGCTTTCGGTAACTGCACTGGAAGAACTGTTCTGCGTATCGCCCGCATAGATATTCCCCTGGCGGCTATATCCGGCTTCGAAATCGAGAATCTGCTGCGGATTTAATTTCCACGAGATAACGCCGTTAATATCTTTGTTACGTACCCCTTCATGCCCGGCTGCGTTTTTCGTACCGACCGGAGAATTAATATCCCAACTGTCAGCATCCGTTTTATTCAGGTTACCATACAAACGCGTGGTAAGAGCATCACCAGCCAGAGGCCCACTAAGGCTGAAATTGGCGCGACGCGTAGCGCCCTCTTCGCTACTTTCCGGCTGGTTGGTGTATAACGACAGCGAACCGTGCCAGTCGTTGGTGGGACGTTTGGTAATGATGTTCACCACCCCCCCGGCGGCCCCCGAACCGTAGCGCGCCGCCGCAGGGCCGCGGATCACTTCAATACGCTCAACCTGTTCCGGTGGCACCCAGTTGGTGTCACCGCGGGTATCACGCTCCCCACGCCAGCTATAACGCACGGAGTTACGTGACGTCACCGGTACACCATCAATTAAAATTAAGGTGTTTTCCGGCCCCATACCACGAATATCGATCTGGCGGTTATTACCGCGTGTGCCCGAGGCGCTATTGCCGGTAAGATTGACACCAGGCATTTTACGAATAATATCTGAAAGGTCGTTTACCGGAGGGGTCTTTTTAATATCCTCGCTGGTAATAACCGACACGCCCGGCTGCTGTTTTAATACCTGCTCAGCGGTGGCTTCCACCACCAGAGTCTCGTCATTATCATCGTCGGAGTATTTGGCTACTGATACCTGGCTATTCAACCCAACCAGGAGCACAGTTAGCGACCAGAGGATTTTGTTAATTCTCATTCCTATTCCCTAATAAATGCCTAACTTAAAATGTTTGATCGTTAAGCTCACATCCTTGCCAGATATTTCTTACTGCCATTATTGTTTTTATATAAGAATGATAATTAATATCATTTAGCAAAAGAAAAAGCAATCCCTCACAAGATAAATTTATTGATTTTTCATAAATATCAAATTGATATATAACATATGTTTTTTATTTCATTGTACTTCAGTCAAATAAATTTCTGAAGCACTGCTAGTAGTGCCAGTTCAGCTTTCTTTTTGACTCATTCCGGCAAAGTCAGTACCGTTCATCTTTTGTACTGATGTTGCCACTGGAAAATCGGTGCGCTTGTCGATCATCGGGAATTTTGTCACAATTTCTAACGGATAGTGTTCACATTGTTTCTGACCTGCATTTCAGACACGGGCGCTGCTTATGTATATAAGATCAGCATCACTAGGTCTTTCTGCAACACTACTGCTTTCAACAAGTCAGGCATTTCACACTTTATGAGCTGACATCATCAAGATGCTCCAGTAATTTTTTATTAATGACTTCAAACAGTTCCTGTTCATCATGGGTCAGATA
>OKGF01000188.1_pt1 | contig 20738 bp, 9 predicted proteins | sample 1614741 | NCBI WGS metagenome assembly OKGF01 (sample SAMN04436966, study PRJEB24849) | human gut metagenome | biome: human gut; feature: NICU; material: stool | host: Homo sapiens | place: USA: Saint Louis, MO | collected 2010-03-25 | reverse complement strand
GTTAACATAAATATATCCCGAGCCATGATATGCACAGATTTGAATAATTTTACATCACGTATTCTTTTTAATTCATCAACGGACAGATCTAGTTCTCTGATATTACTAATTGGCATTTTAAATAAGACAAAAGGATGAACTAAATAAGTTACATAATTCATTTTCCTGGCATAGTTCAATATTACTTTTATTAAAGTGAGGTAAATCCTGATAGAAGTTTCTTTTAATCCTTCAGCCTTCATTACATCAGCGAAACTTTGTATATGTGTCGGACTGAGTTGTACCAAAGGAAAATCACCTTTCATATGTTTAAGGAACTTTGCACAAGCTATATTATATAATTTATGGGATTTTTTACGATCGTCTGCCTCCATCATCGAAAGATATTCTTTCACTACCGTATTAAAGGTTATTCCCTTTTTTTGTTGTTCCCGAGTTATGACATGTATTAATTCAGTGCATGAAATGGTCGACTGATAATGAATAGACGAAAGAATCTCTTCGTATTCATTAATCAGTTTGCGCAAACAAGAATTTATATTAGCTGCATTTTCGTGTTTTACTACTCGTCCATTTTTCATTTGATTTGCAGAATCCAAAATGAATTGGGTTGAAATATATCTCGTTTGTGAACGATGAGCTACTGCGATCCTAACTCTATGTCTACCGTTAGATAATTTTTTAGCAGGCACAATTACTATTGAAAGATTAGCCATATTCAAATTTTAGTTTATACGTTTTACAATACAATATTAAAGTAACAATCAGAAATAAAAGCACTCTTGTATAACAAAAATGCTCGTGAGACTATCCATTTTGAGATTGTTCACAGACATTTGTACTATTTTTCAGTTGAAAAGACGTAAATTTCCATGCTTTTGTACAATCCTACATTGGCTTTTTTCATATTCACGCATATATTTGCAACACTTTTTCACAGGTAGGAGACCTATTTCTCCTGAGAGAATAGAAAACTAACTTTTGTTTAACTTAATAATTAAAGTATGAAAGACAGAAAGAATTCAAGTCTGTTGGGTCGCCTGGACAAGTTCCAGCGGCTGTTCTTCGTTGCTTTGTTATCCGTATTGGCTGTAGGGGCCTTTGCACAGAGCAAAACCGTTTCGGGTACTGTCCTTGACAAGACAGGTGAGTCTGTAATCGGTGCCAGTGTGGTGGTGAAAGGTACTACCAATGGTACAATTACTGACTTTGATGGTAAGTTCACACTTCAAAATGTTCCTGATAATGGAACTATCCAAGTAAGTTTCGTGGGATACAAGACCGTAGATATCCAGGTGAAAGAACAATCTACCGTTAAGGTAATCTTGGAGGAGGATACTGAAACACTGGATGAGGTTGTGGTAGTAGGTTATGGTGTTCAGAAAAAAAGTGATGTGACTGGTGCTATGGCACGTGTTGGTTCTGAAGAATTGAATACAAGACCTGTGAACAATGCTTTTGAAGCCTTACAAGGCAAAGCTGCCGGTGTAGATATCACCTCAAGTGAACGTCCGGGTACTGTAGGATCAATCCGTATTCGTGGTAACCGATCTATCAGCGCATCATCAGACCCTCTGTATGTAGTAGATGGAGTTCCTTTGAGTGCTGGAGGAATTGAAACGATCAATCCGCGTGACATAGAATCCATTGATATTTTAAAGGATGCCTCTTCTACAGCTATTTACGGTTCTCGCGGTGCCAATGGTGTCATATTGATAACTACCAAACGCGGTAAAGTGGGTAGACTCGCTTTAAACTACTCAGGTTCTGTCACATTAGAAAACCTAAAAGACAAATCACCTGCCATGAGTGCAAGCGATTATATTACCTGGCGCCGTTGGGCTTATTATAACTCAGATCCGGTAAACAATCCTCGCGGTGACCAACCTAACTACGATAAAGACCAAATTTATTTCGCAGCATCAGGTGATCCCGCAGCTTTGGCAAATGTAAATAAAGGTTGGAGTAACGGTACTTGGGATGGAAGTAAAGTAACAGATACCGACTGGGCAGACATAGTGACCCAAACAGGTATCACTCATGAACACACCATCAGTGGTAGTGGCGGTAACGAAACTGCGCAAGCTTTCTTCTCTGTTGGTTACCTGAATAATCAAGGAACTCAGAAAGGACAGGAATATGAACGTTATAATTTTTCAATGTCTGTCGATTTACAAGTAAAACCTTGGTTTAAAATGGGCGGATCTATCAACGGTTCATGGGCGGTTCAAGACTATGGTTATTCCCGTACCGGACAATCTTCAGGCTCGGGCCCTGTTGATATATATAGCGCGGCAAAAGCTATTCCACGCTTTGGTGTTCCTTATGATGAAGAAGGAAATATCATTACCAACCCCTGTGGCTCCACCACCAATGTTTATACTGTAATTGACGAATGGAATAAGTCAACCGATAACCGCCAAACTTTCCGTGCACTAGGCAGCTTTTACGGACAATTTGATTTTGGGAAAATATGGGCACCTCTAGAGGGACTAAGCTATAAAATCTCTTTCGGTCCTGATTTCCGCCACTATCGTCAAGGTATTTTTATCAGCAAAGACTCTGCCGTAAAAATGGGCTCAAAAAACTATGCTAAATATGCAACAGATCGTTACTTGTCATGGACACTGGATAATCAGATCAACTATAACAAGACATTCGGCAAACATAACTTAGGCGTAACCTTATTGCAATCAGCTTCCAAATATAATAAAGAAAGTGGTTCCGAAAGTGCTAACGCCATCCCTAATGAAAATTTTGAATGGTACAACATGGGCAGTGTAGATATTACTGATGCAGCAACTTATGGTGCTGGTATGAGTACTGGTATGTCTGAGAATCAGCTGGCATCGTACATGGCACGTGTAAACTACGCATACAACGACCGTTATTTATTGACTGTATCCGGACGTTATGACGGTTCTTCCGTATTAGCAGACGGGCACAAATGGAGTTTCTTCCCTTCTGCCGCCTTGGGCTGGCGCATTGACCAAGAAGACTTCATGAAAGATATTTCTTGGATAAACCAGTTAAAACTTCGTTTCGGTTTGGGAACAACTGGTAACTCAGCTGTAAGTGCATATTCTACATTAGGTAACATCCAGTCATTCTATGTACCTTTTGGCTCTACTCTGACCCCTGCTTATGCTACTAATGAACCTTATTACACTTCTTCTCAAGTAAAAATGGCAAATAAAAATTTAGGTTGGGAAAAGACAACACAATATAACTATGGTATAGATTTCAGTTTCTTGAATGGACGTATCAGCGGTTCAATGGATATTTATCACTCTAACACCAATGACTTATTATTAAGCATGACTATTCCAACCTTAACTGGCTTTAATTCTACTTATGCCAATGTAGGTAAAACAAAAAACTTCGGTGTTGACTTATCTTTGAACCTGGTTCCCATACAAACTAAAGACTTTGAATGGAGTTCCACTATCAATGCAGCCTATCAAAAAGATGAAATCTTAGAACTTGCTAACGGTAAGCAGGATGACATTTCCAATGCCTGGTTCATTGGTGAGTCAATCAATGTTTACTATGGTATTGCCAACGATGGTCTGTGGCAGGAAAGCGATGCGGCAGAGATGGCTAAATTTAATGCTAATGGACATAAATTTGAAGCAGGCATGGTGAAACCTGTTGATCAGGATGGCAACTATATTATTGACAGTAATGACCGTATTATTCTTGGCAATAAAAATCCTAAATGGGTGCTGGGATGGAGCAATACATTCAACTATAAAGGTCTTGAACTAGGTATCGAGCTGAACGGACGATTTGGTTATATAGTTGATACGGGTGGTGAAGGCCAAAACGGTATGTATAACCAACGTGAAATAAACTATTGGACTCCAGACAATACTGGTGCTGATTATCAAAAACCAATTTACAGTACAGCGGGTGGTGATGCTTATTCAAGTCTGCTAGGCTTTAAAGACGCTTCATTCATCAAGATCCGTAACATTTCTCTGGGTTATAACTTTAATTCCAAAGCATTAAAGAACATCGGAATCAGTTCTCTTAAATTATATGCACAAGCTAAGAATATAGGCAACCTCTATTCTTCAGTAGATTTTATGGATTTGGACTTAGGCACTACTTATTACAATAGAGGCTTTACTTTCGGTTTACAAGTTGGTTTCTAATTTGATAATAACACATTAAACTGTTTTTAAAATGAAAAATTTAAAATATACATTATTCACAGCCGCCCTGTCTGTCGCAATGACTGCTAGTTTCAGTTCTTGTAGCGATAGTTTCCTAGATGAAAAAAACAAGTCATCCTATACCACTGACTATTTCAAAACGTCACAGGGCATTCAAGATCTGGCTACCGCACTGTACGGTAACATCCGTTGGCATTTCGGTTATGAATGGGCGTATGGTATTACCCTTTACGGCACCGATGAATTTACAAACGGCTCTGACCTGACTGCAGAACCATGGAACACTTATGACAGCCGTCTGAACCCGTTGGACTGTACAACGGCGAACGGTGCCGCCAACAACAACTGTCCGGGTGTATCGGCTCTTTGGGATCAGATGTATTACGGCATCGCCTCTGCAAATCAAGTTATCGCATCAGCTGACTATGTTACTGATGCGGAAGTCCGTGAAAAATGCCTAGGGGAAGCTTATTTCCTACGTGGATATAACTACTATCGTCTTTTCGCACAATATGGTGGTGTGGTTCTGCAAACCCAAGTTACTGAAGGTGTGGTCAGAACCTTTACTCGCGCTTCTGCAGAAGAAACATTAAACCAAGTGATTGATGACTTGCAGAACGCTTACGACAAACTGCCTACAGATAGATGGCGTGGTACAGGTACATGGACTAAATACACAGCAGCACACTTCCTGGCAAAAGCTTTGCTGTACCGTCAGTCTGAACGTTGCAGCGACTGGAACTCAAGTTATCCTGCTGATGCTGATTTGAAAAAAGCGATTACATTATGTGATGAAGTCATCTCAAAATGTCCGTTAGAAAGTGATTATAATAACCTTTACGCCAAATGGACTGGTATAGACTGCAAAGCCGAAGAATCTAATGAAATATTAATGTCATGCCAACACACTTCTTCGGCAACCGGACGTTTCGGAAACCGTACTTATAATTACTTCAACCCACAATTCTCCAACTTCTCCGGTGGTTGGACACAACGTGGTCAATATATCGGTGGTATGGACTTCCAACGTTGCCGCCCTACAGAATACGCTTATGCTATCTTCGACAATGTGAATGACTCACGTATGTGGAAAACATTCAAAACTGTCTACGGATTGAATAATATTGCATCGAAAGCAGATGATGTAGTGGCTACAAACGGTATTACAGCCGATCAGGTTCCAACACTAGGCGACCAAGGCATCATCTTTATTCTTAATAAAAAAAGTGACAACCGTTTTAAAGACGCCACAAACTCCGATTATGGAACAGTAGGTCGTGGTGGTATAGCCCACTCCTTTGTAAACCCCGAAACAAATAAATGGGTGCCGAATGTATTCCCTATATATGCCGGTGGTCAATATGTATTGAACACCTATGGTGTTAGCGGAAATCCAGCACAGTCCAATGTATTCTGTGGTATCAATAAGACTGACGACGGATCGCGTACAGCAGAGAAAGGTGACGCACATCGTGATGTCATTATGGCCCGTACAGGCGAAACTTATCTGATAAAAGCGGAAGCTCAAGTACGTTCCGGTAACTTCCAGGATGCTATCTCTACCATCAACCAGCTCCGTGCACGTGCCGAATGGAAAAATGGTGAAGACCGCGAATACTACACCGATGGTTCTATGGCTTTCTTGAAAAGCGCAGGCGGTGACGAAGATAATTCAACCGCACTAAGCACTTTAGGCAAATGCAAAGATGCCAATGGTACCAAGATCAATAACACAGAGGCATTCAAGGCTTCTTTCCTTCAAAAGAACACTTACTATCTTTCAACTGGTATAGAACGCACAACAGATGCTTCCAGTCTGCAAATTTCAAGTTATTCATCATTACCAGCCGAGGATGAAGCTATTCTATCAGCTATGGGCGTAAATGGGGACAAAGACCGTTTGATCAATTTCATTTTAAACGAACGTACCCGTGAATGCTTAGGTGAATGGAACCGATGGGAAGAATTGAGCCGTACCAAGACTTTGGTTCAACGTGCTAAATTATTCAATCCGGAAGCAGCTGCCAATATAGCAGACAAACATTTGCTTCGTCCTATTCCACAAACATTCTTAGACCAACTTCAACATGAAGACGGTACGAATTTAAGTGATGAAGAAAAAGCCGCAATGCAAAATCCTGGCTATTAACAGACTAGATTTTTGCAGTCAATAATTAATAAAGGGGAGTGCCGAATTCAGCACTCCCCTATTTTCCACACCATAAATACTTATTTTATAATGAAAAAAATCGGTCGGTTTATATGCTTCACTACACTATTCTTGTTAATAGCGGGATGCAAACAACAAAAAACTATACGCTATGAACTTGTAGATGGCAATCCACAAATAGATTACATAGATTTCCTGAACGACACGCTATGCCGATTTGTCGCACCAGGACCATTGGTTCTAACAAGCCACTACACAAAAAAAGGAGATATTTATATAATACAAATCAACGATATAGTAAGCGCACGGCTATATAAAACAGAAGAAGGAAAGCTACGAGGTGAGGCTCCTTTTTTTGAAGGAATATGGATTATAAAAGAAAAGTGATATCAACAAGTTCTGTACAGTTCATTTACTCATTTCTTTTCATATAAAGAATCTATCTGTCAGTCCCCCCCAATCAATAACTAAAATCCAATACAAATCCAACACGACGAATAAAGATTGTTATCCGTATATGAAAAAAGAACAGAAAGAAGATGAACAATATTCCATGTAAATGAATAAAATTCCATAGGTAAGACACCTTCTTCGTCTATATTTGCATAAATCAAAAATCAAAGATACTATGGAACTATTACCAGCAATCAGAAAAAGCATAATTGCATTCGCTCTGTTACCCGCACTTCTATATGCAGGTATCCCTCCCACCCTACAAAGCGATGCCTCACAAAGAATGACCAAAGATATCATGGACCGCGCTTACATCACCCCCAAACGTATTGTTACCAAATATGCAGGATGTAAGAATAATCTAATAAAAAACGAACACTATTTGTTAGAGCGTGGAAACGGCCAATCGGAAATGAACAGAAAAAAATGTTGCATAATGACCTCTACTGAAACAGAGAAGGCATCCTTATTACTGGATTTCGGCAGTGAACTGCATGGAGGATTAAAGCTCGTCATGGGCAGTTCCAACCGTAGGGAGCCTTCTTTGGTAAGAATACGTTTCGGAGAATCTGTTGGAGAAGCCAACAGTACCACTTCAAATTCCGAATGGAAAGTGGGATTTTCAACAGACGATCATGCCAAACGTGATATCATCATGGAAATTCCCCGTGACGGCATGATTGAAATAGGTAATACCGGTTTCCGCTTTGTCCGCCTCGACTTGCTGCAAAACAACGCTACTATCTCTTTAAAAGAAATTTCAGCTATCCTGCGCTACCGTGATATTCCTTATCTGGGATCTTTTGAATGCAACGACCAACGTTTAAACAAAATATGGATTACCGGAGCCTATACTGTCCACTTGAATATGCAGGAGTTTTTATGGGATGGCATCAAACGTGACCGGGTAGTCTGGCTGGGCGATATGCATCCTGAATTAATGGCTGTCAGCCGTGTTTTCGGATACAATGAGGTAATTCCCAACAGTCTGGACCTGGCCTGCAAACAATTTCCGTTACCCAATTGGATGAATGGCATGAGTGCATACAGCCTATGGTATCTGATCAACCAATATGAATGGTATCACCAGACTGGTGATATTGATTTTTTAAAGAAACATTCCGACTATATCAGCGGATTAATCCATCTGATAAATGAGAAAGTGGATGATGCGGGAAATGAAACGTTAGCACCTGCCCGCTTTTTGGACTGGCCATCCAGCGGAAATAAAGCCGGAGTTGAGGCAGGCTATCGCGCACTGATCGTATGGGCTATGCAAGATGCACATCAATTGTCTTTAAAACTTGGTAACACTTCTGATGCTCAATTATGTCTGGACATTATCAACCGGATGAAAAAAAAGATATTACCTCACAACAATCTGAAACAGGCAGCTTCATTAATGGCCATCGCTGGATTGATGGATCCCCAACAGGCTTGCGATGAAGTTGTCTCTGTAGGTGGTGGAAAAGGTTTTTCCACTTTTTACGGGTATTATATGCTGGAAACATTAGCCAAAGCAGGTGAGTATGAGAAAGCAATAGATATCATTAACACTTTCTGGGGGGCCATGCTGGATTTGGGAGCAACCACGTTTTGGGAAGATTTCAATCTGGACTGGATTCCTAATGCCGCTCCTATAGACGAACCTGTTCCAGCCGGAAAAAAAGACATACATGGCGATTTCGGCGCCTATTGCTATCCCGGATTCCGTCACAGCCTTTGCCACGGGTGGTCCTCAGGACCTACCACATGGCTGTCAGATCATGTATTAGGTATAAAAATCGTGAACGTGGAACGCAAGCAGATCAGTATTGAGCCACACCTAGGTAAATTAGAATGGGTTAAAGGCACTTATCCCACCCCTTGGGGCGTGATAGAAGTCAGCCACGAGAAGAAAGCCGATGGTAAAATCGCAACCAAAGTGAAACTTCCGAAAGGTGTAAAACAAATTTAATTATAAGAAATCGTTATCAAACTTCTATAAAAACTGGATCTTATGAAAAACATAATGATATGGATTATGCTCCTCTTGAGTATAACTTATACTGACGCCCAAAATGGGAAGTCTCCTAGAAAAGACTATGCCAAATTAGCTAATTATGATGAAAGTAAGGTTCCGCAATATACCTTACCTTCCGTATTAATGTGTCACGACGGAGAAATGGTTCAGACCAAGGAACAATGGGAGCAAAAACGCCGCCCCGAAATTTTAAACCTGTTCACGACTTACATGTTTGGCAAAGCACCTGTATTAAAACACAAACTGCCTTGTACAGTCAGTCGGATCAATGAAAAAGCTCTGAACGGATGTGCCACCCGGAAAGAAATAACCATCCAATTAACAGACGATCCACAGGGTCCCCACATTGACTTGCAACTGTATCTTCCTAATCATGTATCAGGAAAAATTCCGGTTTTTCTAGGTATCAGCTTCATGCCCAATTACACGATATATGATGATCCCGATTTATCTGTCCCCGAAATAACAGATGAAAAAATGAAGAAAAGATCTTTCAGGGGATCAATGGACAAATCCTGGCAGCTTGATAAAATTTTGGAACACGGATATGGTCTGGCCACTTTCTGTTATAATGATGTGGATCCCGATTTTGACGATGACTTCCAAAATGGTGTGCATCCTTATTATTATGAGAAAGGGCAGAATTTCCCAGATCCGGATCAATGGGGTTCCATTGCAGCTTGGGCATGGGGCATGAGCCGTGCCATGGATTATCTGGAAACAGACAAAAAAGTGGATGCCAAAAAAATCGCCGTGATAGGTCATTCTCGTCTTGGCAAAACCGCTGTCTGGGCCGGAGCCTCCGATCCGCGTTTTGCTTTAGTCATATCCGGGAATTCAGGATGTTGTGGAGTTGCCATCTCACGTCGTTGTTTTGGTGAGACTGTAGAAGCCATGAATGTACGTTTTCCTCATTGGTTCTGCGGTAATTATAAACAATTTAACGACCGGGAAAAATACTTGCCTTTCGACCAGCACGAACTCGTTGCCCTGATTGCTCCAAGACCTATATATATCGCCAGTGCAGAAGAAGACAACTGGTCCGACCAAAAAGGTGAATTTCTAGGAGGTAAAGGAGCTGAACCTGTATATGCCCTCTATGGCTTAAACGGAATAGGTTGTGAAGAAATGCCTCCTGTGGATACACCTTACATGAATGGCTCTATCGCATACCACAATCGCAAAGGGCCTCACGCTATTCTTCCATACGATTGGGAACAATTTCTTCGTTTTGCTGACAAATATTTTAAAAACAAATAATTAATATATAAATCAATGATGAAAAACAAGAACCTACTTATAGGATTATGCTCGGTACTGCTGTTGCTTAGCATATCAATAAACATGACAGCTCAGGACTCGCGTGAACGTACATATTATTATGAAATACTAGAACCACGCCATGAGCCCAAACCGAAAATCAAAGGTTTTGCAACAGAAAGAGTAAAAGAGAACTTAGACAGAGGGTTAACGGCCACCTCATCTGTAGACGGGAAAGGTATCTACCTCAGTTGGAGGCTATTGGAACAAGATAAAACAGACACTCCCTTCCACCTCTACCGTTCTGCAAACGGCAAGACACAGCGCCTATCAAAAAATCCAATTAAAAACACCTGTGACTTTGTTGACCAAACTCCCGTTGCCGGAAAAGCAACCTATTGGATCTGTGCATTAGATAAAAAGAAAAAAGTGATTAACACATCTTCCAAATTGGATGTGGACTGTTCTTTATTGAAAAACTATCAATCCATTAAATTGAACCGTAATATAAAAGCAGGCAAAATAGCCGTTGCTGATTTGAACGGGGATGGTATTTACGATTATATCATTCGTACCCCAGAAAAAAATGTGGATCCCGGAATGCCCGGTACTCTGGATGGTTCAACTTACCAAATTGAGGCTTATTTAAGTGACGGCACTTTTTTATGGTCTAAAGATTTAGGACAAGGTATTGAGCCCGGTGTTTGGTACTCCCCTTTCATCGCATACGACTTCAATGGAGATGGCAAAGCAGAAATTGCCTTAAAAACAGCTCCGGAAACGACCAAACGAAATGAAAAAGGACGGGTAGACTCCGGTGAAGAATATCTAAGTGTATGGGATGGAATGACCGGAAAAGAAATTGCCCGCGTGGACTGGCCTGAACGGAATGACAGGTATGGAAATCTGGTCCGGCAAAACCGTAACCAAATAGGAATGGCCTATCTGGACGGCAAGACTCCTTATATATTGGCATGTCGTGGCACTTACAAACTGATGACTGTAGATGCATGGCAACTGAAAGATAACAAACTGGAACGTGCATGGCGATGGGACGGTGATGAAGAAAATCCCGTAGTAAGAAGCATGGGTTCCCATAATATGGTATGTGGTGATGTGGATGGAGATGGAAAAGATGAAATTCTATTAGGCTCATGCATGCTTGATGATAACGGGACTTTACTATGGTCTACCGGATTAGGACACCCTGATAAAATCTATCTGACTGATATCGACCCGGATCGTCCGGGTATGGAAGTGTTCCTTTGTCTGGAACCTTGGCACGAGAACGGACGTGGCGTTTGTGTTGTGGATGCCAGAACAGGACAACCGGTATGGAATATCGGTCATAAGACATTCCATGTAGGCGATGGGATGGTTGCTGATTTTGATCCGGTCCATAAAGGTCTGGAATGTTTTGCCAGCGAAGACCGTAAAGGAGGCAGCACAGACAAATATCTACTTTCGGCTGACGGTAAACCCTTAGGTAAAAATGAGGAAGTGCCCTCCTGCCGTAATTGGACCTGGTGGGACGGTGACTTATTGCGTGAAACATTTAAAGGAGATGATAACCGATGGGGGGCAAGTTCCTCTTCAAACGGTCGTTCACTAAGTATTGTAAAATGGAAAGGAGAAACACTAACACAAGATATTGAAGGTGATATCTTAATGATTGCAGATTTATATGGAGACTGGCGTGAAGAAATAATAACCGCATTACCCGGTGAAATACGTATCTACACAACCAATCTTCCGGCAAAAGACCGTCGTACCACATTGATGCAGGACGGAATATATAGAAGCTATGTAGCTCATCGTTCCATGGGATACCCACAAGCTCCTGTCCCCTCCTATTATTTAGGAGAATAATATTAAGATTAGCATGAAGGATTCCTCTAAAAACTGTAACGGATATCCTTTTGTTGTAGGGGCGCTTTGATGCGCCCTTATGCATATAAAACTCAACTCTAATCATAAACATCATGCAAAAGATACTATTATTTATTGCTTCCCTTTTTTATTTCAACTTCTTATTTTCAAAAAATGAAATAAAATCCTGGCAAGGCATTCATGAAACACCCCTTTCCCGTCTAGAACAACAATTTGCAGAACCTCCTGTGGAATTTGCCAACCATGTAATATGGGGTTGGGAAGGGAAAATGGATAAAAAGACTATTTGCAATGACTTGGATTCTATCAAAAAGAAAGGATTCCGTGCCGTAATATTTGAAGCAGGTTACAAACTACCTTTCAAATATCTTTCCGAAGAATGGTTTAAAGCAATTCGCACCGGAGTAGTTGAAGCCAAAAAACGAGACATGAAAGTCTGGATTATTGATGAAGGAAAATATCCCAGCGGATTTGCAGGAGGAAAATTCTCACAGGAACGTCCCGATTTGAGAATGCAAGCTCTTGTGATAGGTGATACCATACAGATAAAACGGGGAGAAGTAATGACAAACCATAAAATAGCACCGGAAATCATCAGTGCGGTAGCCGTCAGTACATCCGGCGCTCCTAACAGAACTGTAAAAATTAATAATGGAAAAATAAGTTTCAACGCCGGGCTGGATGACTGGAAGATCCTATTAGTCAAAAGCGACTTTCGGACGGCTGTAACCCGAGCCGTTAATAATCCTAATGGCGGTAAAGATGCCACTAATTCTCTGTGTGATTATCTGAACCCTGTTGCCGTACAACAATTCATTGATTGGACACACAAACAGTATAAAAAATATCTTGGTAAAGAGCTGGGTACCACCGTACTTGGTTTCCGGGGAGATGAACCCGATTATGCACATTTACCTTGGACTCCTTCCATTGTCCAAACATTCAAAGATACAAAAGGGTACGATCCGACTCCCTATCTAGCCTCCTTTTTTACCGCTTCGCCTACCATACAGGAACAAAGAGTAAAAGCCGATTATTGGGATGTCTGGTCCAGCTTGTTTGCCACCCACTTTTTCAAATTACAAGCCGATTGGTGTGCAGCCAATGGAGTAGCCCATATTACCCATCTTAACAAAGAACATGAAATGCCCGCATGTGTAAAAGCTGAAGGAGACTATTTTCGAGCCTTAAGTAAAGTTCAAATACCCGGAGTAGATGCAATCTGGAACCAAATATGGCCCAGTACCCTTAATGATTTCCCCAAACTAGCCTCATCTGTAGCTCATGTTTATGGAAAACCTAGAGCATTCAGCGAAAGTTTTGCAGCTTACCACATCTCTCCTACCATTCCCCAAGCCAAATTTGTTGTAGATCATCAGATTGCCCGAGGGATTAACTTCTTTGAATTCATGTTCTGGCTGGCAGGATCCAAACATCGCAATTGGATGAGTGATCCTGATATGAAAGGCCTGAATGAATATACAAATCGCACTACTTACCTGATGAGCCAAGGGAAGCCGGGAGCACGGATTGCCATGTATTACCCCACATCTACTATGTGGCTGGGTAACAATGAAGTTTATAAGGATATCGTCACTCTTACCCAACAGCTGTTAACTCATCAACGAGATTTTGACTACATAAACGATGATGCTTTTACGGAAGCACTGACCATAGGTCCCGGCTATCTGGAAAATAAAAGCAGCCAAAGATATGAAACATTGATTATCCCATCATCAGATGTTATTTCCGTATCTGCCTGGAAAGTAATAGAAACATTTTCCTCACGTGGAGGAAAAGTCCTGTTTTGGGGAAAGAAGCCCGCTTCTTTCATTGACAAAAATTTCACTGCTCCTGGTTCCCTATCAGATTTAACCAACAGCAGGATTGAGCCATCCACCAGATGGACAGCACATGTAAGCTCTTCCCTTCCGGAACCAGAAATGAAAATCATTTCACCTGACAATGATTCTATCCGCTACACACGCAGAGTAATGCCCGATGGCGACCTCTACTTCATATTCAATGAAGGGAATAAAGCTACAGAATTTACAGCAGACTTTGATAAAGTAGGAGTTGTAAAAGAATGGAATGCAACAGATGGCACACTCCAACCGATAAATGCAACAATTGTCAATAATCGCACCCGTCTGACTATTCAACTGGAAGCATGGGAAAGCAAGCTCATATCTATCGGAAAAAATAACAGAGAATATAACATTAAAGAATATGGCGTAAAAGGAAATGGCTATTCGGAAACAGCCACTTTACAACGTATCATTAATGAAGCAGCTCACAATGGAGGCGGAACGATAGTTATTCCTGCCGGGGAGTATCTAAGCGGCGCTCTATTCTTCCCACGTGGTGTAGATTTACGTATAGAAAAAAACGCCAAACTAATCAGCACTGTCGACCCCAATGAATTTCCTGTCATCCCTACCCGTTTTGAAGGCATAGAAAAAAGGTGGCGATGTGCTTTCTTGAATTTCGACCATTCAGACGGAGTTAAAGTTTATGGTGAAGGAGTTATTGATGGTAAAGGAGTAGAATGGAAAAAAATTCCATTCGGAAACTCCGGACGCCCCAGACTGGTATGTTTCACAGATTGCCCGGGAGGTAAGATTTCCGGTTTAAAAATGATAAATCAGGCCTCATGGTGTCTTCATGTACTTTACACAAACGGATTCACTATAGATGGAATCGATATCCGTGCATTGGAATATATACCCAGTTCCGATGGCATAGATATCGATTCGTCCAATGATATATTGATTACTTCCACCCGCATTGAGGCACATGATGATTGTATCTCCATCAAATCCGGACGAGACGAGGACGGACGCAGAGTAGGACGTCCCAGTGAAAACATTCTGATAGAGAACTGTCATTTCGCATACGGTCATGGTGGAGTGGCTATGGGCAGTGAAATATCAGGCGACATACGCAATGTGACCATACGTTCCTGCCTGATGGATAACGAAAACTGGAGTCCCTTACGTTTTAAAAGCCAGCCCAGCCGTGGCGGAACTGTGGAAAATATCACTTTTGAAGATATTATCATCAAAGGAGCACGCAGTATCTTTGATATCAATATGGAATGGCGTATGGTTCCTCCGCTTCTACCTGCACATTATCCACTGACCTGTTTGCGCAATATCCATTTCAAGAATATAAATGGAGAAGCACAATCAGCAGGAACCATGTATGGTTTTAAAGAGGCTCCATTCGGAAATGATACATTCTTTTTTGAGAATTGCCATATCAAAGCTCAAAAAGGATTAAGTATCTCAAATGTGGCCAATGTTAATTTTAAAGGTTTGGAACTAGAGATAAAAGAAGGGGAAAAGATTTATGAACGATCTGCAAATAAAGACAAATAGCCCAATAAGAACACTGATAAATAAAAAACACACTCGAAATGCGTACACATGCATAATATTCAAGGAAGATGTACACATTTCCATTGTAGAAAATCCCAGACCATCCTATTTTTGCGCTACCATTAAAACACTAAAACAACATGATGAAGAAAAAATTAATACTATCATTCTTTTTTGTCGCATTAGGTTTTGGAGTTGTAAAAGCACAAGACTTGCCGGACAAAAAAGAAACGTTGAAGACTGTTATAAAAGTCAATAATTACTTCATGAAGAAGTATGCCGATTATCGTACTCCTTCTTTTGTAAAAAATGTAACGCGTCCTAGTAATATCTGGACACGCGGAGTATATTATGAAGGATTAATGGCTCTTTACTCCGTTTATCCACGCGATGAATATTATAAATATGCTGTCGATTGGTCAAATTACCACGAATGGGGATTTCGCAACGGTACCACCACTCGCAATGCTGATGATTACTGTGCCAGCCAGACTTACATTGATTTATATAACATTTGTCCCGATCCGGAAAGAATCCGTAAGGTCAAAGCTAATATAGATATGCTGGTTAACACTCCTCAAGTAAATGATTGGTGGTGGATTGACGCCATCCAGATGGGAATGCCTGTATTTGCCAAACTTGGAAAATTGACCGGAGAACAAAAATATTTCGACAAGATGTGGGATATGTATGAATATACCCGTAACAAACATGGCGAGAATGGCATGTACAACCAAAAAGAAGGTCTGTGGTGGAGGGACCAAGACTTTGATCCCCCCTACAAAGAACCTAACGGTAAGAATTGCTATTGGAGTCGTGGCAATGGATGGGTATATGCAGCACTGGTACGTGTACTGGATGAAATTCCTACTAATGAAAAACATCGTGCCGACTATATCAATGATTTCCTGACCATGAGTAAAGCTATCAAAAATTGCCAACGCACAGATGGTTTTTGGAATGTAAGTATGCATGACGAATCAAACTTCGGAGGTAAAGAAACCAGTGGCACCGCTTTATTTGTATATGGCATGGCATGGGGGGTACGTAACGGACTGTTGGACAGAAAAGAATACCTGCCAGTCTTGTTGGAAGCATGGAATGCTATGGTGAAAGATGCCGTTCACCCTAACGGCTTCCTAGGACTTGTACAAGGAACCGGAAAAGAACCGAAAGACAGTCAACCTGTCACATACGACAAAGTACCCGATTTTGAAGATTTTGGAGTAGGATGTTTCCTGCTTGCCGGAAGTGAAGTTTACAAATTAAATTAATAATATGATTGGTTAGTGAATCGATTTTTCATAGACTATGATTTAAAGGTTAGATTTAGGTTAAGTAAAAAGGAGCGACTGTGAAGCCGCTCCTTTTTGTTCTATCAATCATACGTTTTCAATCAGTAATAGAAAATACCAATACTCCTGCTGTAGGAATTACCGGCTCTCCTATCAACACTTTGGCTCCCGAGGGAAGTACGAATTTATAAGGTTTATCTGTATAATTCAATACAATCCCCATACCATTGCGGTACTCTAAAGTAACACCATATGGTAAATCCATCACAGGAATATTCAATTGCGCATATAGTTTCTTCAAAATATCTTTCTCCAATAATCCGTCCGTACTATCCACTCCCACGTAAGTAACAGTACCTTTTCCCAACTTATGAGTAGTGACTGCCGGTTTTCCTTCATAAAATTCCTGTGTATAAGTAGCCCATACTTGTGAATCCTTACCCGGTTTCAATATCTCCCCCCAAGTATTCCATGTATATTCTTTTCCATCCATCCGTAATTTGCCAGGTTCTTCAGGAAGTAATAAATCATAAAACTCCATTTCATTACCGGTCAGTTCATTAATCATGGAACCAAAAGGAGCTTCGGGTAAACGTCCATGGCGATCTTTTTGGGCTGTACGGCAAGTTAAGACCAAATTACCACCCTTCTTTACATAATCAGTCCATCTATCTACCAATGCCTTGTCAGCCAATTGATAAGCCGGAGCTATGACCACAGGATAAGAGGAAAACTCCTTGCTTTCATTGATAAAATCTACAGGCGCACCAAAAGATTTCAACGTGCGATAATATTTCTCAATATGCCCCAATGTATTCCATGTACGATTTTGCTTCTGGCGCTCAATGCTCCATGAATTTTCATGATTAAAAAGAATGGCAGTACGACGCGCCAAATAATCGGCCGGTTTCACCTCACGAGCAGCAACCTGTCCCCGCAGCTGTCTGATTTCTTTCATGAACTGCTCATATTCACGTCCACCGGGAGTTACCGTTGTTCCGTCTGTACCTACAATGCCATAGTGATATTGTTCCGTGCCATACAGAGGCTGGCGATAACGATAAGTACAGATAAAGTCGCCTCCACCGGCAAATACGCTCCACATCCATAAACGGACAGCTCCGGGCAGCGGTTGAGGATTGATACTCCCCCAATTCACCTGTCCTGGCTGAAGTTCCATTACTCCATAAGTACCTTGTATGGGTCTGAAAAAGTCATTGGCAAAAGCAATACGCAACGGATTTCCTACTCGATATCCGCGGCGACCAATACCTTCATTGTCTCCATACACCATATAGCGAGTATAACTTTGAAAATCAAGTGCAGGGCTGCCACCTATATGTCCTTCCTCATAATTAGGAATATAGTTAGTAGTCACCCATTGGTTCTTTGCATATTTTTTTATCAACAAACATTGTTCATTCAAAAAGTCGTTTGTCTGACTGGCAGCGAAACGGCGGTAATCCAAAATCTGATGATGATTCATAAACATCTGGGCAGTTTTAGGAAGAGTTATTTCATCAAAAGAAGAATAAACCTCACTCCAAAAAGCCGTTCCCCAGGCATCATTCAATGCTTTAATGTCATGATGATATTTTTCACGCAAAAAATCCCGGAAAGCCAGTTCGGCTTTCGGATTATAATCAAATTGTACGGCCGGCTCATTATCGAGCTGCCAGCCGATTATTCTGGAATCATTTCCATAATGCTGAGCTAACTTCTCTATCATTTTATAAGCCAGTTCTCTATAAACGGGAGAAGCAAAAGAAGCATGTTGACGTGCTCCGTGATCAAGCACGGTACCATTTTCATTTTTAATCAAAATTTCAGGGTATTTACGGCTCAGCCATACCGGTGGAGTTGCCGTAGAAGTACACATAATGACTTTCAAATCATATTTGGCAGCCAAAGCCACCGCTTTATCCAACCAGGAAAAATCATATTTTCCCTCTTCCGGTTCCAATTGCGCCCAAGCAAATTCCGCGAAATGGGTGAATTCAAAACCCAAATCGTGCATCTGTTTAAAATCTCTCTCCCATTGACTCTCATCCCAATGCTCAGGATAATAATAAGCACCGGTCAAGGTCAAATCCTTGTCTTTAAACCAAGGCTGTTGTGCAAAAAGTCCTCCGGCCAAAGAACAAGCCAAAAGAACGGTCACAAATCGTTTTTTCATGATAAAATAGTAATTTAATAGATTTTCCATTCCCATAATCCGGCTGCACCTTTATCTATGTGCAAACGCAAATAACGTACTTTATCTCCCACCGTTGCCACATGAGGTGAACATGCCTTCACCTCTTTTACTTCGGCACAAGGTTGCCAATTAGTGCCATCATTGGATTTTTCGAGATGCCAGGCATGACCTTCAGCAGGGTGTACAAAGGCAAATTGACACTCCGTTACTTGCATGGCTTCACCCAAATCCACCATCAGCCAAGGATGATCATCATTTGTTTCTGCCATCCAGCGTGTTCCATTAGACTGGTCGCCTGCATTTCCAGGGTGATATATATGTGTGCGTTCCACCTTGACAAGCGAAGTTTTATCAGCCAAAGGACAATTAGGCTGAGTTTCTATTTCAACCTTAGAAGTACGGGGAGAACGTACGCTGGATGCACTGAAAGAAGCTTTCAGCGCCTTATTTTCGCGCTGTTCCTGGCTGACAGCCAAGTAACCAACTCCCTTTTCATCAGGAACAAGTGTCTTTATAGTGCCATCCTCATTAAATTCCATCCGATTAGCATATACTTGGCGGGTAGTTCCTCCGTCACCGTACTCCAAATATACGAAAATATAATCGTCTGTTTCTTCATTATAAAATACATTTCCATGTCCCGGCCCCCAAACATTATTGGCAATGGATGAAAAAAGAAAAATATCATTGCCTTCGGGCTTTTCAAAGCCCGACAAAGGGGACTGCCGGCTCATCATGTAAGCATTTACATAATTCTGATTCCCTCTCAAAGTATAAATGTAATAATAAATACCTTTACGTTTAAACATAACCGGCCCTTCCGAATACCCTTGACGAGCTGTACTCATCACAATAGTATCACCGGTTAAATGCTGCCAATCGTCAGTCATACGGGCAGCCATCCGGCGGCGCCAGAATAAATAAGCAGTTCCATCATCATCCACAAAAGGTTCCCCATCTATATCCGGAGCAATACAAGATTGATCAAACCCATCCAAAGAATGAGAAGATATAGAATTACGTCCGGCAAAAAGGAAAGGACCTTCGGGACGGTCGGACTTCAGCACATAGGTACGTGCATTCTCATCCGGTTTTACAAAAGTGGTATAAAGATAATATTCACCATTCTTCTCCACTACTCTACCGGGTGCCCAATAACGAAAATATCCCGTCTTTTTCTCTCCTTTAGCATTGACATATTCATGTCCTTTATGCCAATCGAATCCCACAATATGTGACCCGTCAAAACTCCAGTTTACAAAATCTTTAGATTTCCATACCACAGGAGTACCTGCTTGTGACAACCCTTTATCAATATCAGTAGTACCATAAAGATAATAAGTATCACCAAATTTGGATAAAGAAGGATCAGCAATATTATCCGGAACAAGAGGATTAAAGTTATGGATACGAAGCAATTTATCAAGTACAGCCTTCTCTACGGTAAAAGCGGTTCCGTGACGGATTCCTTTTGGAAAAGATACACGATCAGACACATCTTCCCACGTCTTTCCATGATCACGACTGCAAACTGCTCCATATTGATGATTACGGTATTTATCAAAATAGACATAAAGAACATCATCTACAAAAAGTGGCGCAGGTCCCTCGCACCAATAATCTCCTGTAATAGAAGGAGAAACAGTAGTAGGAAATCCATCCTCTATTCGTGTTGTCCGTGTTATTCTCAAATTCTTCTCTGCCGGCAACGAGTTTTCATTCTTCACCACCATAATCAAGTCTTTCATCACCGGATCGCGTACAATAGCTGCATCAATCACACTAAAATCAGGATTAAAGAACAGTTTGGTTTCAGAAAATGTATTAAAATCCTTCGTCGTAACATAGTAAATACGATGGTTCAACCCTTTCTCACTCTCAATGACCGGCAC
>OKGF01000161.1_pt1 | contig 22940 bp, 10 predicted proteins | sample 1614741 | NCBI WGS metagenome assembly OKGF01 (sample SAMN04436966, study PRJEB24849) | human gut metagenome | biome: human gut; feature: NICU; material: stool | host: Homo sapiens | place: USA: Saint Louis, MO | collected 2010-03-25 | reverse complement strand
TCCAATCCCGGAATTACCTTTGCGCCCAGAACGAAAATGACTGACTGATGCGGCTTACTGAAAGGCGCAAAATGGAGGTAAACGAAAACAGAGGCAGATTGTGTAGAAAAAAACTTCAGGGGAAAATCCGTAAAAAAAAGAATCACCAAAAGGAAAAAGACATCACCGGAAGCGTGAAAAGGGCAAACCACAACAAAGGAAGTATGATTGTTTCCGATCCGACGGAACTTGTTCAGCCGGGTGGCAACAATCATTCTTCCCGGTTTGTCCGGCTGTGTGTGGGCGCCTGTTTCATTCATGGGGCAGGCTGACACACTCTGCATTCACTTTCCGCTTCCGGCAAAAGAGACAGCGAAAAAAGAAAAATCATTTGAAAACCCGTAAAAGCACCTCTTGGCATAGGCGCAAAAGAAAGGGGCATTGCTTCATCTGTCTAAACATCGTTTAGGCGTGAGGCAATGCCCTTTTCTCCAGCTATGCGGTAGTCGGCACACGTTTGTTCCAAACTCGTTTTGGGCAATGGTGTGCCGACGGACAATACCGCTTTTACGGAAAATTCTTATGAATGAGGGGATAAAAAACGGGAGTTTATATCAAAATCTCGAATTAAATAGCTACTTTTGCATACGAAGAGTTCTTTGAAGGTTACGCAACGCGCAGAAGGATAATGCAGTAGATAACTAACTAAATCGTAACCTATTACTATCAAGAGCAATTAACCTACGCTCATTTCCAATAAATTACACTCTTTTCGTAACTTCAGCGGCGCAAAGATATAACATTAATATTGAAATTCAGCAGAAACCATCTCTTTATTAGAAGAACAACTGCACAAGAATTCTTATTCACATCCACACCAAACAACCACAATGCCACTTTTACATTCTGTTGAGATTTATTAAAGCCGCAACATCATACCACAACCACCTGATTATCAATACAACTAAATGCGCTACATTCAGTATACGACTGAGCCCTATTCAGTATACGATTGAATGGCATTCAGTATACGACTGAATCAGGTTCAATATACCACTATTTCTTACACCCGTATCGTTTGTAAATAGAAAATACCTACCACTCGTACTCGACAGTTGATTCAAAACAACCAATAATGCGAATTAAGAATTGTATCAAGTTCATAATTAAAAAAGATTCTTCGGACACAGATGACCGGAATAACGCGAATAACCGCTTTAGTTCCTAATCACAAATTGGGATAATATTAGTTTTTTCCGTAAGTTTGCAGCATGAAACGAAGCCTACTTATACATATATATATAGTAATCTTTTTCTTCTGTTTGCCTTCAGCAAATGCCCAGGTGACACAACAGCAAAAGACTGCTGCAACAGACTCCGTACGCGTCAGCCTACTGACTTGCGCTGCAGGAGGAGAGATTTATTCCCTATTCGGACACACTGCCATACGGTACGAGAACTATACACGTGGCATTGACGCCGTCTTCAATTACGGCATGTTCAACTTCAACGCCCCTAACTTCATCTTCCGTTTTGCCTTGGGAGAAACGGATTATCAACTTGGAGTAACCGATTATGAGCATTTCGCCGCCGAATACAACTATCTGGGACGCGATGTCTGGCAACAAACGTTAAACCTAACAGAAGAGGAAAAAGAACGCCTGATAGCACTATTAACAGAAAACTACCGCCCTGAAAACCGAGTATACCGCTACAATTTTTTCTACGACAATTGTGCCACCCGCCCGCGGGACCAGATAGAGCGTGCCATCAACGGCACTCTGCAATACGCTGACAATATGACTGCTAACAGTACGGGAATCTCTTTCAGGGATTTGCTGCATAAATACAGTGAAGGCCATTTGTGGTCACGTTTCGGCATGGACCTATGCATGGGCAGCAAAGCAGACGAACCCATCAACCGGCGGCTGGCAATGTTCGTCCCCTTCTACATGCAGGAGTATTTCAATAAAGCGCAGATTGTGGACAAAGAAGGACAAGCACGGCCACTGGTTGCCAAAGAAGAAAAAATCGTAGTAACGGGTAAAACACCAGCCGACTTCGTCAGCAGAGGCATCACACCGATGCAGTCGGCTTCGCTATTACTGATACTTGTAGCAGGCATCAGCATTTACGGCATACGAAGAGGGAAAACTCTTTGGGGCATAGACCTCATACTCTTCTTGGTTGCCGGAATGGCTGGATGTATACTGGCATTTTTAGCACTATTCTCACAGCATCCGGCAGTAAGTCCCAATTATATATTATTTGTATTCCATCCATTTCACCTTTTCTGCCTTCCATTCATGCTATCCAGGGTACGAAAAAGGGAAATAAGCCGCTATATGCTGGTTAATTTTGTAGTTTTAACACTTTTTATAGGGCTTTGGACAATAATTCCGCAGAGAATTCCGCCAGCAGTATTACCTTTGGCACTGTGTTTGCTGATACGTTCTGCAAGCAACCTCATTCTAACATACAAACGAAAGTAATGAAAAAAGGACTGATAACTTCCATACTCGCACTTACATTCAGTGGTCTGCAAGCCCAACCGCTGCCTGCCTCCCCAAAGCTGGTGGTAACATTGACCATTGACCAGTTGCGTACAGACTATATGGAAGCATTTTCGTCCTTATACGGAGAAAAGGGGTTTAAGCGCTTACTGCGTGAAGGTAAAGTATTCCGTCAAGCAGAATTTCCTTTTTGCGGAACGGACCGAGCCTCGGCCATTGCCGCCATCTATACCGGGACAACACCGTCCATGAACGGCATCATTGCAGAGCAGTGGCTGGATGCAGGTACACTACGCCCCATAAACTGTGTAGAAGACCCCAACTTCATGGGCAACTATACCGACGAAAGCACTTCCCCCTCCCAATTACTGACCTCTACTATTGCCGACGAGCTGAAAATAGCTACCCGCAACAAAGGTCTGGTCTATGCCATCGCGCCTTTCCGCGATGCCGCCATATTGGGTGCCGGGCACGCGGGGAACGGTGCTTTCTGGCTTAATAACAATACCGGAAAATGGTGCAGTACGACTTATTATAATGAATTTCCGTGGTGGCTGAGCCAATACAACGACCGGAAATCTCCTGACTACCGTATCAAGGATATGGTATGGACACCTGCACTTCCTTTTACCAACTATACATTTCTGCCCGAATGGCGCAACGAGCCATTCAAATACAAGCTGGATGGTGAACGGACAAACAAGTTCCGCCGCTTGATAACCAGCCCTTTCATCAATGAGGAAGTCAACCTGCTGACCGAAGAGCTGCTGAATAAGAGCACTATCGGACAAGATGACGTGCCCGACCTATTATCGCTGACTTACTACGCAGGAAATTATAACCACCGAAGTACGCAGGAATGTGCCATGGAAATGCAAGACACCTACGTGCGACTGGACCGTAGTATAGCTTCCTTATTAGAGCTCATAGAACGTAAAGTTGGGCTCCACAACGTACTTTTCTGCATCACCTCCACCGGCTATGCCGACCCGGAAGCAGCCGACCCGGGCGTATACCGGATACCGGGTGGTGAATTCTACCTGAACCGCTGTGCCGCCCTGCTAAACATGTACCTCATGGCATCCTATGGCGAGGGACAATATGTGGAAGCTTATTATGACCAACAAATCTATCTCAACCATAAACTTATTGAGAACAAGCAGTTGAGCCTGACTGAAATTCAAGAAAAATCTGCCGAATTTCTGGTTCAGTTTAGTGGCGTGAGCGAAGTATATTCAGCTCATCGCCTGCTTTTGGGCCCCTGGTCACCGCAAATAGAACGTATACGCAATAGTTTTCATCGCAAGCGCTCTGGCGATTTGCTCATTGAAATACTCCCGGGCTGGACTATCATGCAGGAAAATAGTACTGATAACCGTGTAGTACGTACGGCCGATATTCCTGCTCCCCTCATTTTATTGGGAGGAGGAATGAAGGCTGAAACCATCCGTACCCCCATCAGTATTGACCGCATTGCCCCTACCTTGGCAAGTGTAATGCGCATCCGCGCCCCTAATGCAAGTACAGCATCTCCCCTTGACTTTTGATTCTAAAATAATCTGTGCAAATCTGGATAATCTGTATAGAAATCAGTAACTTTGCACGCTCAACTAACTCAGCAATAATAATAAAAACAAATATATAATGGGATTTAATGAATTTTTAAGCTCGATTTTCGGCAACAAATCCACACGCGACATGAAAGAAATACAACCGTGGGTGGAGAAAATCAAAGCCGCTTACCCGGAAGTAGCCAAACTCGACAACGACGCCCTACGCGCCAAGACAGAAGAACTGAAAGCCTACATCCACGATTCGGCAGCCGAACAACGCGCCAAAGTGGAAGAACTGAAAGCCAGCGTTGAAGATACCGAACTGGAAAAACGCGAAGACCTCTTCAACCAAATCGACAAAATCGAGAAAGAGATATTGGAGATTTATGAAAAAGCGCTGGACGAAGTATTACCCACCGCTTTCTCTATTGTAAAGGAAACAGCCAAACGATTCTCTGAAAATGAAGAAATAGTGGTTACAGCTACCGATTTTGACCGCCAACTGGCTGCCACTAAAGACTTTGTACGCATCGAAGGCGATAAAGCCATCTACCAGAACCATTGGATAGCAGGTGGTAACGATACTGTATGGAACATGGTACATTATGATGTACAGCTATTTGGTGGTGTGGTTCTACATAAAGGTAAGATTGCCGAAATGGCAACCGGTGAAGGTAAGACATTGGTAGCTACCCTACCGGTATTCCTCAATGCCCTGACTGGTAACGGCGTGCACGTGGTAACAGTGAACGACTATCTGGCAAAACGTGACTCCGAATGGATGGGTCCTCTTTACATGTTCCACGGTTTGAGTGTAGATTGCATCGACAAGCACCAGCCCAACTCTGATGCCCGTCGCAAAGCTTATCTGGCAGATATCACGTTCGGTACAAACAATGAATTCGGTTTCGACTACCTGCGTGACAACATGGCTATCAGCCCCAAAGACCTGGTACAACGCCAACATAATTATGCCATTGTCGATGAGGTGGACTCAGTATTGATTGATGATGCCCGTACTCCGCTGATTATCTCCGGACCGGTTCCCAAAGGCGATGACCAACTCTTCGAACAGCTCCGCCCGCAAGTGGAACGTCTGGTAGAAGCTCAGAAAAAACTGGCTACCCAATACCTGGCCGATGCCAAGCGCCTGATTGCATCAAACGATAAGAAAGACCAGGAAGAAGGCTTCCTCGCTTTGTACCGCAGTCACAAGTGCCTGCCCAAGAACAAGGCACTCATCAAGTTCCTCAGCGAACAAGGCATCAAGGCCGGTATGCTGAAGACCGAAGAAATCTACATGGAGCAGAACAACAAGCGCATGCACGAGGTGACTGACCCGCTGTACTTCGTTATCGAAGAGAAAATGAACAGCGTGGATTTGACGGACAAGGGCGTAGACTTGATTAGTAGCAATGTAGAGGACCCCACTTTCTTCGTACTCCCCGATATCACAGCGCAACTCTCTGCCTTGGAAAACGAAACAGAGCTGACAGACGAACAGCGCCTTGAAAAGAAGGATGCCCTGATGACCAACTATGCCATCAAAAGCGAACGTGTGCATACCATCAACCAACTGTTGAAGGCATACACCATGTTCGAGAAAGATGACGAATATGTGGTAATTGACGGCCAAGTGAAGATTGTGGATGAGCAGACGGGACGTATCATGGAAGGACGTCGTTATTCTGACGGTTTGCACCAAGCCATCGAAGCCAAAGAAGGCGTGAAAGTAGAAGCTGCCACCCAGACTTTTGCCACCATTACATTACAGAACTATTTCCGTATGTACCACAAACTATCCGGTATGACCGGTACGGCAGAAACAGAAGCCGGCGAGTTGTGGGACATCTACAAACTGGATGTAGTGGTTATTCCGACTAACCGCCCCATTGCCCGTAATGACATGAATGACCGCGTTTACAAGACAAAACGTGAAAAATATAAAGCAGTCATCGAAGAGATAGAAAAAATGGTGGCAGCAGGACGCCCCGTACTGGTGGGTACCACTTCTGTTGAAATCTCTGAAATGTTGAGCAAAATGCTTACCATGCGTAAGATTGAACATAGTGTATTGAATGCCAAACTGCATCAGAAGGAAGCGGATATTGTGGCTACTGCCGGTTTGAAATGTGCTGTAACCATCGCTACCAATATGGCCGGCCGTGGTACCGACATCAAGCTGAGTCCGGAAGTGAAAGCTGCAGGCGGTCTTGCCATCATCGGTACAGAACGCCACGAATCACGCCGTGTGGACCGTCAGTTACGTGGTCGTGCAGGACGTCAAGGCGACCCGGGTTCTTCTGTATTCTTCGTATCTTTGGAAGATGACCTGATGCGTTTGTTCTCCAGTGACCGCATTGCCAGTGTAATGGACAAACTGGGTTTCAAAGAAGGTGAAATGATTGAACACGGCATGATTTCCAAGTCCATTGAACGTGCACAAAAGAAAGTTGAGGAAAACAACTTCGGCATCCGTAAGCGTCTGTTGGAATATGACGACGTGATGAACAAGCAACGTACAGTAGTCTACACCAAACGCCGCCACGCTTTGATGGGCGAACGTATCGGCATGGATATCGTGAACATGATTTGGGACCGTTGTGCCAATGCCATTGAAGCGCCCGACTACGAAAACTGCAAGATGGATGTGCTCCAGACACTTGCCATGGAAGTACCTTTCACCGAAGAGGAATTCCGTAATGAGAAGAAAGAAAAACTGGCAGACAGAACTTTTGACGCTGCCATGGAACTCTTCAAACGCAAGACAGAACGTATGGCACAGATAGCCTATCCGGTCATCAAACAAGTATACGAAACGCAGGGACACATGTACGAAAACATACTTATCCCCATCACAGACGGAAAACGTATGTATAACATCTCCTGCAACCTGAAGAGAGCTTATGAGACAGAATGTAAGGAGGTGGTGAAGTCATTCGAGAAATCCATCTTGCTGCACGTCATCGACGAAGCATGGAAAGAAAACCTGCGCGAGCTGGACGAGCTGAAACACTCCGTGCAGAATGCAAGTTACGAGCAGAAAGACCCGCTGCTGATTTACAAGCTGGAATCTGTGAACTTGTTTGATGCCATGGTGAATAAGATTAATAATCAGACTATCTCTATCTTAATGCGTGGACAAATCCCGGTACAAGAGGCTCCGGCTGAAGCCCCTGAGGCTCCCCAGGCTCCCCGCCAAGTAGAGGTGCGCCAGGCTGCTCCGGAACAACGCCAGGATATGAGCAAGTATCGCGAACAGAAGGTTGATTTGAATGACCCGAACCAGCAGGCCGCTGCGGCACAAGATACACGTGAACAACCAAGACGCGAACCTATCCGTGCCGAGAAGACCGTAGGACGCAATGATCCTTGTCCTTGCGGAAGCGGTAAGAAATACAAAAACTGCCACGGACGGAATGCATAAAGCAAAGCTATAAAATGATAAGGCGATAGGGTGATAAGATGATACCGTCAGGTATCTTTTATCACCCTATCACTTTTTCTCCTACCACATTATCACATTTTTTATTCGTTCCAGCTTTTGAATATTCAGCTAAAAGAGTACTTTTGCTCCAAAGGACAAAACCAAAGACTATGACCAAATATCACTATTGTCTGTTATTGATGGGGTCTCTGCTGTTAGGCAGCTGCCAGAGTGTAGAACAACTGTCCATTGATTATATGCTTCCGGCAGAAGTCAGTTTCCCGGCAACACTGAAACGTGTGGCTGTTGTCAACAACATGCCAAACGTACCGGACAACAAACTCATCATCACTGAGGAAGAACAGAAAAAAAGCGAGAATGAGGTGGCACGCCTCACCAACTACTACAATGGAGACGCCGCAATAACAACCGAATCCCTTGCAGAGGCCCTTGCCAACGAAAACTACTTTGAAGAGGTTGTGATATGCGACTCTGCCCTCCGGAGTAAAGACATCAATCCCCGCGAAAGCACATTATCGAGAGATGAAGTACTGGAACTTACACAGAATTTGGACGTAGATTTCCTGATAGCCCTGGAAAACATACAAATGCGTTCCAATCGCAAGATAAGTTATATGCCCGACTGGGGTGTGTTCCTCGGCACAGTGGATGTAAAGGTATATCCTACCGTCAGAATATATTTACCTAACCGCAAAGGTCCTATGGTGACCGTCAACAGCAATGACAGTATTTTCTGGGAAGAGGCAGGAAATGGTGAAGCGTCAGTACGTTCCCGCCTCATCAGCGAAGAAGACATGGTGAAGCAAGCATCTGAATTTGCAGGAACGGTTCCGGTAAGACATCTACTCCCCTATTGGAAAACCAGTAACCGCTATCTCTTCAGTGGTGGTTCTGTAAATATGCGTGACGCAGCCGTATATGCCAAAGAAGAAAATTGGAGTAAAGCAGTAGAGCTCTGGAAGCAGACCTACGAAACAAAAAAAGGAAAACAGAAAATGTATGCAGCCTATAACACCGCTTTGGGCTACGAAATGCAAGACAGCATAGATACTGCCTTGGAATGGGCATTAAAAGCGCAAACCCTTGCCCGTGAGAAAAGCAAGACAGACAAAAAAGAGACAGGCGAAATACATAATGGAACCATCTCCTATTATATCTTTATCAGCATGTATGTAGACGAATTGGAGAAACGAAAAGAGGGAATGGCACGCCTGAACATGCAAATGAACAGATTTGATGATGATTTTTAGTCAAATGATGCAGAGATAACCGTTTTTTTTATACCTTTGAACAACCATTAAGAAAAGAAAGTTATTATGAAGCTCAGTCAATCGTCATTAGCACTCTTGGAGGACACTCTTAAAAAAGCAATCGGCAAATACACCTGCGGTTGCGAACAGACTATCGTTACAGACATTCATCTGCAACCGAATCAGAATTCGGGCGAACTGTCTATCTTTGATGATGAAGATGAAGAGCTTGCCAATACTTCCATTGAAGAATGGATGACATACGAGGGGGATGATTTCTACGAAAATGTAGAGCGTATCTTGTCCTCACTGCTCTGCAACATGAAAAATGAAGGAAAGTTCGACAAGCTGACTATTCTGAAACCATTCTCTTTTGTACTGGTGGATGATGATAGAGAAACAATAGCAGAACTGTTGCTGATGGATGATGATACTCTATTGGTCAATGAAGAGCTACTGAAAGGATTGGATGAGGAACTGGATTCTTTTCTGAAAGAGCTGCTGGAAAAATAATATTCCAAACAATCAGCCTATAAGGAAAAGAGACCTTCTTATAATAAATTAGCCCCTGCGATATAAAACGACCGCAGGGGCTAATTCTTTTTTACCTATACAATACCTAACGTATCTTAATTCCATAGAAAGAACTTGAGGTGGTAACAAAAAGCATATCCTTCTGCCTTCCACCAATTGCCAAGGAAATCGGGCGTTCTTCTATCTGAATACGTCTCTGCTCTTTACCATATTTGTCATAGACAAATATTTCACCATCAGCAACATAGACATTTCCGTCAGCATCGGTCACATTACTGTATTGGCCATAAGGACATATTATTCCTTGTTCTGTCAAACGGCCATCCCCACCAACGGAAAGTTGTACTGTCGTTTTATTCATCTCATTTACAATATAAACCGGTTCTGACTGACCGGGAACTGTAACAGTCAAAGCACAAGAACGTCCCAAATCATAGGTATCCGGAATAATTGTCACGCCATCCGGAGCGACAAAACTATACTCAGGCATACTGGCAACCACCTTGTCAAAGTCACCTCTCCAACGACTGGAAGGGTGAATGACTTTCTGTATATTCTTCATACCGGCTGTAACGACACGTGGCATAGGCTTCATCGTAGCATCCACGTTATCCGGATTAAAAGAATACCCCCAAGCACTCCAGCCACTGTTACCCCAACCACTGTACATCGGATTATCATCCGGCAAGCGCACTACCGTTTCCTGCTTGCCGTTCACCAGATAACCCGGCTGAGGGTCATAGCGGAAAATAACCAGCAGATTGTCTTGCGTATCAGTAGTCAATGTAAAAGGCTTCCAGGGATAATCGGCTATCAAAGTAATCTGCTCCGTGTCTGCCGACCATTTATAGATTTTCTTCAGACGGTTTTCACAGAAGTAGATATTTCCTTTACTGTCGGTAGTAGCTCCGGAGGCTAGTTCAAAACCGGTAGCCAGCTTCACTGGCTTGTCCATGACCGTGCAGGAAGGGCGAAGGCTCTTCTCGCTACCCAAAACAGTGAGACGGGCAAAGTCCCACGAATAAACGGGCAACTTCTTATTCATATCATATATAGGAAACTCTATGACTGGTAATATCTGCGTATAATTGTGCATATTACGGAAAGTGATATTCTTGCAATCCCATATGCGGAAACCTATCCTCTTCGGCATAAAGGCACGGATTACGCGATACATCCACACATTTACCATTTCGATATTTTGACAGTTGGACATTTCTGCCATATAACAATCAGGCCCTTCACGACCTTCTTCCTCAAACTGGAAAGCATAAATTTTCCAGTTGGCCACATTATGGAAACGGGCTTCAGTACGGACATGATGCTCCAAAGACATGGCATAAATACGTCCCGGAGTCTTCGTTTCGCTAATATAAAGCCCACTGGCAGCATACGTACTGGCTGTCCAAACATCCTTAATTGTCCCGCCACCATTGTTTGTAATCCACAAACTCCAATACTGGTTGTCCCAAGCCATATCCTTACCGGTCTCCATGACCGGAGAAGACGGAGAACTAATTCGACGCTCGCCCCTGCGGTAAGACGACTGTCCGGAAGCATTCGGAGCCGGTTTGCGCAAGGTGCCGTGCCCGCCTACAAACTTCACATCATTCAAGTACGAACGCTCACCCGCCATCCATTTACAGCCGACAGCACGGTAATTATACGCACCGGTATTAATACCTATACCATTCAGTACGTCGTCGCCGCCTTCGGAAGATTCAACCAAAGGCACAGGCACGCCGAAACCACTGAATGCAGGCTCGCTTTCCTTCAACAGAAATTGAGTCCCAAAAGGATGCAGCCCAATCAGCTTAGTACCGGGAGACAGCTTCAACGTTCTCGTCAGGCGATACCAACCCTGGGGCACATAGATGTTTTTATGCAAAGAGACAGCTTTCTCAAAAACTTCCGTATCATCAGTCTCGCCATCACCTTTTGCCCCTAAGTCTCGGATATTGACCCATGTCTCCATTGCCGGAAGAACCGGAAGGTCCTTGCCAAGTGTAACCGGCAGTTTTGCCACCGGCTCTATTTCACATATTTCCCTGAAAGAAGAAGCATCATTCAAATCCTGATACACCAGACCGTAAGTAAACTCCTTGACTCTGTACATTTTTGCTTTTCCGGCAACTTTCTTTCCACTTTGAGCATAGCCCACCAGTACGGGAACATTCCTGCAATCCACATTCACCAGATTCAATTGCGAAAAAGTATTTCCCTCTACGCTCACCCTGACACCGGCTTCCGAAATATTCTCCCACAACGAATTCTCCACATGAAGACGGTCTGCCAGATTCTCTGCCATTTCAAAGGCAACGGGCGTATTCTTCACATGCATATTGACGATGGCAAACCCCACCTCTTTTGAATAGACAGCCGCCTTTCTCTGCCCCTCAAAGTAAGTATCGACCATCATCATAGGCCATCCCGGAGAAGTCCTGGAGGAAATTATCCCATATTCACCGCCATAAAACCTGACGTCTTCCAGTTCATTGCCAACATCATACATGCCGGCTTTCCCCGAACCAATCCGAATGTCGCAATGATTGATAAATCCATGCTGGGCAAAATGCGCACGAATGGCGACGGCTTGAGGATTACCTTTGTCTATACGGAAATCCACATTGGACACCGCACTATAGAAAGTACCTGCACCGGCATCCGAAGGCTTCCTGCCCTCTTGTGCCAGCCCTCCCGTAAACCATATCATATAATTTTGAGTAGTCTGGAAACCGGGTGTATCGGCTCCCAAATAAATCACCGGCCGTTTCTTCCCATAACCAATCAGCCGAATGGATGAGGGAATTTGAATCGTCTTGCTAATACGATAATTTCCTTCCGGCAGAAACAGTATCCCAAAGTTCTTTTCGCGCTTCACCTGATTGATTGCCTCTTGAAGTGCATCGGTCACGTCGGACTTTCCATCAGCCTTGAAGCCGTAATTCTCCGGGGTAAAGTAGAATGCTTCCGGATCGTCCGGTCTTTGCGTATAGGTGGAACCACCCTCTGCCGCCCACCCGGACGGCATATTACCGATAATCCAACAGACTATCAGCAGGTATCTCATTATTTGATAATTTCTCATTACACAGATTGTTTTAATATGGATTTTCCTTATTTAATACGTACACCAAAGAACTTGGAACGGCCTGTGACAAACAATGTATTGCCATCCTTACCGCCAAACTGTAATGTGGACGGACGTTCGGGAACACGAATCATCCCTTTCTTCTTGCCATCCTTATCAAATACATATATTTCTCCGTCAGCCACATACAAGTTCCCTTCCTTATCTACAGCAGAACCAAATTCGCCCTGCTCCACAAAATAGCTCAAGTTGGAGAGCGTGCCGTCATTGGCCACATCCATCTTCACCATTCTGCGGTCATATTCATCAGATGTATAGAAAGGCTTTCCCGGATAGGCTTCCAGCAGGGAAGAACTACGTGACAAGTCGAAATAATGAGGAATGATAGTTTTTCCATCCGGTGCCAGGAAGCACATTTCAGGAACATAGACCGACACCGCATTGAAATCGTGGAAGTCTCTCCAACGGTTAGAAGGATAAAGAGCCTTATACACGTTCTTCACTTGACCCATCGGAACACGCGGCAACAGTTTGATGGTCTCTTCCGGATTTTCCGGGTCAATGGAGTAGACTCTCATTGTATATGCGGAATTACCATATCCGCTGAAAGAAGTACCTTTTGTATCAGGCATTACCGGCATTTCCTCCGGCTTACCATTAATCAGATATCCCGGCTGCGCATCATATCTGAACAATACCAATAGATTATCTTCTGAATCAAAAGCCAGGTTGGAGGGTTTCCACGGGAAATCTGCCAGCAGCGACAAGCTGTTTGTCTCTACCGACCACTTAAAGATACGACGCATCCGATGGTCGCAGAAGTAAATGTTACCTTTACTGTCGCGCGCAATGCCTTCGGCAAATTCCAAATCGGAAGCCAATTGGTTCACCTTACCTATTTCATTGCCTAACGATTGCTGATGAGGTTCTTTTCCGGTTACAATCAAGCGAGAAAGTTCCCACGGGCGGATGTCAATGTCTTTGTTGACATCGAACACTGCAATGTTATTCGTATATTTAATCTGAGAATAGTTATGCAGGTTCAGAAATGCGATGTTCTCGCAATTGCGGATACGTACAGAACTGTGATACGGTTCATTGACACGGATAACGCGGAACATATACAAGTTTGCAAAGGTCACATCTTTGCAGTCGTCCATCTCTATCGGTTGGCAATCGGTACTTTCGCGGCTCTCTTCCTCGGTTTGCATGCAATACACCTTCCAGTTGGACACCTTGCTGAAACGTACTTCATTTCTTACATGATGCTCGATGGACATGGCATAGATACGCCCCGGAGTAGAAGTATTGTTGGCATAGAAACCATTGGTGGCATATGTGCTTGCTGTCCAGATATCTTTAAAGGTGCCACCACCGTTGTTGGTCACCCACAGACTCCAATACTGGTTGTCCCAAGCAAGATCCATGCCCGAAGCCGCTACCGGATTATCGGGAGAACTGATACGAGCCGGTCTGTTCCACCGGCCACGTGGTTCCCCAACACCCGGTTTAGGTTTCCATAAACCGCCATGCCCGCCTACAAACTTCACGTCATTCATATAAGAATCTGCATTTGCCATCCACTTCACACCTACAGCACGATAGTTATAACCGCCGGTATTGATACCAATGCCCATCAGCATATTTGCACCGCCTTCCGAAGATTCCACCATCGCTTTCGGACCGCCAAAACCACTGAATGCAGCAGTACTTTCATCTAGCCGGAACTGAGTGCCAAAAGGATGCAGGCCTATCAACTTGGTATCGGGCTTCATCTTCAAAGTTTCGGTAATGCGATACCAGCCCTGGGGCACATAGATATTATCGTACTTGTCAATAGCCTCCTGGATGGCCTTCGTATCATCCGTTTCCCCATCTCCCTTTGCACCGAATTCGCGCAGATTTACCCATGTTGCCATTGCAGGCAGTGCAGGGATGTCCATCAGTTGGGCAACCGGCATCTTCTGTATCGGTTCAATATCAACCAACGTTTCATATTCCGGCATATCCACCATGTTATCCATCTGCAAGCCGTGGTCGTATGACTTTACCTTATAGATTTTATGAGCAACATGGGTGGCCGTATTGCTACGGGGATATTTCGCCAAGGTCGGTACATTCTTACAATATACATTGCGAAAGGTTATCTGATTGTTGCTGTTGTTCTCGTTGGTAATCACCACTGCCGGACCACTTACATTTTCAAAATAGCTGTTTTCCAAAAATAACTTGTCGCAATAATTAGGGTCAATATCAAATACAGCCGGAACATTCTTGGCATACAGATTCACCATTGCCAAACCGGACTCCTGACAACGAAGAGCAGCTACACGTTGTCCCTCAAAATAAGAGTCGACCATCATTACCGGCCATCCGGGAGAAGCTTTTGTCGTATAAATGCCATAATCTCCCCCGTAAAAAGCAACGTTTTCCAACTCATTGCCCACATCGAACAGACCAGCCTTGCCTTTACCTATGTATACGGCCACATAACTGATAAAACTGTGTTGGGCAAAGTGTGTGCGTAGCGCCACTGCATGCGGATTACCATCTTCTATGCGCAAGTTGATATTCGACATGGCACTGTAGAACGTACTGGCACCGGCATCACGGGGTTTCTCACCTTCCTTGACAACGGCTCCCGTAAACCAGAACATGTATTTAGCTTTTCCTTTATCATCAGCTACTTCCTCCTGAAAACCCGGAGAATTCTTAGCCAGAATAAATTCCGGGCGATTCTTTCCATAGCCAATCAAACGAATAGCCGTAGGAATATAAATGGTCTTGCTGATTTTATATTTACCTTCAGGGATAAAAAGGATTCCGAAATTCTTTTCTTTCTTCACTTGATTAATCGCTGCCTGCAAAGCATCCGATACATCCATCTTTCCATCCGCCTTTATAGGATAGTTCTCGGGAGTGAAATAAAAAGCTTCGGAGTCATTGGGTTTTAGAGTATAAATCGAATTCAATTGTACAGCATACAACTGAGTACATATCATCCCCAGCAAAATTAAAATAATCGTGTTCAATTTCTTCATGGTCTTATTTTTAATGTATGGATAAAAAAAGACGTTCTGCCGTCAAGCAGAACGTCTCCCTCTGCTATAAATTACAATTTTATAACTACTACCGGCGCATAATTATGCCGTACAGTGCCCACACCCGAAACATCAGCCAGAGCGCCAATACGGAAATAATAATTCTTGCTGTATTTCAAGACATCAGCATTTTGTCCCAGATCGATGGACAATGTATAAATATCAGCGCTATTTATAGCAGTACTCGGACTAAACACTTGCTTATCAGTCCCTCCATTCAACGTCAATTTCACATTGTTACCTACCCACATATCTGAAAAAGCAAACAACTGAATCTCTTTCAATTTCACTTCTTGTTTACCAGCTTCCAACGAGAATGTAGCAGTAATTACATTGCCATTCTTTTCTACTTTTGGACTTTTGACGCGAATATAAGGAATAACCTTGAAATCATACACATTATCCCCTGACTTAACAACAAAATCCTTCACTTCAAATGGATAAAAATTCCCATTTTCAAAACGAACATCATAAGTGGCAGCAAAAACCATATTGTTACGATATTCTCCGGTATTTGTGATATACCAGGTTTGATCCGTAGCATTAGTAAATCCATGCTCCCTCACTTTAATTGCATTACCGTTTTCCATATCGGAACCTACAAGTTCACCTGTCTGTTCGTCAAGGATAGAACCATGTATGGAAGCATCCGGTCCCTCATAATTATCAATTTCACAAGATGTCAATGCAAATAAGAAGCATGACACAAATAACAATATCTTTTTCATAACTTTCTACTTAATATTATTCAAATTAATGACCTGGATTCTGAACTAAACCATTCGTGGCAATATTAGGTATGCCCCTATAGTAGTTGATGTTCTGGAAAGTACGCCCTCCTCTTGTTTCGTCACCAAAGTAGTTCACCCTTGCAAAGACATATTTAGGCTCTGCACCACGCAAGTCAAGCATCGGCACCAAAGCTTTACGAATTCTATTATTGCTGAACTCAGTATGGAATTCCCTACGACGATTCATATCCCAAAAACGCTTTCCTTCAAACGCCATCTCCACACGACGTTCCTTCAAAACACTCTCTAATGTCAAAGATATCCGGTCGGTATGTCCGGCTCTACGTCGCAAAGCATTCAAATAGTTCTCAGCCAATTCCTTATCGCCAAATCCACTACCATTTTCCACAACAGCCTCAGCATAATTCAGGTAGACTTCTGCCAAACGCATATCAATATAAGAGGTAGTGGACGAAAGACGGTCGGGAGACATGCTCTCGCCCTCGGGCATATACTTACGAACTCCAAAACCTGTAGCAGTCCAATTAGCATCCTCACCACTGTTCACATTATTAAATCCAGAGAACATGGTTTCACCTTCGGCTCCTAAAGCATAATATGTTGTTCCATTTTTCTGAGTAGACTCGTTTGAATAAGCCACATAGCTATTATTGTCCTTAATAAATCCGCCCTGGATAATAATCTCAGTGCCGGCATAAGATGAACCCGGCACAACCACACTTGCCAACAGACGTGCATCCTTGTTGGCAAACGGTTCATACAAATCGTTATATTTAACAAAAGGTACCGACATCAAGGTGTTCACTACAGAAGCATTATTCATATTATGGAAATTAGGGATATAAGCATCTTCATTCCCATCCGTACGAGTTACAATCTTTGCACTTTTTCCCGTGCCGTCATCCGTATAATCTTCAAACAAATCAACGATTTCCAACATCGGATTGAAACGTCCATATTTCAGAGCGCCCGGATTGACTTGAGGAAGGATATTAAACTGAGCATAGCTATGTCCTTGATTAGTATTGGTTGTTCCATTAAGATACGCTTTACTGAAAATGACCTCTTCATTCTGGTCATTCAAGAACAAGGCCTGGAAGTTTGATGCAGCCTCCTTAACAGTAGCCGGAGCAGGCTTATAAAGAGATTTACCGGAATTCTCTATAAGGAACTTAGATGCTTCAATACATTCTTTATAGAATGCATCGGCATCGGCAGAAGTCATTCCACCCACCAGTTTCTGAGTGACAGCCTCACCAGCCAAAGGTGCCAGATTCCAATACTTGGCTACAGAAGCTGCATGAAGTGCAACTCTTGACTTCAACGCATAAGCTGCCCACTTGGTTACGCGATACAAATCCGAACCAGAAGTCGCATCGGGCAAGGTAGCAGCAGCAAGGGTACACTCATTCAATACAAATTTCCAAGTATCCAACTCTGTACTGCGGGGAACTGCCACAGCACCCGGTCCACCATCGGCATAATCATCGTCCTGCACTTTGTCAATCAGAGGAACGCCGCCATATCTTTTTACAAGCCCATAATACATATAAGCACGTGCAAAATGGGCTTCACCAGTCATACGATCCGCATCTGCAACAGAAATTGTTCCTGCTTCTTTGGCTTTTTCTACATTTTGCATAAAAATATTCACTTGACGAATATCTCCATAGGGCCAATAATTGAATCCTTCATAACCTATACCCACTCCTCCGTCACTACGGGTAGCTTCGTCGGTGAGAAATGCCAAATTAGTAGTTTCATTCACACCATCATAACCGCGTTGATTAAAACCATTGTTCGGACGATAATTAAAATCTTCCATAGGAATCATGGTATATATGTTTGCCAATAGTGCCTTTACACCACCTTCTGTCTCCAATAACTGCTCGGGGGACACTTTATCCAGCGGTTCAAGTTCCAAGAAGGCATTACAACCGGACAATCCCATCAATGCACATAATGAGAATATCGATAAAATATTTTTTTTCATGGTATTTCAGAATTAAAAGTTTATGTTTAACCCAAAGTTATAAGTTCTCATCAACGGATATGCCAGGTTGGCTCCCCAATCCCTTTCCTCACGTTCGGGGTCAGCATCCTTCAAAGCCTTGTTACAGAACGTAAGCAGATTTGAACCATTGACAAAGATACGGGCACTGTTCAACCCGATTCTTTTCATAAATGATTTTGGCAGATTGTAACCGATCTCCATACTCTTCAAACGGAGATAAGTAGCTTGCGGAAGCCAAACGGAAATACCATAATTCCATCTACTACCATTATCCGAAGTATTGGAGAAATTGTGGCGTAATGCCGGATAATAACCGGCTACCCATTGTGTGGCAGGATTATACGGATCATCTGTTATATTTGCAGGATGCCAACGATCTACATACTTCGCAATTAAATAAGATTTATTTGTCTTGCCACCATATCCCCAAACATCATCATTAGCATATCCGATGGAGTAACCGGAAGCTCCTTGAAACAGCATATTGAGATCAAAATTCTTATAAGAAGCCGCCAAAGTCAACCCATACTGGATAGGAGGATTTGCACCGGTTGCCCAAAACTCCGGAACACGGTCACTGCTGTTAATCCTGCCATCACCATTCAAGTCAAGCAATCTGTAACTACCCGGAAGCATCTTAGAGTTACCCAAGTTTCCACCAATCAAAGGAGCCGTTTCATACTGTTCCAAAGAAGTATATTGGCCATCATATTTATACAACCACATCACATTACTGTTGCGGTTTTCCTTTCCATTCAGCCATCTATCCATAGAACTGGTATATTCGGCATGTTCCACATGCAGACTTCTTTCACGTGCATACGTAAAATTAGCACTTACTGAATATGAGAAGTCCTTACCGATTTGTCCTCTGTGTCCCAATTCAATCTCAAACCCCCGGTTCCGGTTAGAATTCAGATTTTCCTTCGGGAAACTTGCACCAAATGTATCAGGAGCAGATTGTGCACGGTCGGCCAAAATGCCTTCATTCTTACGATTGAACCACTCGATAGTACCACTCAACTTACCATTCCATAAGTCAAAGTCCAGACCTACATTGGAAATAGAAGATGTAACCCAAGAAAGCCGGTCAGTCACTACACCAGGAGCTACCATACCCATAATCTGGCTGGCACCATCAAAAACATAACCATTGGAAGCCGAATTATAAGCAGATACATATTGGAAAGGATCACCGGCATCATATCCACTTTGCCCAAAAGAACCCCTGATTTTCAAATTAGTAATGAACGGCAAATTGTCCTTGATGAAACTTTCTTCCGAAAGTCGCCATCCGGCACTTACCGACGGGAAGAACGTCCAACGCTTAGAAGGAGCATAACGATAAGAACCATCATAACGTCCTACTACCTCCAACAAGTATTTACCGGCATAATCATAGTTCGCACGCATCAGATAGGCTGCCAAACGGCCAAAACTACGATACCCTGAATTGGTAGCTGTACCCGGACTTGCCTGATTCAAAATATCATTAGTAAATAACTCTGAATATTGCCGGGAACCGGATAATTCATCGCGTCGTGTACTGTTCAACTCTGCCACAGCTGTCACATTCAAATTGTGCTGATTGAAAGAACGCATATAATTAGCCTGCAACCTACCATAAATCTTCTGATATATTCTCATCGTATTGGAATAAGCATCAGTACTACCTCCCGTACCGGCAGGCGCATCTGTATAATAATCATACAACGGATAAGAACGATTTAAAGAAGAGTTGTTACGATTGTTACCGTCAAATGACCCCAAAAGACTCAATGCCAACCCTTTTACAAAAGGAACTTGCCAATTCAATTCCACATCGGCAGAATACGTCAGGCCTCTGTTCTTGCGATAACCGTCTATATCCGGATCAACCAACGCAAAAGGATTCTTGTTTTCAGGACCGATTGCAGACAAATGATTGGGATTATTAATCGTATGAGTACCGATACCACGGTCATTAACCATCAAAGTCTTAAAAGTCCACATAAAATCCTCTCTCGGCCTTTGGGTTTCATCCCAACGCCCGGACAGATTCACATTCAGTTTCAGCCCTTTCGTAAGCTCTGCAGTCAGGTTACTTCTCAGATTATATCTATGATAGTATTGGATACCACTCTTCAGCAAACCATTATCGCCATTATAGCCGAAGCTCACATAATATTTTACCTTATCCGTTCCGCCTCTCACAGAAACAGTATGCGATTGCTGGAACGCCAGTTTATTCATAAACATGTCAATCCAGTTATTGTCTGTATAACCCTTAGCCCCGGTTCTATACAGTTCCAGAATATCGTCAGTGTATTCAGGGGCAGCCTGGTCATTACGTGCCCTTTCATTGGCCAACATGCGATAAGTATAAGCATCTACCGTTTCTTCCATACCCGTGGCATTCTTCATACCGAACAATGCTGAGTAAGATACTCTGGTCTTTTCGGCTACACCTTTTTTGGTAGTAACAATGATTACGCCATTAGCCGCATTCATACCATAAATAGCGGCAGAAGCATCTTTCAAAATAGAGATACTTTCTATATCCTCAGAATTCAGCTGTGCAAGTTCTTCAGTACCTTCACGTGTGATACCATCAATTACCACCAACGGGTCACCATAACCGCGAATGCTCACCATATTGTCGAAAGTTCCCGGCTCTCCGGTTTTCTGACGAATCAATAACCCCGGCATCTTACCTTGAATATTGCTAATCAGATTCTCGGTCTTGGTCGTAGCTATTTCATCAGCACCAATGGCTGCAATGGCACCGGTCAGTGATTCTTTCTTCTGTACACCATATCCTACAACAACCACTTCATCCAATATCTCAGCATCTTCTACCAAAACTATCTTGAACGAATTTCGGCCTGCAACCTTTATGTTTTGCGTCTTATAACCTACATAGCTTATTATAAGAGTAGCATCAGAGCCCACATTGGTCAGAATGAAATTACCGTCAATGTCTGTTATGACACCGTTGGTAGTTCCCTGCACCAAGATACTGGCACCAATCACCGGTTCACCGGTTGCATCGACCACAGAACCTTTCACTGTCGCAGCCTGCAAGGTTGCCTGTATCCCATCAGCTCCTATAGCTTTATCATAAAGGATTATATTACGGTCCAATACCTTATAGCCTATATTGGTTCCTTTGAACACATCGTTCAGAACCTTGAATATGGTTTTGTTATTTGCCCGGACCGATACACGGCGCTTAACGTCAATCTGCTTGTTGTTGTAGAAGAAAACGAATTCAGTACCCTGTTCCAATTCTGTCAGTACTTCATCAACGGTCTTGTCTTCAAGAGCAATGTTTACCATTGTCTTTTGAGCATAACCTTCATTGGCAAAAGTCATACCAACCAAACAAAACAACATAAATAATGTGCATCTCATAGCAAGAGGAATTTTTTTCATGCATCTCATCAGGACACTTTTTGCCCTAAATGATTGGATACAATAGTGTTTTTTCATAATTTTGTATTGATTTCTAGTGAAAAAATAAAGTTACTTTATCTGTCGCCAAACAGATATTTAAAAGTTACTGTGTTTCATGCAGGAAAATGCGCCAACATTTTCCTGCATGTTTTTCTAAACGGACTTGTGTTTCATCATACTACTTTTTAAAGGGTTAATAAACTTCTATTACCTGTCTCTCGGCATTCACATCACCATCTTCAACAAACTTGAAATGAATATTCGAGGAGATTCGGAAGTGCTCCAATATTCGCTCCAAACGTTGTTTGGTAAATGTAGCCGTAAAGGAATTCTGCTTCAATGAAGCCTTTTTTCAGAATGAATTCCACATTATATCTTTTGCTCAAACTCTTCAATATATCTTCAAACGGAGTGTTCCTGAAAATCAAGCGTCCGTCCTTCCAACATGTTTCCACGTCTACATTGACTTCTTTCACAACGACCTTTTCCCGCACTATATCATAAATAACCTTTTGCCCCGGTATCATCATTACATTATTCCTCCTGCCGTTATTCACATAGGAGAAACTGACTTTACCCGAAACCAAAGTGGTCTGTACCGTCCTGCTCCCTTTGTAAGCCTCTACGTTGAACTCCGTTCCATGTACCACTATCTCGGAATTGTTCAGCGTGCCGACAATGAACTTCTTTTCATCTTTTGCGACAGAAAAGAATGCTTCACCCACCAACTTCACTTCCCTTTTATCATCGGCAAACCGGGAAGGATAGCGCAACGACGACGACGAATTCAGAACGACTTCCGTTCCATCCGGCAATTCGACAGAAGTAGTCATTCCCGGATTTGTCCTGACTTCCATCATATGTATCTCTTCTTTATCCTTGTCCCAATAAAGGATAGACCACGATACCATCAAAGGGATGAATAAAATGGCGGCCGCCCGTTGCATCCCTCTAAATAATACCTGATACCTATTGACCTTTTTCTGTTTCATCTTACAATGTACATCCTCCAAGGCCTTCTTTACATCCAGCCTGGATGAAATCTGCGCCATGTCCGCCGCCAGGCCGAGTGTCTGAACCTGGCGGGCTGTCCTGCGGTTCTCTTCCGATGCTTCCAGCCACTCCTCTACCAGAGCAGTTTCATCCTCCGTTGTCTCTCCTTCATAATACCTGAGAAGCAGGTTCTCCATTCCCTCTCTTTTTACCATAATTTTTATTGCTAGCTTTAATCTAAAGACAAACGGGTGAAAAGAACTCCTAAACAAAAAAC
>OKGF01000154.1_pt1 | contig 23744 bp, 20 predicted proteins | sample 1614741 | NCBI WGS metagenome assembly OKGF01 (sample SAMN04436966, study PRJEB24849) | human gut metagenome | biome: human gut; feature: NICU; material: stool | host: Homo sapiens | place: USA: Saint Louis, MO | collected 2010-03-25 | reverse complement strand
ATTAAAGAATTACCATGCGGAATGCTTAATACTGTGTAGTCTGATTCTTTAATTTTTAATTCTTTAATTTTTAATTCTTTAGTGGCAGCATCCGCCTCCACATTCATGGTCGCCGCATCCGTCGCCACAGTCACCACAACCGCAGCTACCACAACCGCCACCCATCATACGGGCAACTTCAGCAAGCTCTTCGTTCGTGGCCGGGCGGCTTTCCACCACTTCTCCGGTAAAGTTCAAATCACAACCTGCGAGTGGATGATTCATGTCCATTACAACTACGTCTTCCTTTACTTCTACTACACTTCCATTGATGCGTTGACCTTCAGAAGTCATCAAGGGGATGACAGCGCCTTCCACTACACGGTCGCTGTCGAATTCTCCTTCTATCATGAAGATTTCTTTGGGGAGGTCAATGACATGGTCGTCGTCATATTCACCATAAGCTTCTGATGCCGGAATGGTAAAGTCGAATTTATCGCCTATCTGCAAGTCTTTTATCTGGGCTTCAAAAGGTTCGAGTGTCATTCCCAGACCTGAGATAAACTGGAAAGGATGCTCTACGGGTGCTTCTTCTTCGAAATCTTTTTCTCCGTTTTCGATTGAGTACAGCTTATATGCTACGGTGATGTACTTGTTTTCTACTGTTTCCATTAATTTTCTATCTTTATTTAATTAGTAAATACTGTTTTTTTGAGTATTTGAAGAGACAAAGATACGAATTATTTGTTTCGGGATGTAGAGAGCCTTTGGTAATTTTCAGATTATTAAATGGTTTCAATGATTGGCAATACATTTACATTGGCTGTCTGAATGGTTCTATTTAGAACTGTTAAGTGATAAAATAGGATTTTAGGGCGATTTTTTCTTACGATTATTCATATTTATCTTATTTTTTTCTTCAATTTGTTTGGAGATTATAAAAAAGCCCTTACCTTTGCAGCACGTTTGAAACAAAAAAGAAGAATTAAGTTATGAATTTACATACATCTATTAACCTGGCAGTCCTGCATATTATTCGCGTCGTGGTGGTGGCATCAAGAGCGTGAGAAAGGTTATGTATGTATTCGTACGTTAGAAGATAATTTATTAAGCCTTTCTCACTATAGTGGGAGAGGCTTTTTCATTAAAAGGAGATTTGAAAATGAAGCATCAGTTACGCAGCTCGTTCAGCACACAAGGTCGCCGCATGGCGGGAGCCCGTGCATTGTGGACGGCGAATGGTATGAAGAAGGAACAGATGGGTAAGCCCATTATCGCTATAGTCAATTCATTTACACAATTCGTCCCCGGACATGTACACCTGCACGAAATAGGCCAGTTTGTAAAGGAAGAGATTGAAAAGCTGGGGTGTTTTGCTGCGGAGTTCAATACGATTGCCATTGACGACGGTATCGCTATGGGACACGACGGTATGCTTTATTCCCTGCCTTCAAGAGATATCATTGCCGATAGTGTGGAGTATATGGTAAATGCCCATAAGGCGGATGCTATGGTTTGCATCAGTAACTGTGACAAGATTACTCCGGGGATGTTGATGGCGGCTATGAGGCTGAATATACCGACTGTGTTTGTTTCAGGCGGTCCGATGGAAGCCGGGGAATGGAACGGACAACATTTGGATTTGATTGATGCTATGATTAAATCTGCTGATGAAAGTGTGGGCGATAAAGAGGTGGCACAGATTGAGCAACATGCCTGCCCCACTTGCGGATGCTGCTCAGGCATGTTTACCGCTAATTCCATGAATTGCCTGAATGAAGCGATTGGATTGGCACTGCCCGGTAACGGCACGATTGTAGCCACTCACGAAAATCGCAAGAGACTGTTTGAGGATGCAGCTAAGTTGATTGTAGCGAATGCCTTTAGATATTATGAAGAAGGGGATGAGAGTGTACTCCCGCGCAGTATTGCTACTCGCGAGGCATTTTTGAATGCCATGACGCTGGATATTGCGATGGGCGGTTCCACTAATACAGTACTTCATTTGTTGGCTGTGGCTCACGAAGCCGGAGCGGATTTTAAGATGGACGACATTGACATGCTCTCTCGCAAGACCCCCTGCTTATGCAAGGTAGCTCCCAATACCCAAAAGTATCATGTACAAGACGTTAACCGTGCCGGTGGCATCATTGCCATCATGGATGAGCTTGCCAAGGGCGGATTGGTCGATACGAATGTCCGCCGTGTGGATGGAATGACGTTGGCAGAGGCAATCGACCGGTATAGTATTACCAGCTCTAATGTATGTAAAGAGGCAATCAAGAAATACTCCAGTGCGGCAGCCGGAAAGTTCAATCTGGTACTCGGCTCACAAAATGCGTCTTATAAGGAACTCGATACGGACCGTGCGACTGGTTGTATCCGTGATTTGGAACATGCATACAGCAAGGATGGCGGTCTGGCGGTTTTGAAGGGAAATATAGCTCAGGACGGTTGCGTTGTCAAGACTGCCGGTGTAGACGAGAGTATCTGGAAATTTACGGGGCCAGCGAAAGTCTTCGACTCACAAGATGCGGCTTGTGACGGTATTCTGGGTGGAAAGGTGGTCAGTGGAGACGTCGTCGTCATCACTCACGAAGGGCCGAAAGGTGGACCGGGTATGCAAGAGATGCTTTATCCTACTTCTTATATCAAATCCCGCCATCTGGGTAAGGAGTGTGCATTGATTACCGACGGGCGTTTTAGTGGCGGTACTTCCGGACTAAGTATCGGACATGTTTCTCCCGAAGCGGCTGCCGGTGGTAATATCGGCAAGATTAAGGATGGGGACATTATCGAAATTGATATACCGAACCGTTCTATCAATGTGAAGTTGACGGATGAAGAGCTTGCAGCACGCCCTATGACTCCGGTAACCCGCAACCGTGAAGTCTCCAAAGCATTGAAAGCATATGCCAGTATGGTGAGTTCCGCTGACAAAGGGGCTGTGAGGCTGATTGATTAAAAGCCCCCCTTTCCGAAAGCGAGGGGAGGAGAGAATGAAACAAATTTTTCAAGCTACTATTGAGCTTTTAAATATAATGAATAGATAAAGTATGGCTGATAATAATAAAAAGAGTAACTTTTCCTCCCTCTCCCAAGGAGAGGGTCGGGGTGAGGCTCTAATAACAGGCGCAGAAGCATTGATGCGCTCTCTGGAGCATCAGGGAGTAAAGACTATTTTCGGTTATCCGGGAGGGAGCATCATGCCGGTATTCGATGCCTTATACGACCATCGGAAGGAATTGAACCACATCTTGGTTCGTCATGAACAAGGAGCAACCCATGCGGCACAAGGCTTTGCACGTGTATCAGGCGAGGTTGGCGTTTGTCTGGTTACCAGTGGACCGGGTGCTACCAATACTATCACGGGCATTGCAGATGCCATGATTGACAGTACGCCTATCGTTGTCATTGCCGGCCAGGTAGGGACGAACTTCTTGGGTACGGATGCATTTCAGGAAGTGGACTTGGTAGGCATTACTCAGCCTATCACGAAATGGAGTTACCAGATTCGTCGTGCAGAAGATGTGGCCTGGGCAGTGGCACGTGCTTTCTATGTGGCAAAGAGCGGACGTCCGGGACCGGTCGTGCTGGATTTTGCTAAAAACGCCCAAGTGGAGAAAACAGAATATGCGCCTACTAAGGTGGACTATGTCCGTAGCTATCTTCCCGTTCCCGAAATGGAGCCGGAGGCCATACGGAAGGCTGCTGAATTAATAAATGGTGCGAAACGGCCTTTGGTGCTGGTTGGACAAGGCGTGGAGCTGGGAGAAGCCCAGCAAGAGCTTCGTGCTTTCATTGAGAAAGCCGGAATGCCTGCCGGATGCACTTTATTGGGACTTTCCGCATTACCTACGAACCATCCGTTGAACAAAGGAATGCTTGGTATGCACGGTAACCTGGGGCCCAATATCAATACCAATAAATGTGATGTCCTTATCGCCGTAGGCATGCGCTTTGATGACCGTGTGACGGGTAAATTGGAAACATATGCCAAGCAGGCGAAGATTATCCACTTTGATATTGACCCTGCCGAAATAGATAAGAATGTAAAGACTGATGTTGCTGTCCTGGGAGATTGCAAAGAGACACTGGCTGCCGTTACCCAATTGCTGGAACCCGCCAACCATCAGGAATGGATTGACAGTTTCCGGCAATACGAGGAAGTGGAAGAGGAAAAGGTAATCCGTCCGGAATTACATCCGGCAGGAAAAGCGCTAAGCATGGGTGAGGTGGTGCGTGCTGTGAGTGAGGCTACCCATAACGAGGCGATATTGGTGACTGATGTCGGCCAGAATCAGATGATGTCCGCCCGTTATTTCAAATACAGCAAGGAACGTAGCATTGTTACTTCCGGTGGCCTGGGTACTATGGGCTTCGGCCTTCCGGCAGCTATCGGTGCCACTTTTGGACGTCCGGACCGCACGGTATGCGTATTCATGGGAGACGGCGGCTTGCAGATGAACCTGCAGGAACTGGGTACCATCATGGAACAAAAGGCTCCGGTGAAGATGATTCTGTTGAACAATAACTTCTTGGGCAATGTTCGTCAATGGCAGGCGATGTTCTTCAATCGTCGTTATTCGTTTACTCCGATGATGAATCCGGATTATATGAAGATTGCTTCGGCATATGATATTCCTGCACGCAGGGTAATGACCCGCGAGGAGCTGGCAAAAGCGATTGACGAGATGATAGCGACTGACGGACCGTTCCTGCTCGAAGCTTGTGTGGAGGAAGAAGGAAATGTAATGCCGATGACACCTCCGGGCGGTTCGGTCAATCAGATGTTGTTGGAATGCTGAAGTCATGCGAAATTAAAGAATTTACTCTATCTATGGATAAAAAACTATATACAATCATTGTTCATTCGGAAAACTTTGCCGGTTTGCTGAATCAGGTGACGGCTGTGTTTACCCGCCGGCAGATAAACATCGAGAGTTTGAATGTATCGGCCTCCTCCATCAAGGGGGTACATAAATATACCATTACCGCTTGGACGGATAAGGATACCATTGAAAAGGTGACCAAGCAGATTACCAAGAAAATAGATGTGCTGCAAGCCCATTATTTCACGGATGATGAAATCTATCAGCACGAGATTGCCCTTTATAAAATAACGACCCCTACGCTGGAAGAAAAACCGGAGGTGTCCAAAGTAATCCGTAAGTACAATGCCCGTATTGTGGAGGTGAATGCTGTATTTGCCATTGTTGAGAAGAATGGCATGAGTGAGGAAATAACCAATCTTTATGAGGAGTTGCGCCAGTTGGATTGCGTACTTCAGTTCGTCCGTTCGGGTCGCGTAGCCATTACGACCAGCTGCTTTGAGCGTGTCAATGAATATCTGGCGGACCGTGAAGCAAAATATCGTCAAAGTAAACACCAGGAATCATGATGAGCGAGAACAATAAAATAGGTACCTACAAGTTTGTTGCCGAACCGTTTCATGTCGACTTTACCGGACGGCTGACAATGGGAGTATTGGGCAACCATTTGTTGAATTGTGCGGGTTTCCATGCCAGCGACCGCGGTTTTGGCATCGCGACTCTAAACGAGGACAATTATACTTGGGTATTGTCCCGTCTGGCTGTCGAACTGGATGAAATGCCTTATCAGTACGAAGATTTCTCCATTCAGACTTGGGTGGAGAATGTCTATCGCCTTTTTACAGACCGTAATTTCGCTATCATCGATAAGGAGGGTAAGAAGATTGGGTATGCACGTTCCGTTTGGGCGATGATTAGCATGAATACCCGTAAGCCGGCAGATTTGCTGGCTCTTCATAGTGGCAGCATTGTAGATTATGTTTGCGATGAGCCTTGCCCGATAGAAAAACCTTCGCGGATAAAGGTGGCCTCAAAGGAACCGGTTGCTGCTTTGGTAGCCAAATACAGTGATATTGACATTAACGGGCATGTGAACAGCATCCGTTACATCGAGCATATCCTTGATTTGTTCCCGATAGAGATGTATAAGGAGAAGCGCATCCGTCGTTTTGAAATGGCATATGTAGCCGAAAGCTATTATGGGGATGAGTTGACTTTGTTCATGGATGATGCCGGTGAGGGCGTTTACGATGTGGAGGTGAAAAAGAATGGCAGCGAAGTGGTCTGTCGCTCTAAAGTGATATTTACAGAGAAATAAATAAATTTATCAACGTTGGCGTAAGCCACAAATAAAAATTAAAACAAAAAATGGCACAATTGAATTTTGGCGGTGTTATTGAGAATGTAATGACCCGCGAAGAATTTCCTTTGGAAAAAGCACGTGAGATTTTGAAAGATGAAACAATTGCAGTAATCGGTTATGGCGTACAAGGCCCGGGCCAGGCTTGCAACTTGCGTGATAACGGTTTCAATGTGATTGTAGGACAACGTCCGGGTAAGACATACGAAAAGGCTGTGGCTGACGGATGGGTACCGGGTGAGACTTTGTTCGGCATCGAAGAGGCTTGTCAGAAAGGTACTATCATCATGTGTCTGTTGTCTGACGCAGCTGTAATGTCTGTATGGCCGACTATCAAACCTTATTTGACTCCCGGAAAGGCTCTTTACTTCTCTCATGGTTTTGCTATTACCTGGAACGACCGTACCGGCGTGGTTCCTCCTAAAGATATTGATGTTATTATGGTTGCTCCCAAAGGTTCCGGTACTTCACTTCGTACCATGTTCCTCGAGGGTCGTGGCTTGAACTCATCATATGCCGTCTATCAGGATGCTACGGGTAAGGCTTTTGACAAGACGATTGCACTGGGTATCGGCATCGGTTCGGGATATTTGTTCGAGACAACTTTCATCCGCGAAGCCACTTCCGACTTGACCGGTGAACGCGGTTCATTGATGGGTGCTATCCAGGGATTGCTGTTGGCTCAGTATGAAGTATTGCGCGAAAACGGCCATACTCCTTCTGAAGCATTCAATGAAACAGTGGAAGAGTTGACTCAATCTTTGATGCCATTGTTTGCCAAGAACGGTATGGACTGGATGTATGCCAACTGTTCTACTACGGCACAGCGTGGTGCGCTGGATTGGATGACCCCGTTCCATGATGCCATCAAGCCGGTTGTACAGAAATTGTATGCAAGTGTGAAGTCGGGCAACGAAGCTCAGATTTCTATCGACAGTAACTCCAAACCCGATTATCGTGAGAAGCTGAATGCAGAATTGAAAGCCTTGCGTGAAAGCGAAATGTGGCAGACAGCTGTTACAGTTCGTAAACTTCGTCCGGAAAACAATTAATCAGCTTTATATAAATAGGTGAAATACCCTCTTCGGTGTTACCGGAGGGGGTATTTCTTTATTATTGATTCCCTATATTTTGAATAAACTCCAATAGCTTCCGGTAAAAACCGTGATGTTTCAGCGTCTCTGCCTCTCCCAATATCACCAGCTTCATACGTGCCCGGGTGATGGCTACATTCATTCTCCTTAAATCATTCAGGAATCCTATCTGTCCTTCTTCGTTGGCACGGACAAGGCTGATGAAGATAACATCGCGCTCTTGCCCTTGGAAGCCATCCACCGTATTTACAGTGAACAAGCTGCGATAAGGCTTGAGTGAAGCGTCTGCCTTTATCTTGCTGCGGAGATATTGCACTTGTGCCTTGTAAGGGGAGATGATGCCGATGTCTATTTTTTCTTCCAGAATGCGGTTGCCACCGATACGGTTGATGTAGATTTTCAGTTCTGATAGGAGCAGGTCCGCTTCCGCCTTATTAATGCGTCCGAAAGTCTCTCCCACAAATTCTTCTTTGAAATCCATTTCGGAGGTGTCAATCCAGTGGATGGGGGTATCCCAGTCCAGGATGCCCCGGTAACGCACTTCGGGAGCGGCTTCCAACTCGCCATTATAAAACCATTGGGAAGGAAATTTCATGATTTCCTCGTGCATGCGGTATTGTACTTTCAGCAAAGAGACAACGGCAGGTTTGTTGGACACCACTTTCTCCATCAATGTTCGTTCCAGACCTCCACGGGCAGCTTCGTAGCATTTTATAGTGGGCGGAAGTTGGCAGTGGTCACCCGCCAACACCACGCGGTCTGCTTTTCGGATAGCTATCCAGCAGGCAGCTTCTAAGGCCTGGGCTGCTTCATCAATGAAAAGGGTGCCGAAACGGCGTCCGTTCAGCAGCCGGTGATTGCTGCTTACTAGCGTGGAGGCTATGACATGTGCCCCATCAAAAAGCTCTGCATTGATTTGTATTTCCAATGCGGTGGCGCGGTCGCGCAGGCGGCTCATACGGCTGCGTACTCCTTCGCGTTCGTCATAGCTGCCACGGCGGGCACGGCTGCCCAGTTCACGGAGATTTTTCCGGATGCTCCACAGCTCCGGATAAAGCGGATGGTTCTCGAAACGACGCTCGTAGGTAAAGGAAAGCATCTTGTCGTTGACACGGGTCGGATTGCCGATACGCAGGACATTGACGCCACGGTCCACAAGTTTTTCCGAAATCCAGTCGACGGCAGTATTGCTTTGGGCACATACCAGTACCTGCGGTTCCCGATGCAGGGTTTCGTAGATGGCTTCCACTAAGGTGGTCGTTTTTCCGGTTCCCGGAGGACCGTGTACAATGGCCACGTCGCGGGCACACAGCACTTTGTTTACAGCTGTCTCCTGCGTGGAGTTCAGCCAGGGAAACCGTACGGGATAGAGCTCTCGGAAACCGGCTTTCGAGGTTCCCAGCAATATGTCCCGCAATTCGGCCAGGCGGTTGCCTTTGGAGCGTAACGTATCTTCCAAGGCTTCGAACATGGTCCGATAGGATGTTTCGTCGAAATAAAGTTGCACGCCGAGGTTGTCCGTTTCCTGCACTTCCATAACGGCACCGGCTCCGGGCATTATCGCTACCATCCGTGTCTCGTCGGCATAGCTTACGGTAGCGGTGAAGTTCATATAGGTTATTTTTCCATCAGCAGACTGGCGGAAAAAACATACGGGACGGCCGAACTCAAAATTATGTTCTATATCGGTATTTTCTGTGTGTGTAATTTCTATTACTAATTGATTCAGTGAATTATAGTAACTTCGTCCCGGAGTGGCAGGATACCAGCAAAGTCCCCGTTTCACTTTCCGGGCAACTCCCATGTTTTCGGTTTGGCGTTTGAATTCCTCTTTTTCGTATTCGTATTCCATGCGCAGCAAAACTTGTTGCTGCTGGAGGTGAATAATAGGACTATTTGAATCTTGTTCCTTCATGGTTGCAAAGGTAATCATTCTTCGCTTCCGACGGAAAAAATGCTTTATTTTGTTAAACTATTCAGCCTTTTTATTTGTTTATGATATTAATTTGTAATCTTTACAATAATGAAAAACTAAAAAATAGTGGTTATGGTATATGATTTAACGATGCTCAAAACGTTTTATGCTGCTTATTCGGAGAAGATAGAACGCGTACGGAACGTACTGCGGCGTCCGATGACTTTAGCGGAGAAAATTTTGTATGCTCATTTGTATGATGGGGATAAAGTGAAGAACTACAGACGGGGAGAAGACTATGTGAATTTCCGTCCCGACCGTGTGGCCATGCAGGATGCAACGGTTCAAATGGCCTTATTGCAATTTATGAATGCAGGCCGTGAGCAGGTTGCCGTGCCTTCCACTGTGCATTGTGACCATTTGATTCAAGCATATAAAGGTGCAAAAGAAGATGTTGCGACTGCTACGAAGACCAACGAGGAGGTCTATAATTTTCTCCGTGATGTTTCTTCCCGCTATGGCATAGGTTTTTGGCAGCCGGGAGCAGGTATTATTCACCAGGTGGTATTGGAGAACTACGCATTTCCGGGTGGAATGATGGTAGGCACGGACTCTCATACGCCCAATGCCGGAGGTTTGGGCATGGTGGCCATTGGTGTGGGTGGTGCCGATGCGGTGGATGTGATGACCGGCATGGAATGGGAACTGAAAATGCCGCGTCTGATAGGCGTACACTTGAAGGGTAAATTGAGTGGCTGGGTAGCTCCCAAAGACGTTATTCTGAAGTTGGCGGGTATTCTTACTGTAAAAGGGGGAACCAATGCCATCATTGAATATTTTGGACCGGGAACCGCTTCATTGTCTGCCACTGGAAAGGCTACCATCTGCAATATGGGGGCAGAGGTGGGGGCGACTACCTCCCTTTTCCCTTACGATGAGCGTATGGGTACCTACTTGAAAGCTACCGGACGTGAAGAAGTGGCGGAAATGGCTGCTTCCGTAGCTGCCGACCTTCGCGCCGACGACGAAGTGCTGGCAAATCCGGAAAAATATTACGACCGCATCATTGAAATAGACCTCTCGTTATTGGAACCGTATATCAACGGGCCCTTTACGCCGGATGCAGCAACACCGATATCGAAATTTGCCGAGGTAGTGATAACCAATAACTATCCCCGCCGGATGGAAGTCGGTCTGATAGGGTCGTGCACCAATTCGTCCTATCAGGATTTGAGCCGCGCGGCCTCCCTTGCCCGGCAGGTAAAGGAAAAGAATTTGAAGGTTGCTTCCTCGCTGATTGTCAACCCCGGCTCGGAGCAGATACGTGCCACTGCTGAACGCGACGGCATGATTGCCGCTTTCGAAGATATTGGCGCAACGATAATGGCGAATGCCTGCGGACCTTGTATTGGCCAGTGGAAGCGCCATACTGATGACCCCGAACGCAAAAATTCCATCGTCACCTCTTTTAACCGTAATTTTGCCAAACGTGCCGATGGAAATCCCAACACTTTTGCTTACGTCGCTTCCCCGGAGATAACGATGGCGCTGACCATTGCCGGTGACCTTTGTTTCGACCCGTTGAGGGATACGCTGGTCAATGCCAAAGGAGAGGTTGTGAAACTGTCCGAACCGGTCGGTGAAGAATTGCCGGCACACGGGTTTATAGGAGGAAAGGAAGGATACATTGCTCCAGGCAAAGGACAGACGGAAATTACGGTCAATCCTCATTCACAGCGCTTGCAACTGCTGACTCCCTTCCCTGCCTGGGATGGCATGGATTTGCTGGACATGCCTTTATTGATTAAAGTACAGGGGAAATGTACCACCGACCACATTTCCATGGCGGGGCCATGGCTCCGTTTCCGGGGACATTTGGAGAATATTTCGGACAATATGCTGATGGGGGCTGTCAATGCTTTCAATGGAGAGACGAACAAGGTTTGGAACCGCTCCACCAATACCTATGGAACAGTGTCAGGCACTGCGAAGCTGTATAAGTCCGAAGGTATCCCTTCCATGGTCGTTGCCGAAGAGAATTATGGTGAAGGTTCCAGCCGTGAGCATGCTGCCATGGAACCGCGCTTCCTGAATGTACGCGTCATTTTGGCGAAGAGTTTTGCCCGTATCCATGAGACGAACTTAAAGAAACAAGGCATGTTGGCGCTGACCTTTACGGATAAGGCCGATTATGACAAGATTCGGGAACGCGACCTGATTTCTGTCATGGGGCTGAAAGATTTTGCTCCGGGACGCACGTTGAAGGTGGTTCTTCATCACGAGGATGGGAGTAAAGAAAGTTTTGAAGTACAACATACGTATAACGAACAGCAGATAGCTTGGTTCCGGGCCGGTTCTGCACTTAATGCAAGATAGAATATGGAAAAAATTACTGTACCTTTTATTACCGGCGATGGAGTGGGAGCAGAAGTGACCCCATCCATGCAGGCTGTCGTGAATGCCGCTGTCAAGAAATCCTATGGCGACCGGCGTGGCATTGAATGGAAAGAAGTGCTGGCAGGAGAACGTGCTTTCCACGAAACCGGCTCCTGGTTGCCGGACGAAACCATGGAAGCCTTCCGCACCTATAAGGTGGGCATCAAAGGTCCTTTGACAACTCCCGTCGGCGGAGGTATCCGTTCCTTGAACGTAGCCTTGCGTCAGACACTTGATTTGTATGTCTGCCAACGTCCGGTACGTTGGTATAAGGGCATTGTTTCTCCACTCAAAGAGCCGCAGAAGGTGGATATGTGCGTATTCCGTGAGAATACCGAGGATATTTATGCAGGCATCGAATGGGAAGCCGGAACTCCGGAGGCTGAAAAGTTCTATCGTTTTCTCCGTGATGACATGGGGGTGACAAAAGTCCGTTTTCCCGAAACCTCCTCGTTTGGCGTGAAGCCCGTTTCAAGAGAAGGAACAGAGCGCTTGGTGCGTGCCGCCTGCCGATACGCGCTTGAGCATCATCTGCCTTCCGTGACCTTGGTACACAAAGGAAACATCATGAAATTTACGGAAGGCGGTTTTAAGAAGTGGGGGTACGAACTGGCAGAACGTGAGTTTGGTAAAGAGCTGGCAGAAGGGCGTCTGGTCATCAAGGACTGCATTGCCGATGCATTCTTGCAGAACACGTTGCTTATCCCCGAAGAATATTCCGTGATCGCCACGTTGAATCTGAACGGTGATTATGTGTCCGACCAACTGGCTGCCATGGTAGGCGGCATCGGCATTGCACCGGGTGCGAATATCAACTATAAAACGGGGCATGCCATTTTTGAGGCTACTCACGGGACGGCTCCGAACATTGCCGGGAAAGACATTGTGAATCCCTGTTCCATCATCCTTTCCGCTGTGATGATGCTTGAATATCTGGGCTGGAAGGAAGCAGCCTCTCTTATAGAGAACGCCTTGGAGGAAAGTTTCACAGAAGCCCGTGCTACTGCCGACTTGGCCCGTTTTATGCCGGGTGGCGTCTCGCTGTCCACTTCGACTTTCACCCGGGAGATTGTAAGGAGAATAGAAAATGGGAATAACGAATAAAACGAAACGATTATGAAGAAGGAGTATCTGATTTACAAGCTTTCCGAAGATTTGAAGGAAGCTACCCGGATTGAGAATGAACTGTTCAGGAAGTTTGATGTGAAGCGCGGTTTGCGTAATGAGGACGGCACGGGAGTCTTGGTGGGGTTGACCAAAATAGGCAATGTGGTCGGCTATGAACGCATCCCCGGTGGAGGGCTGAAGCCTATTCCCGGCAAATTGTTCTACCGCGGTTATGATGTGGATGACTTGGCACACGCCATCATCAAAGAGAAGCGTTTCGGTTTTGAGGAAATTGCCTACTTGTTGCTTTCCGGTCGCCTGCCCGACAAGGAAGAACTCTCTTCTTTCCGTGAACTCATCAACGACAACATGCCGCTGGAGCAGAAGACCAAGATGAATATCATTGAACTTGAAGGAAACAACATTATGAACATCCTGGCGCGCAGCGTGCTCGAGATGTACCGTTTCGACCCGGATGCCGATGACACTTCCCGCGATAATCTGATGCGGCAGAGCATTGAGCTTATTTCGAAATTCCCGACCATCATTGCGTATGCCTATAACATGCTTCGCCATGCCACCCATGGCCGTTCACTGCATATCCGCCATCCGCAGGAAAACCTTTCCATTGCCGAGAATTTCCTCTATATGCTGAAGAAGGACTACACGGAGCTGGATGCCCGCACACTCGACCTGCTGTTGGTTCTTCAGGCCGAGCACGGTGGTGGTAACAACTCCACTTTTACCGTACGTGTCACTTCTTCTACCGGGACGGATACTTACTCTTCGATAGCGGCAGGTATCGGTTCCTTGAAAGGGCCGCTTCATGGAGGTGCCAATATTCAGGTTGCCGATATGTTCCACCATCTGCAGGAAAACATTCAGGACTGGACGAACGTGGATGAGATTGATACTTACTTCACCCGCATGCTCAACAAGGAAGTCTATAACAAGACCGGTTTGATATATGGTATCGGACATGCCGTCTATACCATTTCCGACCCGCGCGCCATTCTGCTGAAGGAGCTTGCCCGCGACCTTGCCCGCGAAAAAGGGAAAGAACGTGAGTTCGCTTTCCTTGAACTGCTCGAGGAGCGCGCCATTGATGTGTTTGGCCGTGTGAAGAATAATGGAAAGACGGTTTCGAGCAATGTGGATTTCTATTCGGGCTTTGTCTACGAGATGATTGGACTGCCGCAGGAAATCTTCACGCCTTTGTTTGCTATGGCACGTATTGTCGGTTGGTGTGCACATCGCAATGAAGAATTGAACTTTGAAGGTAAGCGTATTATCCGTCCTGCCTATAAGAATGTTTTGGATGAGGTGACTTATGTGCCCATTAAGAAACGGTAAGGATTAGACTTGTATCTTTTAAATCGTTCCATCACGGGGGAAAAATCGTTCCACCATGGTGGAACGATTTTTTCTCCATGGTGGAATGAAATTTACTCCATGATGGAACGATTAGATTTTTGTATCTCTACTGCTTAATCTTCTCAGTAAAAAAACACTGGTTTTTGCATGAAAAAACAATTATCCGGGGAAAACGATTTGTTTGTTGTGAGTTTTCTTTATCTTTGCTTCGCATAAATAAAGAACTATGAATCAGGAAACTTTTCAGATATTTCTGTGGGTAATGAGTGCTGTGGCATTGGTTGTCTTTATTGCGCTCTATTTTGTCAAAGCGGGTTATGGCATGTTCCGTACTGCCTCGTGGGGAATCTCCATCAATAATAAACTGGCGTGGGTGCTTATGGAAGCGCCGGTATTCATCGTCATGTTTGGGTTGTGGGGGAAGAGTGGAGCGGGATTTGCCGTGCCGGTATATTTCTTTTTCCTGCTGTTTCAGTTGCACTATCTTCAGCGGGCCTTTATTTTTCCGTTCCTGCTGAAAGGTAAAAGCCGGATGCCGGTAGCTATTATGGCGATGGGTATCGTCTTCAACCTTTTGAACGGGATGATGCAGGCGGGCGGTTTGTTCTATTTTGCTCCCGAAGGCTTGTATGCCGATGGCTGGGCCTATTTGCTGAAACCTCATGCCTTGTTGGGAATCATTCTGTTTTTTGCGGGTATGTTCGTCAATTTGCATTCCGACTATGTGATACGTCATCTGCGCAGGCCGGGTGATACGAAGCATTATCTTCCCGGAAAAGGGCTTTACCGATACGTCACTTCTGCCAATTACTTCGGTGAGCTGGTGGAATGGACGGGGTTTGCCATACTCACAGCTTCTCCCGCCGCCTGGGTGTTCGTCTGGTGGACGTTTGCCAACCTTGTTCCCCGTGCCGATGCCATTCACCGCCGTTATCGGGAGGAGTTTGGTGATGAGGCGGTAGGAAAGCGCAAACGCATCATTCCATTTCTTTATTAATGGAAAATGGAGAGTTGAAAATGGAAAATGAATAATTCATAACTTATAACTCATAACTCATAACGATGGAATCCAAGTTATTCACACCCGTCACTTTCGGACCGTTGACCTTGCGTAACCGTACCATCCGTTCGGCTGCTTTCGAGAGCATGTGTCCCGGAAACGCTCCGTCGGACATGTTGCTCGACTATCATCGGTCGGTAGCGGCGGGCGGTATAGGTATGACTACTGTTGCCTATGCGGCAGTTACTCAGAGCGGCCTGTCTTTTGACCGCCAGTTGTGGATGCGTCCCGAGATTATCCCCGGACTCCGTAGGCTGACTGATGCCATACATGCGGAAGGGGCTGCGGCAGGCATCCAGTTGGGACACTGTGGCAACATGTCCCATAAGAGCATTTGCGGTTGTATGCCCGTCGGCGCATCTTCCGGTTTCAATCTTTACTCTCCTACCTTTGTGCGCGGACTGCGTGCCGATGAGCTGCCAGAGATGGCGCGTGCTTATGGGCGTTCGGTGAATCTGGCACGGGAGGCCGGATTTGATTCTGTAGAGATTCATGCAGGGCATGGCTATCTCATCAGCCAGTTCTTGTCCCCGTCCACCAACCATCGGAAAGACGAGTTCGGAGGTTCGTTGCAGAACCGTATGCGTTTTATGGATATGGTGATGGAAGAAGTGATGAAGGCTGCCGGCAGTGATATGGCTGTGCTGGTGAAGATGAACATGCGCGACGGTTTCCGTGGAGGGATGGAGCTGGACGAGACGATGCAGGTGGCCCGGAGGCTGGAGCAGTCGGGAGCACATGCGCTGGTCTTGAGCGGTGGGTTCGTCAGTAAGGCGCCGATGTATGTCATGCGGGGCGAAATGCCTATCCGCAGCATGACGCATTACATGACCTGCTGGTGGTTGAAATACGGTGTACGCATGGTAGGCAAATGGATGATACCGAGCGTACCGTTTAAGGAAGCTTATTTCCTGGAAGATGCCTTGAAATTCCGTGCCGCCTTGAAGATACCGTTGGTTTATGTGGGTGGCCTGGTTTCCAGGGACAAGATAGATGAGGTGCTGGATGACGGCTTCGAGGCTGTGCAAATGGCGCGCGCTCTGCTCAATGAGCCGGGGTTCGTCAACCGCATGCGTGCCGAAGAGAATGCACGTTGCAACTGCCGGCATAGTAATTATTGCATTGCCCGGATGTATTCCATCGAGATGGCATGCCATCAGCATTTGAAGGAGGAACTTCCACCTTGTCTGAAAAAGGAGATAGAGAAAATCGAAGCGAAAGGCTGATTTTTAGTTTTTAATTTTCAATTTTTAATTATTAAAGTGAATTTAGCTGTTATAACTGGGGCAGACGGTGGCATGGGCATGGAAATTACCCGCGCAGTGGCAACTGCCGGCTATCAGGTCATCATGGCATGCCGTGACCCCCAAGCTGCCGAACCCAAGCGGCAACTGCTGATGCGTGAAACCGGTAATCCGCGTATTGAGACTGCTCCCATTGATTTGGCATCTCTGGCTTCAGTGGCCGCATTTGCAGAGCATCTGTTGAAGCGGGGAGAGCCGTTGGCGTTGTTGATGAACAATGCCGGAACCATGGAAACGGAACGCCGCATTACCGAGGACGGACTGGAACGGACGGTGAGTGTCAATTATGTAGGGCCTTACCTGCTGACTCGCAAGCTGCTGCCATTGATGGGAGAGGGGAGCCGTATTGTGAATATGGTATCTTGTACGTATGCCATCGGTCATCTTGACTTTCCGGATTTTTTCCTCCGGGGAAGAAGGGGGGACTTTTGGCGCATTCCTATATATAGCAACACGAAGCTGGCATTGACTCTGTTCACCATCGACTTGGCCAGTCGTGTCAAGCACAAAGGTATTGTTGTGAATGCGGCCGACCCGGGGATTGTGTCTACCAATATCATTACCATGCATATGTGGTTTGACCCGCTGACAGATATACTTTTCAGGCCTTTCATCCGTACTCCCCGTAAGGGAGCTGCAACAGCTGTCGGCTTATTGCTGGATGAGGATGCCGGTAAACGTACGGGGACATTGAATGCCAGTTGCCGTCCCAAGTCTCTTTCGGAGAAGTACACCCGGCATGTACAGATGGAAGAACTGTGGGAGAGGACGGAAAGTATAGTGAAAAAATGGTTGTAAAAAACAGAGAAGGCGCATATGTCGCCTTCTCTGTTTATGGGGTATCTGAACTGTCTGTCATTAGATAGACAGTTCTCTCAATACATTTACAAGGTCTTTCTTGATGGGTTTGTCATTCTTGATGGCCTTCGTGAAGGGAACGTATACCACTTCATCGTGGTCAATGCCTATCATGACATTGCGCTGTCCTTCCATGATTGCGTCGATGGCGGCTGCGCCCAGACGGCTGGCAAGGATACGGTCGTGTGCCGTAGGGCTACCACCGCGTTGCAAGTGACCGAGGATGGTTACGCGTACGTCATATTGGGGGTATTCGTTCTTTACACGCTCTGCATAGTGCATTGCACCGCCGGTCAGTTCACTCTCGGCTACCAGTACGATACTGCTGTTCTTGGATTTCCGGAAACCGTTCTTGATGAATTCTTCCAGTTGGTCCACTTCCGTACTGAATTCCGGGATAATGGCTGCTTCTGCTCCGGAGGCGATGGCGCCGTTCAGAGCGAGGAAACCGGCATCGCGTCCCATGACTTCTACGAAAAACAAGCGCTCATGGGAAGTGGCTGTATCACGGATTTTGTCCACAGCATCCAGGATCGTGTTCAGCGCGGTGTCGTAGCCGATAGTGGTATCTGTTCCATAAAGGTCATTGTCGATAGTTCCCGGCAGCCCGATACAAGGCACGTCAAACTCTTGTGCAAAGATACGAGCACCGGTCAGCGAACCGTCGCCTCCGATAATCACTAAGGCGTCAATGCCTTCTTTCTTCATGTTGTCGTAAGCAATCTGGCGGCCCTCGGGAGTCGTGAACTCTTTGCAGCGGGCTGTCTTCAGGATTGTACCACCCAGCTGGATGATGTTGCTGACATTTTGGCTTTTGAATTCTTTGATTTCGCCGGTTACCAGACCTTTGTAACCTCTATATATACCTTTAACTGAAAGTCCGTTGTAAATAGCCGAACGTGTCACGGCACGTATGGCTGCGTTCATTCCCGGAGCATCACCTCCTGATGTCAAGATACCAATGCACTTAACTGTTCCCATAACAATCTTTTTGTTTAGTATTAATAATCATGATGAAAAATAGATTTGGACTATTTTTTCATGCCGCAAAGATAGTAAAAAGCTGAGGCGGTGACTAATAAATTACGTTAATTTGCTGTTCCAAAAGGATGACAAACTGTTATTTAAGTTTTGACTTTATGGCTTCTGAAATTTCTTCCATCAGCCATTTGGGGGTGGAAGTGGCTCCGCAGACACCGATGGAATTGGCACCGGCTAACAGAGAACTATCTATTTCTTCGGCACTGTCTATCAAATGTGAATTGGCATTGACTTTTTTACACTCACTGAACAGCATCTTGCCGTTAGAGCTTTTTTTGCCGCTGACAAAGAATATTAAATCATGGGAAGCTGCAAATTTCCGGATATTAGGTATCCGGTTTGCTACTTGTCGGCAGATAGTGTCATAGGACTCGAAAGTGACTTTCGGTGAGATATGTCCCTCTATGTATTTCACAATGTTTTGAAATCCGTCCAGAGACTTTGTGGTCTGGGAGTAGAGACGGATGTCTTTGCTGAAATCCAGTTTCCTTGCCTCTTCCTGCTTTTCGATGACGATGGCCTTTCCGGTGGTTTGTCCTACCAGACCCAGTACTTCGGCGTGTCCATTTTTGCCATAGATGACAATTTGCTTGTCGCGGTTGTCTTCCTGGACGTACTCTTGCTTAATCTTCTTTTGCAGGCGGAGTACGACCGGGCAGGTTGCGTCAATGATTTCTATATTGTTGCGGCGGGCAATGTCATAAGTTTCAGGGGGCTCTCCATGGGCGCGCAACAGCACCTTGGCGTTGTGGAGGCGGTTGAATTCCTCATGGTTGATGGTAATCAGCCCCATTGCCTTCAGGCGTTCCACTTCACGGCTGTTGTGCACGATGTCTCCCAGACAATAGAGGGTCCCTCCTTTCGCCAGTTCCTCTTCTGCCTTGTTTATTGCAGTGACAACTCCGAAACAGAAGCCGGAGCCTTCGTCTATTTCTACTTTTGCCATATCCGGTTCAGTTCTTCTCCTTTATAACCCGTTCGAATTGTTCCGCCAGCCATTCCTTTTGTTGGGAAATGCTCAGGTGGCTGTTGTCCAACAATAAAGCGTCAGAAGCTTTGCGCAGCGGACTTACATCCCGGTTTTGGTCAATATAGTCCCGTTGTTTCACATTTTCCAGAATTTCGTCAAAGCTGGCTTCTTCCCCTTTGGCCTTTAGTTCGTCATAGCGGCGTTGTGCCCGTATCTCGGGGGTGGCGGTTACAAAAATTTTCAGCTCGGCATCCGGAAAAACGGTAGTGCCGATGTCGCGCCCGTCCATAACGATACCCTTGGCCTTGCCCATCTCTTGTTGCTGTGCCACCATAGCTTCGCGTACGAAATCCAATGTTGCAATGGGACTGACACGTGAAGACACTTCCATGGTACGGATTTTGTTTTCTACATTTACTCCGTTCAGGTAGGTATCCGGGCGTCCGGTTTCGGGGTTCAGGCGGAAAGAAATATGTATATCCTTTATTAGACTTTTCAGTTTTTCGGCATCTATGCGGTCACCCTGGAAAATACCATTCTCTATACTATATAATGTTACTGCCCGATACATGGCACCGCTATCTATATATATGTAACCGATTTCGCGGGCAAGGTCTTTGGCCATAGTGCTTTTTCCGCAAGAGGAAAAGCCGTCGATTGCTATTGTTATCTTTTTCATGACTTTTATGCTATAGTTATACAGGTATAACACCTGCAAAATAGAAAATTTCAATATTTCATTTAAAATTCTTGCCAAAGATACGGTATTTTTAAAATATCTCGTTACATTTGTGGCACAAAAGCATGTGGAGGCTTTTGAAGGATTAAAAAAATGAAAAAGGAACGTCTGTTGTGTAAAAAAAAACAGCAGAGCGTGAACATTCTTGGGAAAAGTACTATATTTGCCCCAAATGAGAAACACTAAAATTATATTATAAATTATGGAAATTAAGAAATCACCTAAGGCAGACCTGGAGAGTAAGAAGTCGACTTGGCTGCTTGTCGGTTATGTAATCGTGCTCGCTTTCATGTTTGTTGCGTTCGAGTGGACAAAGCGTGACATCAAGATTGATACGAGTCAGGCTATTACCGACTTAGTATTTGAAGAGGAAATCATCCCTATTACAGAACAGCCGGAGCAGGTTACTCCTCCGCCCCCCGAAGCTCCTGCGATTGCAGAAACGCTGACTATCGTTGAGGACGATGCCGACGTGGAAGAAACTGCCATCGTATCTTCTGAGGAATTGAATCAGGCTGTGGAAATCAAATATGTTCCCGTAGCAGTGGAAGAGGAAGAACCGGAAGAACAGACTATTTTCGAGGTGGTGGAGCAGATGCCCGAATTCCCGAACGGTGGTATGGCCGGTTTGATGCAGTATCTGAGCAAGAACATTAAATATCCTACTATTGCACAGGAAAACGGAACTCAAGGCCGTGTAACTGTACAGTTTGTGGTCAATAAGGACGGTAGTATCGTAGATGCTAAGGTGCTGAGAGGTGTTGACCCGTACTTGGACAAAGAAGCTGTCCGCGTGATTATGGGCATGCCGAAGTGGAAACCCGGTATGCAGCGTGGTAAACCCGTTCGCGTTAAGTATACCGTGCCTGTAATGTTTAGATTGCAGTAATAAAATATCTATAAGTGGGAGAGGCTGCCGGAATGCAGCCTCTTTTCATTATCCGCTATTTCCTAAATTCTGAAAATGCCATGTTTACAGCCTCCGAGCTTTTAGAAAGAATAAATTCTCATATTGCAGAATTGCAGTTTGTCCGTACTCCTCAAGGTTTATATGCTCCCGTTACCTATGTGTTGTCCATGGGCGGAAAAAGAATCCGTCCGGTATTGATGTTGATGGCCTACAATCTGTATCGGGAGGATATTACCCGTATTTTTAACCCTGCAACGGGGATTGAAGTGTATCATAATTATACTCTTTTGCACGACGACTTGATGGACCATGCAGACCGTCGCCGTGGCAAGGAGACAGTACATAAAGTCTGGGATGACAATGCCGCCATTCTTTCGGGGGATGCAATGCTTGTATTGGCTTATCAGTTTATGGCTCAATGTCCGGTTGAATGCCTGAAAGAGGTAATGGATATATTTAGTCTGACTGCACTGGAAATCTGTGAAGGACAGCAGCTGGATATGGAGTTTGAACATCGGAAGGATGTGAAGGCAGAGGAGTATCTGGAAATGATTCGTCTGAAAACTTCGGTATTGTTGGCTGCAAGCTTGAAGATTGGCGCTCTTTTGGGAGGGGCTTCTTCTGAAGATGCGGAGCAGTTGTATGATTTTGGCATGAACTTGGGTGTCGCTTTTCAGTTGAAAGATGATTTCCTGGATGTTTATGGCGATGCTGCCGTCTTTGGAAAGAATATTGGAGGTGATATTCTGTGCAATAAAAAGACCTACATGCTGATAAAGGCTTTTGAACATGCGGATGAGGAGCAGTTGACCCGCTTGAATGCTTGGGTGGATGCTGTTGCATTCAACCCGGAGGAGAAAGTTGCTGCGGTGACGGAACTGTATAACCGGATTGGCGTCAAGGAACTGTGTGAGAAAAAGATGGAAGAGTATTGTGAACGCGCAATGGAAAGTCTGTTGGCGGTGAAGGTGGCAGATGAAAAGAAAGAGGAATTGAAGAACCTGATGGCTAACCTGATGCATCGGGAAGTATAACTTTAAATCCGGGAGAAAATGCCTTATAGAAGATTGCCTAATACAGATCAAGCGAGAATACGGGCGCTGAAAGCAGTGGTCGTCAAGGGTGATATATGTAATGTGTATGATTTGGCCGTATCTTTGAAGGCGTTGACTGATGCGCGGAATTTTCTTACAAAGTTTGAAGCTGCGCAAGCTTATTATGCCGACTGTTTTGAGCGGCAGGCTCGGGCGGGACGTAAGCATCAGGCTAATGTAAAGACTGCCCGTCTGTATATTTCTCATTTTATCCAGGTGTTGAATTTAGCTGTCATCCGTTCTGAAGTGCGTATTGCTCATAAGGAATATTACGGTTTGGACACAAGCAACAATAATGTGCCTGATTTATCGACAGAGCCTGCCTTGGCAGAGTGGGGGCGTAAAATCGTGGATGGGGAAACAAACGTATATCCCAGGGAGGAATTCCCATTTATAACCCTACGATTGCAAAAGTGAGGGTGCATTATGATATTTTCATGGATAGTTATGAGAAGCAAAAGAATCTTCAATCTTTGACAGCCCGCAGTTTGGACACCTTGGCTTCGATGCGTGCAGAGGCGGATGGTTTGATTTTGGATATATGGAACCAGGTTGAAAAGAAATTCGAGGAGGTCACTCCCAATGAGAAACGTTTGGATTTATGCCGTGATTATGGAATAATCTATTATTACCGTACCGGTGAGAAACGCAAAGAGTAAGTTGAAGAATGAGATTGATTGATTCACATTCCCATCTTTTTTTAGAAGAGTTTGCAGAGGATTTGCCTCAAGTGATGGCTCGTGCCCGTGAGGCAGGAGTCACGCATATTTTTATGCCCAATATCGATAGTACCACCATAGGACCTATGCTTCGGGTGTGCCGTGAATATAAAGGGTATTGCTATCCGATGATTGGATTGCACCCTACCTCTGTGGGTGCGGATTATGAAAAGGAGTTGGAAATAGTGGCCCGGGAGCTGGCTTCACCGAATGAATTTGTTGCGGTTGGTGAGATTGGTATGGACTTGTATTGGGATAAAACTTTTCTCAGAGAACAGCAAAGGGGGTTGGACAGGCAGATTGAGTGGGCTTTGGAATACGGTTTGCCGGTAGTGCTACATTGTAGGGAAGCGTTCGACCATATATATAATGTGTTGAAACCCTATCAGCAGACTCCTTTGAAAGGAATTTTCCATAGTTTTACGGGGACCTCGGAAGAGGCCTGCAGGATTATGGAATTTGCGGATTTCATGATAGGAATAAATGGTGTGGTGACTTTCAAAAAATCAACTTTGCCGGAAGTCTTGAAGAATATTCCTTTGGAACGCATCGTGCTGGAAACCGATTCCCCTTATCTGACTCCGGTTCCCAATCGAGGCAAGAGGAACGAAAGCGCATATGTTAAGGATACTTTGGTAAAGGTGGCCGGAATTTATGGGAACTCTCCTGAAAAGGTGGCCCAGGTTACTTCTGATAACACTTTAAAAGTGTTCGGAATGCTCAAATAAGCTCTTTGAGATTTTAAAGTTTATTAATTTTGAGATTTTATTTAATATAAAACGGGTCGAATGAAGCAGAACAACAAAAAAAAGAATACATTTGTAGCTGAAAACGCTTGTGGTTCGCATTTTTTTTGTAATTTGCACCCGATTTCAGAAAAGGCGTCTATTGGAGAGATGCTCGAGTGGTTGAAGAGGCACGCCTGGAAAGCGTGTATACCCCTAAAGGGTAT
>OKGF01000114.1_pt1 | contig 27424 bp, 20 predicted proteins | sample 1614741 | NCBI WGS metagenome assembly OKGF01 (sample SAMN04436966, study PRJEB24849) | human gut metagenome | biome: human gut; feature: NICU; material: stool | host: Homo sapiens | place: USA: Saint Louis, MO | collected 2010-03-25 | reverse complement strand
CGAAGCCGGGAGCAATGTCTGCCTGCACGCCACCGATGGTGTTGTAGTTCATGATGAGGCGTCCGCCGCAAGTTTCCTCAAAGATGTCGAGTATCTTTTCGCGGTCGCGGAAACCGTAGAAGAAGGCCGTTAATGCACCCAGGTCCATAGCAAGACAAGAATAGAACAGCAGGTGAGAGTCTATTCGCTGCAACTCGTCCATGATGGTACGTATGTACTGCACGCGTTCGCTTACTTCCACGCCCATTGCCTTTTCGATACACATGCACAAGGCATGGCGGTTCTGGTGTGCGCCCAGGTAGTCCAGACGGTCGGTCAGAGCCAAGGTCTGCGGATAGGTCAGGCTTTCGCACATCTTCTCGATACCCCGGTGGATGTAGCCGCAGTTGGCATCAATCTTGTCGATGATTTCACCCTCCAATGATACACGGAAGCGCATTACGCCGTGGGTGGCCGGATGTTGGGGACCGATGTTCACCACATATTCCTCATCACCGAAAAGTTGCATCTCCTTATTTTTGATGCTACCGTCGGGATTCAGCTCCAATTCCATGGTGGTGTCCACCGTTTCTTCGTTGTCCATACGCAACGGATTATCTTTTTCCGGCTCATTGTCTTTACGCATGGGATAGCCTACCCAGTCATTGCGCAGATAGAGTCGGCGCATATCCGGATGACCGATGAAAACGATGCCGTAAAAGTCGTAGACTTCGCGCTCGTTGAAATCCGCAGCTTTCCAGATATCGCTGACGGAAGGAAGTTCGGGATGTTCCCGGTTTAGAGTGGCGGTGCGTACCGCTATCCGTTCGCCGGTAACAGTAGATTCCAACAGATAGACTACACCGAGTCCGCGGGGGGTGTCCGGTGCGTCTTTCTCGTCGGGTATTCCCCAATCCATACCGCTGAGGCATTCCAGGAAGTCCATTTGTTTCTCTTTCCGCAGACGCAGCATTTCGTCGTGCAGGACTGAGGGCTCTATGTATTTTATTTCCATATTTTTAAGTACTGATTAGTGGTTCTCTTCTTTTCTGTTTACTCCACCGAAGTATTTCTCTATTTTCACTTTACGCTGCAATTGCATCATGCCGTAGTAGAATGCTTCCGGACGCGGAGGGCAACCGGGAATGTAGACATCCACCGGCAGAATCTTGTCCACACCGTTCACCACGTGATAGGATTTCTTGAACGGGCCTCCGCTGACGGCACAGCCGCCTACGGCTACTACATATTTCGGATCGGCCATCTGGTCGTAAAGACGTTTCAGAACGGGAGCCATCTTGTTGGTTATTGTTCCGCAAACCATAATCATGTCTGCCTGGCGCGGACTGGCACGGGCTACCTCGAACCCGAAGCGCGCCATATCGTAGCGGGCTGCGCCGAGGGCCATGAATTCGATACCGCAACAGCTGGTTGCAAACGTAAGAGGCCACAGTGAGTTGCTGCGTCCCCAGTTGACGAAATCGTCCAGTACGCCAAGGGCGACATTGGCGCCTCCGGCATTAAGTTCCCGAACCAGTTTCTCCAACGTTTCGTTGTCTGTAAACTCCTCATAAGGGATAGATTTAATTTTCGGTTTCTTTGTTACTTCCATTCCAAAGCTCCTTTCCTCCAGGCATAAGCAAGGCCCAGAATCAATATAATCAGGAAAAATAAAACACTGAAAAGTCCTGCCACGCCAAGTTCGCGGGTGATGACTGCCCAAGGGAACAGAAATACCGTTTCCACTTCGAACATCAGGAACAAGATGGCAAACAGATAGTAACCTACCCGGAATTGCATCCACGATTTACCGCGGGTAGGGATACCACACTCGTACGGCTCCATCTTCTGTGCATTGTACGAACGGGGTGCTATCGCATTGGAGAGCGCGATGACGATACCCACGAAAGCGATTGCCGTCAATAAGACGACCACTAACAAAGTAAAGTTCATAAACCTGATAAGATTTTAGATATATAATAATAGATACATCGCACCGGAGGACAAAACCTCTGATTTGTTGTCCGGCGAGGTCAGGGGCAAGCGTCTGCGCTTGCAGGCCTTCTAAATGATAATCTTTCTTAGCCCGAACACGTAATAATTCGCGTCGGGTACGGGATGAGGAGACAGATTCAACAAACGGTCGCATTCCGGTGCATAGGCATGCTGCTGCATCTTGTAGATGTACATGCGCAGGAGTACGCTTTTGTTGGTTGGTACTTGCGTATGGTCCACATGTTCTATGCAGAGGGAGTTTGGTGAAAACAAGTCGTAGAACTTCTGGACTGCTTGTTGGGTGGTAGGAGCTTGTGACAGCGTACAGCATTCTGCTTGTCGGGTGGCAGGAACGCACAAAATATCTGCAGCTCCGGTTGCACTGTCGTGCAATAGGGCTGCAAAGATTATGATTAAACAGTATTTAATGCATTGCTTCATACCACAATTCTCTCTTTCAAGGACGCAAAGATATAATAAGTATTGTTCAATTTGCTATCCCCGCATAACAAAAAATGATTATTTTTACACTTTTTATCCTAAATCAATTCCGTTTCCAGAAATCCGGTGTGAAAAGCAGCAGTACGGTAAATAACTCAAGACGACCCAGAAGCATTAAAAAGGATAACAGCCATTTAGCTGCATCGGGCAGGGCATTCCACGAATAGGCAGGTCCGGTTTTACCCAATCCGGGTCCCATATTACCGATACTGGAAATAACGCAGCCCATTGATTCTTCAGCTCCGACCTCCATAACCATCATGAGCAGTGTGCTGATGACTATAATGGCGATATAAATAAAACAAAAGGCCAGTACGGTGGAGACAATGGAGGGAGAGATTACCTGCTTGTTTATCCGTACCGGAAGTATGGCATTGGGATGTAGGATGTGTTTGAACTCGTTTCGTGAAACTTTGGTAAGAATTACCATACGTATACACTTCAAGCCTCCGGTGGTACTGCCTGCACACGCTCCCATCAGCATGATGATGGTAAGCAGCCCCCACAAGACGGGTGTCCATTGCATATAGTCATCTGTCGCAAAACCGGTGGAGGTCTGGAGGGAGATTACCTGGAACAAGGATTTGCGGAAGGATTCTTCCATCCCCATGGGACTGGTATAGTAAAGCACGATGGCTATGACGGCAGTGAAGAGCACAACTGAACCGAAATAGAATTTCAGCTCGGCATTGCCGATGAACTTCTTGAATTTCCGGTTGACGAACAATAATAGCAAGGTGAAGTTGATGCCGGAGATAAACATGAAAATGGAGATGACATATTCTATATAAGGAGATTTGTAGTAGGCAACGCTGGCCTGCTTGGTGGAGAAGCCACCGGTACCGGTAGTGGCAAATGCATGGCAGATACTGTCGAACCAGTCCATACCTCCAAGCATCAGCAGACCGACAAGCAGAGCGGTTATGCCGGCATAGATACTCCAAATCCATTTGGCGGTGATACCGATACGGGGATGAACCTTGTCATGTGTAGGGCCGCTTGCCTCGGCGGCGAACACCTGCAGGCCACTGACTCCGAAGATGGGAAGCACTGCAATGGTGAACATGATGATTCCCAAGCCGCCAATCCACTGTGTCATACTGCGCCAGAACAGTATTCCATGAGGAAGTGACTCGATGTCGTCCAAGATGGTGGCACCCGTACTGCTGAAACCGGACATGGTTTCGAAGAATGCATTGGCAATGTCGGGTATGTATCCGCCTATATAGAAAGGCAGCATTCCGAAAAGAGAGAATGCCACCCAGGCAAAGCTGACCAGTACATATCCGTCACGGCGCGTCAGTTGCCGTTCACCTCCCTTGCCGAGAGCCGCCAGCAATAAGCCTACCCCTGCTGTGATGCCTCCTGCTTTCCAGAAGTCGAGCATATCGCTTTCTCTGTAGTAGAAGGACACGCCCGAACAGACCAGAAACATGACTGTTTCCAGCAATAGCAGAATACCGATAATCCGTATGATTGTCTTGAAGTTAATCATTTACCAACTACTCATTCTCAATTAGTTAAAGTATTTTTCGATTTTCTTAATCATCATGTTCAGGCAGAATACCACTACATGGTCACCCGGCTGTATCAGGGTGTTACCCATAACCACAACGCCTTCCCCCTGGCGGATAAGTCCGCCGATGGTGGCTCCTTTCGGGAGGCCGAGGTCTTTTACCGGATGTTTGGTAATCTTCGAGCCAGCCTTAACGGTAAACTCCGCTACATCGGCATTGGCAAAGGTCAGGCATTTCACGTTGCTGACGTCCGCATCCAGCATCATCTGGTAGATGTGGCTGGCAGCAATCATCTTTTTGTTGATGACGGTGCCGATGTCAAGGCTTTCGGCCATGCCTATGTAGTCGATGTTCTCCACTTCCGCTACGGTTTTGCTGACTCCCATGCGTTTGGCGGCAAGGCAGGCCAGGATATTAGTCTCCGAGTTGCCGGTCAAGGCAACGAAGGCTTCCGTATTTTTCAGTCCCTCTTCCACAAGCAGGTCCATATCCCGTCCGTCGCCATTGATAATCATGGTACGGTCGTCAAGCAGCTCGGTCAGGCGGTTGCAGCGGTTCAGGTCGTTGTCCACGATTTTCACCTGCATGTAGTCCGGGACATATTGGGCGGTTCGTACGGCAATCCGGCTTCCACCCATAATCATCACGTTGCGCACATCGGCATAATCTTCCTTGCCGGCTATTTTGCGGATGTAGGGGACGTATTTTCGTGTGGTGGTGAAGTATACGATGTCATGTAGCTTGATGGTATCGTCACCACGGGGAATCAGTGTTTCGCTTCCCCGTTTGATGGCTACCACGTGATAGGGCAGCTCCGGTCCGCCCAACTCATGGAGGGGGATGTTCAGTATCTCGGCTTTTTCGCGCATCTTGGTGCCTATCAGTATCAAGGCTCCTCCGCAGAATTCCCACCATTGGCGTACCCAGCTCATGCGGATGGAGGACACGATTTCCTTGGCGGCAAGCATTTCCGGGTAGATGAGTGAGTCGACACCCAGCTTCTGGAAAAATTCCTTGTTTTTGGGCAGCAGGTATTCGTAGTTGTCAATACGGGCTACGGTCTTCTGTGCTCCCAGATTGTTGGCAAGCATGCATGCGGTCATGTTCCGGCTTTCATCGGGGGTGACGGCTATGAACAAGTCGGCTTCTCCCACTCCCACTTCTTTCAAGCCTTTTATGGAGGTAGGGGAGGCTGTAGCCGTCATCAAGTCGAAGTTGGAGTTCAGTGTGCTCAACTTCTCTTCGTTGTCGTCCATCAGAATGATGTCCTGCTTCTCGCGGGACAGCAATTTGGCCAAGTGTGTGCCTACTGCGCCGGCACCTGCAATAATTATTTTCACTTTTAATTCGTTGATAGTTGATAATTAATAGTTGACCTATGGGGTAAATGTTCAAACTGTCAATTTTCAACTATCAATTATCAATTGATTATAGATTCCTTCTTCGTCCATTCCGCAAAGATGATGCAACTCTTGTATGGTGCCGTGTTCTATGAAGGCATCGGGTACACCGATACGTCTGATACGGGGAATATAGTCATTGTCCGCCATGAACTCCAGTACGGCACTGCCCATTCCTCCTTTTTTGACGCCGTCTTCTATGGTGACGACATGCTGGAAGTTGAGTCCCACCTCGTGCAGCAGGGCTTCGTCGAGCGGCTTGAGAAAACGCAGGTCGTAGTGGGCTATGGAGATTCCTTTGTCCTTCTCCGCACGTTCTATGGCACGTGCGGCCACGTTGCCTATGGGACCGAGGGTGATGACTGCCAGGTCTTTGCCTTCTTTCAGTCTGCGCCCTTTGCCTACGGGGATTTCTTCCAGCGGACATTTCCAATCCAGCAATACGCCGCGTCCGCGGGGATAGCGGATGACGAACGGACCTTGGTCCGGCAACTGTGCCGTGTACATCAGGCGGCGCAATTCATGTTCGTCCATCGGTGAAGATATGGTCAGGTTGGGAATCGGACGGAAATAGGCCAGGTCGAAAACTCCGTGGTGTGTCGGTCCGTCTTCTCCTACCAGTCCGGCGCGGTCCAGGCAAAGTACGACGGGGAGGCGGAGCAGGGCGATGTCATGGATGACATTATCGTATGCCCGCTGCATGAAGGAGGAGTAGATGTTGCAGAAAGGCTGCATTCCTTCTTTAGCCATACCGCCCGAGAAAGTGGCTGCATGCCCTTCGGCAATACCCACATCGAAGGCACGGTCGGGCATGGTGTCCATCAGCTTGTTCATGGAGCAGCCGGTGGGCATGGCGGGGGTTACTCCGACGATTTTCGGATTTTCCTTTGCCAGTTCTACCAGCGTTTCCCCAAACACGTCCTGGAAAAGCGGAGGCAAATTGCTGGTATCCGCCTTGAGGCGTTCTCCGGTTTCCGGATCGAACTTGCCCGGTGCATGCCAGATATCGGGATTCTTCTCGGCAGGTTCGAATCCTTTTCCTTTCACAGTGTGCAGATGCAGTATTTTCGGTCCCTGCATATCTTTGATGTCCCGCAGGACACGGGCTATGTTTTTCACATCGTGTCCATTGATAGGGCCGAAGTAGCGGATGTTCATCCCTTCAAAGATATTCTGCTGCTGGGCGGCCATTGATTTCAGGCTGTTGGCGAAGCGAATCAGCGCTTTGCGGCGGTCCTCGTTCAAAAGTCCCATTTTGAACAGCAGTCTGGATGTCTTGAAGCGCAGCTGGTTATAGCGGTTGCTGGTAGTCAGGTTGAAAAGGTACTGCTTCATGCCACCTACACTTCTGTCTATCGACATGTCATTGTCGTTGAGAATGATAAGAAGGTTGTTGGGGGTGGACGAAGCGTTGTTCAGTCCTTCGAAAGCCAGGCCGCCGCTCATGCTTCCATCACCGATGACGGCGACCACATGGCGGTCTTTCTCGCCTTTTTCGGCAGCGGCAACAGCCATGCCAAGAGCGGCGGAGATTGAATTTGATGCATGTCCGCAGGTGAATGTGTCATAATCGCTTTCCTCTGGTGAGGGAAAAGGACGAACTCCCTTGAATTTACGGTTGGTGGAGAATGCTTCACGGCGTCCGGTCAGTATCTTGTGCCCGTACGCCTGATGGCCTACATCCCAGACTATGCGGTCGTACGGAGTATTGAATACGTAGTGCAGGGCAACGGTCAGCTCTACCGTGCCCAGGCTGGCTGCGAAATGTCCGGGGTTGCAGGAAACCTCCTTTATAATGTCTTGCCTCAATTCTTTACAGACTTCAGGAAGCTCTTCTACGCTGAGTTGGCGTAAATCCTCGGGAAATGTAATGGTGTTAAGCAAGTTATATGTTGTTGGTTCTGTTCTCATTTCTAATCTGAAGATTACAAAATGCAAAAATAGCAAAAGAAAACGGATGGCGGGAAGTTTTAGAAGGAAAAAAAGCCTCTTTTGTTCACTTCTGTTTTTGCTTTCTCTTTGCATACGCCACATTTCTCGTTCAGCCTGCCTATGGTTAAGGGAAAAGATGCCTGATAGTAAATCGTTCCTCCATGGAGAAAATATTGTTCCATCCTGGGAGAAAAAATCGTTCCACCATGGTGGAACGATTTTTTCTCCATATAGGAATGATTTGGTGTTAGTAGACAAGGATATTAATCCTTCCAAAGATTGACTTTTATTCTCGCACGTGACCGTCTGTGATAAGAGCTGCTCTACACTTGATGTTTGTTGAAAAATGCAATTTTATAAATTATTTATTGCAACTTTTTAGAAGCTTTGGTTGTTGTTGATATAATATTATGTATATTGCGAAGTGGAATATGTCCTGTTTATCAATATGTTATACAATTCTGAATTGTATGTGATGGTATTCTTGGTTGTAATATGTGTCGGAATGGGGTGTAATCACGAATTGTTAAATGAATAAACAATGAATGATATGAAGAAAAAGCTTGACTTTAAAGTTTTGGCTATTATGGGCGTAGTGGTTTTTTCCGCTTGCGGTTCTGATAGCGATCTGTTCAACCCGGAAAAGGCGGCAGCTAAGAAAGAGGCACAGTATGCATCGGCTTTTGTGCAGAGGTATGGAGAAATTGCAGTTGATCAGGATTGGGGATTTGGGGTAACACCGACAACGCGTGTTGCTAACACTAATAGCAATCAATGGAAAGATTTTACGGAAGTACCGGGGAGTGTTACGGCTACAGAAAAAGAAGTGGTTACGGAATGGTTTAAAACATATCGGAATCCACAATCCATTGGGGGGGGATTGGACCGACTTTTTTGTTCAACATGTAAGTGGCTCACACTCTAATATGGATTTTTTGGTTGCGGCATCAGATGACCATATCAATAATTTTAATGCTACTGAGGGGGCTATAATGCTAATGCAGAATAGTGGAACGTCTTCTTTTGGTTATAGGGCTTCTCTGGATGGTAAAATGCACTATAATTATACTATACAATATATTGAGGGTGCTTATTATGTGGGATTTGACTTTGAAGCTACCGGACAGAACCCAAATCAACAAGTGGCTGCAGATGGGTATTATAGTGATTGGATTGTGAAGATCTCTCCGGCCGTATATACGAATGCGTACAGAATCATAGCAGAAGACCTTGGAGACAGTGATGATTTTGACTTCAACGATGTCGTGTTTGATGTAGCGACCAATGGAGGAGCAACTATCATTACCCTGCAGGCTGCGGGTGGTACTTTGCCTTTGTATATTGAGGTGGGCGGTGATAGCCGTGAAGTTCATGGACTCTTTGGTGTTTCTAATACTACAATGGTAAATACAGGTGCTGGGGCAACTAAGGCTCCGGTGATGTACAGAGTTGACGGTACCGGTGCCGTAAATGTCAAAGTGGAAGGTCAAAATGCTGAAGTATATACACTGAAAGCGGAGATAGGCAAAGCTCCGCAGAAGATACGTGTAGAGACAAGATATGAATGGACTGCTGAACGTCAGGATATTAATGATAAATATCCAGGTTTTGCAGATTGGGTGGCTGATCCTACGGCTAATTGGTATTAATAGAATATATAGTATTTTTATTTAAGGCAGATGATATAATGAAAGGTTATATCACCTGCCTTTTTATGTTTCGACCGTTATATATTGAAATTTACTATCTTTGTGGCGTAGCAAGCAGTTGGTACATCATTTTTTTCGAGAAAGTGAATGGTTTATTTATTCCGAGCTTATGAATCTTTATACACCTGTAGAAGTAGTTTCCAGTATGCCCCTTCTTTCGCAAGAGAATAATCTGTTGCTGATGGGTTCTTGTTTTGCGTCCGAGATGGGGCAAAGGCTGGTGGATGCCAAGTTCCGTTGTGACGTCAATCCTTATGGTGTGCTTTATAATCCGTTTTCCATTTCTGCGGCATTGCGTGAAATCATTGCGGGCAGATGCTACAATGAAAACGATATTTTCCTCTTTCATGAACTTTGGCACAGTGCCATGCATCATGGTAGCTTTTCCTCAGTCTCTGCAGAGGAAACATTGGCAGGTATTAACGGGCGTTTGAAAAGCGCCCATGAAAGGCTGGACCGGTTGGATTGTCTGCTGCTGACTTTCGGCTCTGCCTGGGTTTATGAAAATGAAAAGACGGGAACTGTAGTTGCCAACTGTCATAAGCAACCTGAGTCCTGCTTTACCCGCCGTATGCTTTCTGTCAGTGAAATAGTATCTGACTACACCTCTTTGCTTTCCGGCTTGCTGGCGCGGATTCCCCGGTTGAAAGTATTGTTCACCGTCAGCCCCATCCGCCACGTGCGTGACGGAATGCATGCCAACCAGCTCAGTAAAGCTACCTTGCTGCTTGCCGTGAACCAGTTGCAAGCCACTTTCCCGGAACATGTTTTCTATTTTCCGGCTTATGAGTTGCTGCTCGACGAGCTTCGTGACTATCGATTCTATGCAGAAGACATGGTGCATCCTTCCGAAACGGCCATTCGCTATGTCTGGGAACGGTTTACCCGGTCGTGTATCTCTGCCGATGCGTTACGGATTATGGAAGAAAGTGAAAATATCCGTAAGATGTTGTCACATAAGCCATTTTATCCCGCTTCAGAAGAGTATAAGCGTTTTTTAGGACAAATTGTGTTAAAAATAGACCAACTTAACGGAAAATACCCGTACTTAGATTTCCAAAAAGAGAGAGAAATATGTCGTATTCGATTGAAAGCATAACCGAAAGTATTGGCGCACGGCGTATGGGAAACGCGCCGGCTACCATAGACTGGCTGCTCACTGACAGCCGTTCCCTGAATTTTCCTGAGGAAACATTATTCTTTGCCTTGACCACCAAGAGGAATGACGGTGCGCGCTATATTGCAGATTTATATGCCCGTGGAGTACGTAATTTTGTGCTTAGCGAAGAAAGCTTTAGATTAATGGACAATGGACAATTGACAATTGACAATGCTATGCAGCGTGATGATGCGCAGTCAATTGTCAATTATCTCATTGTTCCCAACCCGCTGAAAGCCTTGCAAAAACTGGCGGAACAGCATCGGAACCGGTTCCAGATACCGGTCATCGGTATTACGGGAAGCAACGGTAAGACTGTTGTGAAGGAATGGCTGCACCAGTTGCTCAGTCCGGAACGTGCCATTATCCGTTCTCCCCGCAGTTATAACTCTCAGATTGGAGTGCCTTTGTCTGTGTGGCAGATGAACGAACAGTCCGAACTTGCTATTTTTGAAGCCGGTATTTCCGAGCCGGGGGAAATGCGTGCTTTGCAGAACATTATCAAGCCTACCATAGGTATACTGACCAATATAGGAGGGGCTCACCAGGAAAATTTCTTCTCGTTGCAGGAGAAATGCATGGAGAAGCTGACGCTTTTCAAGAATTGTGATGTAGTGATTTATAATGGTGACGATGAGTTCGTCAGCAACTGTGTGGCGAAGTCCATGCTGTCTGCACGTGAGATTGCGTGGAGCCGGAAAGATATGGAACGTCCTCTATATATAAGTAAGGTGGAGAAACGGGATGACTGTACTGTCATTTCCTATCGCTATCTGGATATGGACAATACGTTTACTCTACCGTTCATAGATGATGCTTCCATCGAGAATTCGCTGAACTGCCTGGCCGCATGCCTCTATCTGATGCTTCCTGCCGAACAGATTACAGAACGTATGGCAAGGCTGGAACCCATCGCCATGCGGCTGGAAGTCAAGGAGGGAAAAAACAACTGTCTGTTGATTAACGACAGTTATAATTCTGACCTTGGCTCATTAGATATTGCACTCGATTTTCTTTACCGCCGTTCGCAAAGTAAGGGATTGAGGCGGACTTTGGTTCTTTCGGATATATTGGAGACCGGTCAGAACACGCCGACACTTTACCGACAAGTGGCACAGCTGGTAAACAGCCGTGGCATTGAACGCATCATAGGTGTAGGAAATGAAATATCTTCCTGCGCTGCACGCTTTAATATAGAGAAGACCTTTTATCCGGATACAGCGGCCTTGATACGTGCCATTCAGCGTGGGGAACTTCGCCTTGAAAACGAAATAATTCTGATTAAGGGTGCACGTAAGTTCGGTTTTGACTCCTTGACGGAAGTATTGGAGAAGAAGGTGCACGAAACCATTCTGGAGGTTAATCTTGGAGCGATGATTGCCAATCTGAACTATTATCGTGGCAAGCTGAAGCCGGAAACAAAGATGGTCTGCATGGTGAAAGCCTCCGCTTACGGTGCAGGTTCTTATGAGATAGCCAAGACTTTGCAGGAACATCATGTCGATTATCTTGCCGTGGCGGTTGCCGACGAAGGCTCCGAACTCCGCAAAGCGGGCATCACTGCGAACATCATTATCATGAATCCTGAGATGACTGCTTTCAAGACCATGTTCGATTACAAGCTGGAGCCCGAAGTATATAGCTTCCATCTGCTGGACGCTTTGATTAAAGAAGCGGAAAAGGAAGGTATCACAAACTTCCCCATCCACATAAAGCTGGATACCGGTATGCACCGCCTGGGGTTTGCTCCGGAGGATATGCCCCGGCTGATAGAACGGCTGAAGGGACAGAATGCTGTGATTGCCCGTTCCGTCTTCTCGCATTTGGTAGGGAGCGATTCGCAACAATTCGACAGTTTTACACGCCGGCAGATAGAAATGTTCGAGAAAGCGTCCATGGAATTGCAGGAGGCTTTTCCGCATAAGATACTTCGCCATATCTGCAATTCCGCAGGTATCGAGCGTTTCCCCGGGGCGCAATTCGATATGGTGCGCCTGGGTATCGGCCTCTATGGTGTCAATCCCATAGACAATTCCATTATGAATAATGTGAGCACGTTGAAGACTACCATCCTCCAGATACGTGATGTTCCCGAAGAGGATACGGTGGGGTATAGCCGGAAAGGGCATCTCACCCGTCCGTCGCGTATAGCGGCTCTTCCCATCGGTTACGCCGACGGCCTGAACCGCCATCTTGGAAATGGACATGCCTATTGTCTTGTAAACGGCCAACGGGCAGCCTATGTAGGGAATATCTGCATGGATGTCTGTATGATTGACGTGACGGACATCGATTGCAAGGAGGGTGACAGTGTGGAAATTTTTGGTGACCATCTGCCTATAACCGTTCTTTCCGATGTACTCGAAACTATTCCTTATGAGGTGTTGACAAGCGTTTCTACACGGGTAAAACGTATTTATTATCAAGACTGAAGATAGGGGGCAGGGATTAGGGATTAGGGATTGCGATAAAATTAATCCTTAATCCTTAATCCCTAATCCTTAATTTTCCTATATTTGCACTATAATTAATCAGATATAACTATGACAAACTTACTTTTATTAGGCTTTCTGCCCAGCGGTTCCGAATGGATAATTATTGCATTGGTCATCTTGCTGTTGTTTGGTGGTAAGAAAATTCCCGAATTGATGCGTGGTTTGGGCAAAGGAGTGAAGAGCTTCAAGGATGGTGTGAATGAAGCCAAAGAAGAGATAAACAAGGCTCAGGAAGATTTGGATAAACCGGCTGAAAAGAAATAAAGGAACAAGGGTATTTATTATTTGACAATTTACTATTTACTATTTGATACTCTGAGAAGTTCAGGAGTATGGGTAGGCTTGTTGCCTTTTCCACAGCGCAGCCCAAATAGTAAATAGTAAATTGTCAAATAGTAAATCCCCGCAGCGCAGCCCAAATAGTAAATAGTAAATCCCTTTATGTCAGAAAAAGAACTAACCTTTTGGGACCACTTGGACGAGTTGCGCCGGGTGTTGTTTCGTGTACTCGGTGCGTGGTTTGTATTGGCTATCGGTTATTTTATTGCCATGCCTTATCTGTTTGACAATGTGATATTGGCTCCTTGCCATAACGACTTCATTTTCTATGACTTGCTGCGCTGGATAGGGCAGAGACTGGATTTGCAGGATGAATTCTTTACCCAGGAGTTTCATGTGAAGCTCGTCAATATCAATCTTGCCGCACCGTTCTTTGTCCACATGTCTACTGCTTTCTGGATGTCGGTGGTAACGGCTGCTCCTTATTTTTTCTATGAAATCTGGCGCTTTGTAAGCCCTGCACTCTATCCAAACGAGCGTAAAGGGGTGAGGAAAGCGCTGGGTATAGGTACGGTGATGTTCTTCATCGGTGTGTTGCTGGGGTATTTTATGGTCTATCCGCTGACATTGCGTTTCCTTTCCACTTATCAATTGAGCGCAGCCATCGAGAATCAAATTTCCCTGAACTCGTACATCGACAATTTCATGATGTTGGTGCTTTGCATGGGACTGGCATTCGAACTGCCGCTGGTGACATGGCTGCTTTCCCTGCTGGGACTGGTGCACAAGACCTTTTTGCGGAAATACCGCCGTCATGCTGTTGTCATCATTGTTATTGCCTCGGCCATCATTACTCCGACCGGTGACCCGTTTACCTTGACAGTAGTGGCGGTGCCGCTTTATCTGCTCTATGAGTTGAGTATCCTGATGATAAAGGATAAAAAGACTGATGATGAAGCGGAAGAAGTGGAGACAGAGGAATGATGGATTGTGAAGTAAAGGAATATTTTAGTATATTGCTGGAAGCCTGCCACGTTGAGGAAATCTCCTTGGACGTGGCCTATCGGCAATTGCGCGAGTTGCTGGAGCGTTTGTGCCGTACACAGATGCCCGACGGCAGCTTGCAGATGACGGACCTTTCTGCACGTATCAGTTTCGTGGCTTCGAAGGCCGGACTTTCCACCGTGGAACAGAACCGTCTGCATACCTTCCGGCTGACCTCCAATGCTATTCTGAACCGCCAGGCGGAACCGCAACGTGAACAGTTGTTGCGTGATGCCAAGACACTGGCATTCTTTGTCAAGCGCTTGACGGGGGAGGAGATACCTGCCGAACTTTATCGCCTGCTACCCCGTGCGGATGCCACCTATATAGTGGCACCGCCCGCCAAAGAACGGATAAAGCGCATGCGCGTCTGTTTTCAGTATGCCGATGATACTTATTTATATGTACTGCCCGTAGACACTGTAGCCGATGAGCCGTTGCGTGTCCGTTATAATGTACCTCAGATTAATGAAGAGTTTGCAGAAATCTGCCGGATTCTGTGGCGGCATGCCCAGGTCAATCTGCTGGATGTTACGGTGGACGAAGTCGGCATACTCACCCCTTCCTTTATTATACTTGAGCCCGATTACTTGATAGACATCAGTTCGCTTGCCGAATGCTTCAAGGATTACGGGCATCATCCTGCCAATTATATCCTGGCACGGCTCCAGTCGCCAGACAATACCCGTCCGTTACTGTTGGGTAATATTGCCAACCTCTTTCTGGACGAATGGATTCATGCCAAGGAGGCACCCGATTATTTGGCATGCATGAAGAAGGCCTTCCGTTCTTATCCCATCGAGCTGGCAGCATGTGCCGACCTGCGCGACCGGGAGAAGGAAGCTGAATTCTTTTCCGATTGCAAGCGCCATTTCGATAATATCCACCGGACGGTGACAGAAACATTCCGTGCATCCGGCTATGAGCTCGATAGGACTGATGCCGTGCTGGAACCCTCTTACATCTGTGAAGCATTGGGTTTGCAAGGGCGTCTGGACTACATGCAGCGGGATATGACCTCGTTCATTGAAATGAAGTCCGGTAAGGCGGACGAGTATTCCATCCGTGGTAAGGTGGAGCCTAAAGAAAACAATAAGGTGCAGATGTTGCTCTATCAGGCTGTGTTGGAGTATTCTATGGGAATGGACCATCGACGTGTAAAGGCTTATCTGCTCTATACCCGTTATCCGTTGCTTTATCCGGCGCGTCCTTCGTGGGCAATGGTGCGCCGTGTGATGGATGTGCGTAACCGGATTGTAGCCAATGAATATGGCATCCAGTTACGGAATAGCCCACAGTATACGGCAGAGCGCCTGAAAGACATCCATCCGGATACCTTGAATGAGCGCGGTTTGGACAATACCTTGTGGAAACGCTTCCTTTGCCCCTCCATCGATGCCGTAGCGCAACGCATCCGTTCGCTTTCGTCGTTGGAACAAAGCTATTTTTATACGCTCTATAACTTTATAACCAAGGAACTCTATACCTCCAAATCTGGAGATGTGGATTATGAAGGACGTACCGGTGCTGCCGCCCTCTGGCTTTCCACACTGGCTGAGAAATGTGAGGCAGGTGAAATTCTGTACGATTTGGCTATTTGCGAGAATCATGCGGCAGATGCGCATAAACCGTATTTGTCACTCAGAACGAAGCAAATGGTTGCTTCCCGGCAGGAGCGGGTTCTGCCCAATTTCCGTCAGGGTGATGCGGTGGTTCTTTACGAACGGAATACGGATACCGACAACGTTACCAACAAGATGGTGTTTAAAGGTAATATAGAGCGCATATCCGATAACGAGGTCTGTATCCGTCTTCGTGCCACTCAGCAGAATGCGGGTGTATTGCCTGCTGCTAGCCTTTATGCCATAGAGCACGACTATATGGACACCTCCTTTCGTAGCATGTATCTGGGACTTTCCGCTTTCCTTTCTGCCACTCAAAGACGGCGTGATTTGTTGTTGGGGCAGCGCCCTCCCGAGTTCGATGCTTCTTTGGATACTGGTATTGCGACCGCTCCGGATGATTTTTCGCGGATTATTCTAAAAGCGCAGGCTGCCCGCGACTATTTCCTTTTAATCGGTCCGCCGGGTACCGGCAAGACCTCTCGCGCGCTGCGGGGCATGGTAGAAGCCTTTTACCGGGAGGGGAAACAGATTCTACTGCTTTCGTATACCAATCGTGCTGTAGATGAAATCAGTAAGGCGCTGGCTTCCATTGAGCCTGAAATAGACTTTATCCGTTTAGGCAGTGAGTTGTCTTGCGATGACTCATTCCGCCCGTATCTGATTGAGAATGTGTTGGAATCTTGTGCCACTCGGCGGCAGGTGCAGGAGCGCATTGCCCGTTGCCGTGTTTTTGTCGGTACGGTTGCCACGCTTTCTTCCAAGACCGAACTTTTCCGGTTGAAGACTTTTGATGTAGCGATTGTGGATGAGGCTACCCAAATTTTGGAACCACAACTGCTGGGGTTACTCTGTACCCGCAATCCCGCAGGCGCGGATGCCATCGGCAAATTTATTTTGATAGGTGACCATAAGCAGCTACCCGCAGTGGTCTTGCAGTCGTCCGAGCAGTCGGAAGTGTGTGACGAAGCTTTGCAGGCCATCGGATTGTATAATTTGAAAGATTCCCTTTTCGAACGCCTTTATAGGAATCTCTCCAAGGAAAGTGCCAATCGCCAGGCATCAACCTCTCATTCTTCATCTTTTATCCCTCATCCCTCCTACGACATGCTCTGCCGTCAGGGTCGTATGAATATCGAGGTAGCTTTGTTTCCTAACCGGGCTTTTTACGGTGGTCTGTTGGAACCGGTTGGTCTGCCGCACCAGCAGGGAGAGCTGATTCTTGCTCCTGAGCTGTGTGATTGTGAGTTTGCCGGCTTGCTGACTCGTCGTGTCGCTTTTCTGCCTGCCGCAGTCGAACCGCCGGCACAGTCGGCCAAGATGAACCATTCGGAGGCGCGGATTGTGGCACGGTTGGCAGCGGCTATCTATCGGCAGTATGCAGCTGTTTCCGGTTTCAACCCGGCTGTCACTTTAGGTGTCATCACTCCTTATCGCAGTCAGATAGCCTTGATTAAGAAAGAGATTGCTGCTTTGGGTATTGCTCCTTTGGAGGATATATTGGTAGACACCGTGGAACGCTTCCAAGGTAGCGAACGGGATGTTATTATCTACTCTTTCTGTGTGAACGGGGCTTATCAGTTGAAGTTTCTGGCAAATATGACGGAGGAAAACGGTACTCGGATTGACCGGAAATTGAATGTTGCCCTTACTCGTGCCCGCAGGCAGATGTTTATGACAGGAGTGCCGCAACTATTGAAACTTAATCCTATTTATGCCGAGCTCTTGTCTGTAGTTTGCCATTCGTAACCGTCTTATTTAGTAAATCTTAAATATTTTCTGCTTCTTTATAGAGTTTATTAATAACGCTGTGTGAGATAAACCATTATCTTTGCATCACGTTTTTTTCATAGAGATTTAGATTTAAGGTTAGAAGAATTGTGGAAGTCGTGAGACTTCCCTTTTTTTCATCTTAAATTGTGTTCCATTTACAGTTTTTTGTTTTTGACTGTAATTGAACGAAGAAAAGCCATTTCGTGAGAAAAGGCTTTTTTTGTGCGGAGTTTGCAAGGCATGTAATGCAGTTTGCAAACTCCGCATGATTCTGAATATCTATATAGAGACTTCTGATTAGTCCACTATAATCGGTTTGTACTTCGGAACCAGTGCCTTCATGATGCACCAGCCTATCAGGTAGGACACTGCACATACACAGAAGATGATGAAATATCCGGCAGGCTTGCCCTGGAATCCAAGAAATACCATTTGTGTCTTGTCGGCATAGTCGAACAGCAAACCGGAACTCATGTTGATAAGGAATGAGCTGATACCGCCCGCCATACCTCCGATTCCCACAATGGTGGCAATGGTGCTCTTGGGAAACATATCACCTACCACAGAATAGATGTTGGCCGACCAGGACTGATGGGCAGCGCCTGCAATACCTATGATGATAATCGGGAACCAATAGGCTTGTTCGCCAAATACTTCCTTGTTGCCCAATGGCTGTGCAAACAATGCCAATAGCGGGAACAGTGCAAAGATGAACATGGCCTGCATGCGTGCGGCGTAGGGGTTCTTACCGGTTTTGTTGATAATGATGGTGGGCAATTTCCCGCCATAGACGGACAACATCGTGATGGCATAGAGCACAAAGATAAGCATCTGTGCCGTGGGAGTATCTGAGGAGAATCCGTAAACGTCCGAAATGTATGCGGGTGCCCAGAAGAGGAAGAACCACCATACACCGTCAGTCATGAATTTGCCGAAAAATACAGCCCAGGTTTGCGGATATTTGAAACATTGCAGGAAAGAAATGCTCTTTTCATCCTTGGTTGTCGGAGTAGTCGCCTTTTTATCCTCCTCATTGTCTTTGTCTTGTTCTATATATGCCAGCTCAGCTGCGTTTACGTGTGGATTTTCATCAGGTTTCTTGTACATGAATATCCACAGTCCCATCCAGATGAAACCCAATCCGCCGATAACGATAAAAGCCATTTCCCAGCCGTTGCCCACGCCCATGCGTTGGAAGTAGCGGGCCAGGGTAGGGATACACAATGGGGCTATCAGTGCTCCGATGGTAGAGCCGGCATTGAATATGGAAGTGGAGAAGGCACGGTCTTTCTTTGGAAAATATTCGGCAGTCACCTTGATGGCGGCAGGAAAGTTTCCTGCTTCACCGATGCCCAGTATGATACGGGCGGCAATGAAGTAGTAAACGCTGGTGATGGCTATGGTAGAGGCCAATGCACCGGTAGCGCTAATCATGTTGGCGGCATTTTCAATGCCGAGGGTCATTTCTGTGGCAAGTCCGCAGAGGGCGTGCATACAAGCGCCGATAGACCATACGGCAATGGCCCATAAATACCCTTTTTTCGTTCCCATCCAGTCGATGAAACGTCCGGCAAACAGATTGCCTAAGGCATAGACAATGGAAAAGATAGCTGTGATGTAGCCGTAGTGTGTATCGGTCCAGTGGAATTCGGGGGAGATGAAATCTTTCCAGGTCAATGAAAGAACCTGGCGGTCGAGGTAGTTGACGGTTGTCGCGAAGAATAGCATGGCGCAGATAATCCAACGGTAATTGGTCATCCGCCCTGCGGTGTTTTGAAATGTACTCATGATAATAGATTTATATTTTGATGCAAATGTAGGGGTTTGTGTGTTGTTCGAGGTGTAATATTGAGTAAAAAGGATGTAGAAAATGACAAAAATAGGCATGGATTATTTAAGTCCATGCCTATCGGACGTTGCAGGGCAACTTTATTTCATATCGATGTATTTGATTTCGTCTTTGTCGCTGTATTTCAGGTTTTCACCGCCCATACCCCAGATGAAAGTATAGTTGCTGGTTCCGGCAGCAGCGTGGATGGACCATTCGGGAGAAGTGATGGCTTGTTCGTTGTGCAGCCATATCAAACGTTCTTCCTGCGGTTCGCCCATCAGGTGACAGATAGCGTTGCCGGGTTTCAGGTTGAAGTAGTAGTAAGCTTCCATGCGGCGAGTGTGCGTGTGGGCAGGCATGGTATTCCATACAGAGCCGGGAGCCAGTTCCGTGAGTCCCATCTGCAACTGGTTGGTACCGCCGTCTTTCACTCTTTCCAGTACATCTTTCACAATCAGCTGGTTTACGATACGGTCGTTGCTGTCTTCCATTTTTCCATAATGGTCGGAGATGCCCAGTGCATATTTCTTGGGGTTGGCTTTCTGAAGCTTGGCATCGGTAGTAATCAGCTGAGTAACATAGGGCTTGTAGGCCGGAGCCGAGTTGATGTAGAACTTGGCGGGATTGGTAGCGTCGTTGCTCTTGAAGGTTACTTCCTTATTTCCGCAGCCTACGTAAAGTGCTTCCTTATACTTCATGGGGTATTCCTTACCGTCTACAGTAACCACTCCGTCACCACCGGTATTGATGACACCCAGTTCGCGGCGTTCGAGGAAGTAAGTGATTTCCGGACCCAGTTCACGGAACACTTCCAACTTCAATGTCTTGTTCACCGGCATAGCGCCACCGTAAATCAATCGGTCGTAGAGGGTGTAGGTTACGTTGATTTCATCTGGAGCCATGACTTTGTCCATCATGAATCTGCTGCGTAGAAGTTCCGTGTCATAATGCTTCACGTCCTGCGGATGGCAGGCGGTCTGCACTTTGTAATTCACTTGGGCATTGGCTGCCATGGCAGCTGCTCCCATCATAAATGCAAGTACTAACTTTTTCATAATTTGTTACTATTTAATTTTTAACTTTTAATTTTTGATTGATTTTTGGTATTTGATAATAGCACGACGGTTCATAATCATCAGGAACAATGTGCATAATACAAGGATACCGGAGCCTATCCATTTCAACGAGTAGGTTAGGTGGAAAATGACCCAAGCGAAGGGGCTGGATGCAAAATCCAGTGCGCCGCCTTCAAATCCGGCAGGGATATTCACGGCAGCATCTTGTGTCTTCTCGTATACATCGTGGGCTGCTTGTGTGAAATAGGGGGCGAGGTCTGTTACGAAATAAAGACCGATGGTCAGTACAACGAGTCCGATGATGAATGTCTTTACTACATTTCCTTTCGTGATGGGCAGTACCAGCGGGAAGAGGTAGAACATTCCGGCCAGCGACGCCAAAGGCAGGAACTGGTTACCCGGCAGGATGACAGCCAGCAGTATGGTTACGGGAATCAGCAGCAGGGAAACCACCAGCGTTGCAGGATGGCCGATAACCAATGCGGGGCTCATACCGATGTTCAAGCCGACAGCACCTTTGAATTTCTTGGCAATCAGTTCGCGGGTCGCATCGGAAATAGGCTTCAAGCCTTCGATGAACAAAGCGGTGATACGCGGAATCAGCTCCATTACGGCGCCCATCTTGATACCCAAACCTAATATATAAGGTATCTTGTCTACCAGTTCCTGACCGTTCTTGCAAGACAAGGCACCGATACCGCAACCGACCAGAATACCCAGGAATAAAGGCTCACCCAGCAAGCCGAATTTCTTCTTCATGCCTTCCGCATCGATGTTCAATTTGTCAAAACCGGGGATTTTGTCCAATGCTTTATTGATGACTACGGCAAATGGAACGAAACCTGCGCAGAAAGGCTGGGGAATGGAGATACCCTCCATCTTGTCGTAGAATCCCTGGAATTTGTCGGCGGTATAGTCGGCCATAATCAGGGTAATGATGTAGCAGATGATAGCGGCGAAGAAGCCCCACCAGATATTGTCGCTGGCAAAATAAACGACTGCGCCGATAAATGCGAAATGCCAGTAGTTCCAAAGGTCGATATTGACCGTACGGGTCGTTTTCGTTAATAACATCAGAAGATTTACTCCCAAACATACCGGAATGATGAATGCACCCACCGATGTGTTATAGGCTACAGCCGCAGCTGCAGGCCATCCCATATCGAATACTTTCAACTGAAGACCGTAAATTTCAACGACTTGGCTCAGAGCAGGACCGAGGCTGCTGGTCAACAACGCAGTGACAACTGACAGACCAACGAAACCGACACCTACCAGCAGACCGCTCTTTAGCGCCTTACTGAATTTAATGCCGATGCATACTCCCAAAATTGTAAAGATTATAGGCATCATCACTGCTGCTCCTAAGCCGATGATATAGCCGAAAACTTGTTCCATTCTCTTGTGATTTAATTAGGTAATTGAGTTTGTTTTTGTAATAGTATGAATTAAAAACCGGGTCAAAAATAAGACCTTTTCTCAATTAATCAAACTCGAAAAGCATAATTATTTAGTAAATGGGACAATTTTGGACGAAATTGGTCGTTATCGTGCACAAAATTGCTCGTTTTCGTACACGAAAACCAAATAGTACACTCTCTGCATTGAAAAGTATACATAGGAAAAACAACAATTTGGGGTGGAGTGAACTTTAATCCAGTTTACTGTGTTATTATAAGACATTGAAACAAACCGGACTATAATGATATATTTGTTTTTTTTATTGGCAATAGGACTATTGGTCGGATGGAGCTTATGGAAAGCTCCATCCGATATTGATTTATGGGGAAAAGATTTAGAGGATTGATAGTTATATTGGTTATATTCTGAAAATTTAACTATATTAGCGCCCGAAAAGCATAAATATGGCGCTAAATCTGATAAAAAAGGATGAGTCTCGTTCTGTTGTAAGCATTAAGCTGGATGAGCAAGAGTTTCATAATATTTTTAAGGAATATTATGCGGCGCTTTGTTCTTTTGCGTTCCAATACATGGAGGATGCGGATATGTCAGCAGATATAGTACAAGACGTATTTGCCAAGTTGTGGCAGATAAGAGACGATTTCTTTTATCTTCATCAGGTGAAAGCTTTTCTTTATACGGCCGTACGTAACCATGCCTTGAACGAACTTGAGCATTCGAAGGTAGCTCATGAATACGAGCAAAAGATTATAGCCAAAAAAGCAGATGCTTTTTTTCGTGATGCGATTGTGGAAGAAGAGACTTTCCGGATTCTGTCAGAAGCTATAGAGAAACTTCCTACCCAAATGAGAGCCATCATGCAGTTGGCTTTGGAAGGTAAAAAGAATGCAGAAATAGCAGAGCGTCTCAATGTCTCTCCCGAAACGGTACATACTCTTAAAAAAGTGGCTTATAAAAAGCTTCGTGCATTCCTTACCGATTATTATTATTGCCTTCTGTTATTTATCTAAAAGCACATTTTTTTCTATTTTTTCAAAAAAAAATCTTTATCGATTCACCATGTTTTTATTTTGGCTTGTATTATCATTAAAGATAGACTAAAACATGCCAAATTATGATAAAAGAGTACTTTCATATAGCTCATCTTATTTCCAGGCACCTATCCGGTGAAGTAACACCGGAAGAAAACCGTTTTTTGGATAAATGGCGCAAAGAGAGCAAAAGCCATGAGCAGCTTTTCCAAAAGATTTGTAGTGATGAATATTATGCACAGCACGAAATTCGTAAAATGGAGTTTGATTCGCAAGCTGGATGGAAAGGTGTCGAAACACGTATCAAGAGGATGGAGCTCAGAAGGAGACATTTGAAACTGTTACGGTACGTTGCTCTTTTTATTGCACCGGTGCTGATATTGGTTTTTGCACTTCAGGATATTTCTGTACCCCATGTCATGGATGGCAATCAATTATTGGCTGCCCAGCAAATACTGCCGGGTGGAGCCAAAGCTATTCTTACATTGGATAATGGGGAAACGGTTTATCTGGATGAGAATGCCGATGGGCGGCAGTTGCAGTTGGCTGGTAAACAAATACAGATAGATTCGACGACCTTGAACTACAGCGCTGCAGACGGGCAGGTTGGGCAGTCTGCTTTGGCATATAATAAAATTGAAGTGCCTCAAGGCGGTGAGTATACACTTGTTCTGAATGATGGTACAAAAGTACATCTGAATTCAATGAGCAGTCTACGTTTTCCGCTTACTTTCGAAGCTGGGAAGCGGGAAGTGGAATTGGCGGGAGAAGCTTATTTTGAAGTAAATAAGACCGGTCATCCCTTCATTGTATCGACTCAAGGTATGCAGATTGAGGTGTTGGGGACAACTTTCAATATTTCGGCCTATCCGGGTGAAGAATATCAGGCGACTCTTGTCAGTGGTTCTGTTAAGGTGGACACCGGGGAGGGACAGAGCCTTGTCTTAAAACCTTCACAGCAGGCATCATTAATTCCCGGGAGCGGGAATATACAAGTGCGTACAGTAGATACTGCCTTCTATACATCATGGGTGAAGGGAAAAATTAATTTTAAAGATCAACGGCTGGAAGATATTATGAGAACCCTTTCAAGGTGGTATAATATTGAAGTGGACTATTCAGACGAAGCGTTAAAGAACCTGCGTTTCGGTTGCTATGTGAACCGTTATGAGGAAATAGCTCCTTTCCTTGAGTTACTGGAAGCGACGGAAAACATACATGTCAAAATCAACGGTAAAACTATTATATTCTATAAATAACCATTTAATAATTTAATTATGACTAAGGAACAGAGCTACACCAGGTTTTGGGAAGGTAGTAAACGTATGTGGATTACATTCCTGTTTTTCAGTTTCATTATGATTGGTTTTGTGCAGGCCGCCAATACGGCGTTTGCCCAGACAACAGTTACTGTAAATGTGCAGGACGCCACTTTAAGTGACGTGTTATGGGAAATTCAACGCCAGACGGATTTTACTTTCATTTATAGTACAAATGACGTAAAGAATGTCAAGGTACGTAATTTGAGGGTCACGAATGGAAAAATCGCAGCAGTGCTGGATGAATGTCTTAAGAATAGCGGATTGGCTTATGTTGTAAAAGACGGGGCCATTGCTATCCGTCCAGCCAATGAAGTGAATGCTGTGAAGGCAGTAGAACAAGCTAATGTTATTTCCGGAACAGTGGTGGATGAGACCGGTGAGCCCGTCATTGGAGCCAATGTTTTGGTCAAAGGTACTACAAACGGCCAGATTACCGATTTGAATGGAGGTTTCTCTATCAAGGTGGAGCATGCATCGGCTACCTTGCTTGTCTCTTATGTCGGCTATGTTCGTCAGGAAGTGAAAGCTACTTCGGGTAAGATATTGAAGATTGTATTGGTGCCGGATGCAAATATGATGGAAGAGGTGGTTGTAACCGGTTACGGTACATTCAAGAAATCTGCTTATGCAGGTTCGGCTGCCAGTGTGAAGAATGAAAAGATTGCCGATGTGCCTTCCGTTTCTTTCCAGGATTTGTTGCAGGGAAATGCTACGGGTGTACAGTTTACTTCTGCTTCCGGCCAGCCGGGTTCTTCAGCTTCTTTGAGTATTCGTGGTATGGGCTCTTTCAATGCCTCCAACTCTCCGCTGTATGTTATTGATGGAGTGCCCGTTACTTCCGGTTCGATAAACTCCATCAGTTCGGATGGTGGTCTGGATGCCATGTCAACCGTCAACACTTCGGATATTGAGAATATTACGATTATCAAGGATGCCGCTGCTGCATCACTCTACGGTTCGCGCGCTGCGAATGGTGTGGTTCTGATTACGACGAAGAAAGGTAAAACCGGTAAGGCTTCTATCAGTTTGAAAGCCGATTGGGGATTCAGTGACTTTGCTATGGATTATCGTCCTACTTTAAGCGGAGCAGAACGTCGCGAATACATATACAATGGTATGGTGCTTGGACAACAGCGCAGCGGCAAATCGGATGCGGATGCCATAGCTTATGCTGATAAGAATATCGACAAATATGCTCCGGTTCCCTGGTGCGGCTATACGGATTGGGGAGATTATCTGTTCAAGAAAGGAAACCATTCCAGTTATGAGGCTTCCATATCCGGAGGAACCGACAAATTCAAATACTATTCTTCATTGTCCTATCTCAACCAAGAGGGTATTGTAAAAACATCGGGTCTGGAAAGAATTACCGGACGTTTGAATGTTGATTTTCAGGCTACGGATAAATTGAAATTCGGTGCCAACATCATGTTTACCAATCTGAATCAGGATGTATATAGTGAAGGAACCGGTTATACAGCTCCTTTCTATTCCAGCGTAAGCAAATTGACGCCTTCAGATCCGGTTTACAATGAGGATGGAAGCTATAACCAGGACTTGATTTCGTTGTCAAGAAGAAATCCCGTTCTTGCCCAGGAGTACAATTACCAGCGTGAGTATGTTACCCGTATGTTCAATACGATTAATGCCGAATATGAATTTATCAAGGACTTGAAGTTAAAGTCTATTTTGAGCTATGACTATAACATCAGTAAGGGTAAGGAATGGAAAGACTCCCGTACCTCCGACGGTGAGAAGAATAATGGTGGAGCCGAAAAGGCATATAGTGAATATAACAAGTTGGTATGGTCAAACCAGTTGACTTACAAGACTACTATCCAAAAGGACCACAATTTGGATGCCCTTGTCGGATATGAAATCGATTCCAAGTACAATGACTTCTTGTCGGGATATGCTACTAACTTCTTGACTCCGATAAAGAATGACATTGCCAACGGGCAGACTTTGGAGAGCATAGATGGTTCTTCCAAGAGGTCAAGAATGGTTTCTTACATCACCCGTCTCAACTATGACTACAAGAACAAGTATTATCTGGGTGGAAGCTATCGTATGGATGGCAGTTCACGCTTGCACAGAGATAATCGCTGGGGAAGTTTCTGGTCTGTTTCAGGAGCATGGCGTATTATCGAAGAGGATTTCATGAAACCCACGTCCAAATGGCTGACCGATTTGAAACTCCGTGCATCCTACGGTGTGAATGGTACGTTGCCCTCCGACTTATACGGCTATATGGGCTTGACGAGCCTTAGTGGCGGCTATATGGAGAATCCCGCATTGATTCAGTCGCAGATTGAAAATAGGGATTTGGAATGGGAAACGAATTACAACTTGAATATCGGTCTGGATTTCGGCTTCTTCAACCGTTTGAACTTCACTTTGGAGTACTATACCCGTACCACCAAGAACCTTTTGATGGACTGTCCCGTATCTATGACTACCGGTTTCAGTTCCTATCTGATGAATATCGGTGAGGTGAAGAACCAGGGTGTGGAATTGGAAATCAATTCCAAGAACATTGTGTCCAAAGACTTTGACTGGTCTACCTCTTTCACCCTTTCGCACAACAAGAATAAGATTGTGAAACTGGACGGCGAACAGACCCAGATTATCAGCGGCTCGCAGATTCACATGATTGGCAAGTCCTACCGTACATTCTACATGATAGAATTTGCCGGAATCAACCCCGAGACCGGTGCACCTCAGTTCTATACCAACGACGTGGACGAGAATGGAAACTATATCAAGGAAATCACAGAGAATAACAAGGATGCCAAAGCCATTCCTCAGAAGAAACATGCCGAGCCCAATGTGACCGGTGGTCTCTCTAATACTTTGCGTTACAAGTGGTTCGATTTGAGCTTCATGTTCTCTTATCAGTTCGGTGCTTATGGATATGATAACTGGGCACAGAAAACAGAACATGGCGGCAAGGACTTTACTCTTAATATTCCGGCCTATTATCGTGACAATTGGAAGCAACCGGGAGATATCAGTAAATATGAAGTGTTTATAGAGAAGCCGGCGGTAGCCATGAATGGCGTTACCACTACCCGCCGCTTGCACAGCACGGACTTTATCCGTCTGAAAACGTTGACTTTCGGTGTGACCGTTCCTAAAACATGGACCCGGAAAATCGGCGTAAACAGCCTGCGCCTTTACGCATCTGCCAACAACTTGTGGACTTGGGCGGCTTACGATTTCTATGATCCGGAATCAGTCAGTGCAGGTACAGCCGGCTGGGGAACACCTCCTTTGAAAACAGTAACTTTCGGTCTTAATTTGAATTTCTAACCTCATAATAAAGAAACACAATGAA